>Ga0209211_10003051_pt1 | contig 27876 bp, 40 predicted proteins | sample RifGroA2_FD_183992 | JGI IMG/M metagenome (GOLD analysis project Ga0209211, IMG submission 183992) | Groundwater microbial communities from Rifle, Colorado, USA - Groundwater A2 (SPAdes) (version 2) | ecosystem: Environmental > Aquatic > Deep subsurface > Groundwater | place: Rifle, Colorado...
ACCTGAGAGCGAGGGCAAGGCAGTCTGATGAATAGTACAGTGCTCACTGGCCATTTGGCGAGGGTTTCATATTAGCCCTATGAAGCAAATCCTTTATATACCCCTTTCTCTTCTCCTTGGTAAAAGATGGTGAGCTTTAAGGAACTTAAATCTAGGGTACAAACTGATTTTGAATTTAATCGCTCGGAGATAAGTAGTTTCCTCCTTGCTGTTCTCGTGACCGGAATTATTTTTTCATTTCAAGATTGGGGAGCAGATCAATTTGATTTGATTTTCGGACTGCGAAACTTAGCGATGGTGTTGCTCCTGGTCTTGATCACTTTCTTTTTTCGTGCCTCCTGCCAGAAAATATATGGGTTATCAGAAGGGCATAAGGCCGAATTTAAAGTGTGGTGGCTGGGGATTGCCATAGCTTTGGTGGTTTGTTTTGTGACCTTAGGCAGATTGCCTTTGATATTGATAGGAGCCATGAGTGCTGCCTTCATGGTTCGCCAGCGCTTAGGTGAATTTCGCTACGGGTTTTCCTATTGGGTCCAGGGAATGATAGCGTATTGGGGCCCCATGGCCAATCTGATCTTAGCCATTCTCTTTGCCGTAGGGTTATATTTTGCCCCAGATAGTTATTTCTTCAGCCAGGGGGTAATGCTCAACTTAATTATGGCCACGCTCTCTTTTGTTCCTCTTCCCCAGCTAGAAGGGCTGCAGATATTTTTTGGTTCGCGGGTGTTGTATGTACTAGGTTTGGCGTTAGTAGCTCTGGCCTGGATATTGTTACTGAGCCAGACTGCCTTTGGATTAATTACCTCCATTGTGCTGGGAACCGTCTATGGTATAATTTATATCTTAATTGGATCTGAAAAATAAAATGGTCAGCTGGTATCGAGATTGGGCCGAACTGTTGATGCTGGTATTGATAGCGCTGGGCTTTGTGCTCTCCGTTTTACTGCAAAATGCTTCTTTCAGTTATACTACTATCTTATTAGCCGGTTTTCTGGCCGGGCGGATTTATTATCTGAAACGGTTTACCGAACCCATCCTGCCTTTCATTTTGATGATCGTGGGGTTTTTAGTAGGCTACCTGATCGGCAATTTCTGGGTGAGCCGGATTTGGATTGTCATTCTGTTTATGCTGGGGCTGGGCTTTTCCTATTACCTGCATCTGAAGAAAATCATCGTAATATTTAAAAGTGAGAACTTCTTTAAGTGATATTATGAACCTGCCTTATGAACGAACCTTCAAAGTGAAAAGCGTGGTCGTCAGCCGCAAGCCCGGGAAGGACAAGAATGGGCTCTGGTCAACCTTTATCGGTTTATTCGATGAAAACAATCCTCACCTGAAAGCAAAAGTGCCCGTAGAGGTAGTAGAATTAAAAGATACCGAGAAAGTGCGTATTCGCGATTTGCGGAATATTTCCTATTATCTGATGGGCAATGATATTGTCATTAATAATCTGGAAGAAGTTTCTATCAAGAAAGATGGCATTATTGTGACCTTGACCGGGAAGCAGAATTTGCCGAAGTAAGGGATTTTTGGTGTTCTTGTGAAAAATTAGACATAACGGTGTTATGTTTGGTGGGGGTTAGGGAGCGAGGGTAGAGGAAAATGCGAGCCGTAGCGAGCCAATAGATAGTGAGCGACCGTCCTCCACCCGAGCACCGCAACGAAGCGAGGAGCGCAGAGTTCGTTTCTTGCCGTAAGTGAATGAGTTGGCACTGTTTTCTTGTTAGTCATCAAGGGGGTTAAGAGGCATAAAACTTTATTAACTGGCGTTGTTTTCTAGGGGTTATGTTACGAGTTGTTTTTGATACCAACATTTATGGAAATTTGCTGGAAGAGCCAGACGCTGAGGAGATAGAGATAAGGATACGCGAAGAAAAAGATTTTGTGGTATATAATTTTCCTCTTATCAGGAAAGAGATCAGAAATATTCCAAAGGTGACGGATGCAAGCAGAAAAGCACGCCTCTCTCTGTTAGAGATGTATGACCGGATAACAGGAGGGCACTATTTGCGGAACTCTATTGAAATTACTTTATTAGCCAAAAAGTATTTTGATCATTATCGGAATTTAGGAGGAACGTATGGATGGGACACAAATATTAGGGTTGATTTTATGATTGTGGCTTGTGGTAGTTTTTATGGGTTGGATATTGTGTATTCTGATGATCAAAGAACAATGCTGGGTAAAGATGCAATGAAAGCATATCAGCACATCAACATCAATGAAAGACTACGAACTCCTAACTTCTTAAAATATGCTGATTTGTTAAACCAATTTAGAACAAAATAATCTTAATTATTCAACCCGTAATCTTTTAAATTATAAACTCCAGTAGTAATTTTTATAAACTTGCGTATATCACTGTGGAACTGCGGGTCTTGGCGTGCTTCCTGCAATAATTTCCTAAATTCCGCATCTGATAACTTTGGTTTTGCCATAATTTGTTAAAAGTTAGGCTTTAATATAAATGTTTCTAAATATTGTTAGTCATTTATAAGTAGTTAACTCGTAGAAAGATTTTTAAATGGAGGCATATTTAGAGCAAAATATGGCAGATAATAAGGATTAACCCCTAGAAGAATTAGTAGATGAAGCAGTAACTGAAAGGCAAGAAGATCCAAGTAGAGACGTTTCTGTAAGAAAAATAGCGGCAGTTGACATTGGTGGAAATATCACGTATGGGTTAGTTGTTGGAGCTATGCTTGATTATAGCGCAGGGCTAAACGCTGCAGGAATTCTTGCTTCACGAACTTATGCAACTGCTATGAATTCTGTGGTTGGGGGTCCATATGGTTGGTGGAGAGAAAAGGCTTTCAAAATTACAAACACAAATGAAGAGAGTGGGAAAGTTAGAAAAACATTAGTTGATTTACTCGCATTTAATAGTTTTCAAGTTCCAATGTATGCAACAGCAATTGCGGTAGGAAGTTTAATCTCTGAGGGATCCATTGATTGGGAAAAAGTAAGAGATGGTGCTACTAATTTAGCAGTTATTTCGCCATTAATTGGCCCAACAATGGGTTGGTATTTAGATGGATTCCGAAGATTGTTTGGTATTAAATCGGCTGCTGAAGGAGCATACAGAGGCAGTAAGCCCGATGACTCTTAACCCCCTCGTCGTTTGGTATGTTCTTTTAAGTGCCAACTCCCAATTACTTAGAGAGTAGCGTAAGCGTAGTATTCAAAAAGGCAAGAAACGAATTAAACATAATGATGTTATGTACCCCATACTTTACGTCTGGGTGCTGAGCGTAGCGGAGCAAGTTTTTCCCGCGCGACAAAGGTCTAGTAACACTTGATTAGTCCAGTAAGAAAATTCCGCCACAGTTGTAAGTGCACTTTTTAACGAAAGTTTTAAATAGTAGTGTGCCCATACATCTCTTGTGACATACATTGAGACAATAAAACGGGGAAACAGAGAATATTATTACCTCACCAAAAATCTTCGGGTTAGTATCAATAAATGGAAGAAGATTAGAGTGTATATCGGAGATAAAAAACCAACAAAATCAGAAATCAAGAAGTATGCAGAACAGATTGAAAAGCAAATTGAACAGGAAGGGCTGAAAAAATCAGAATATTCTTATCTTGGTGAGGAAGATGCCGAAACGCTTCAAGATCTTAAAGAAGGTTACAAAGAATGGTTAAGGAAGAATCCAGAAAGCCTCAAAAATAAGCTGTATGATGATTTTGTTATTCGGTTTACTTATCATAGCAATGCTATTGAAGGAAATAGGCTTACTCTACGCCAAACAGCTCTTATTCTCAAAGATAAAGTTCTTCCCTCCGGTGTGCGAGCATCTGATTATCATGAAGCCGTGAACGGAAAGGAATGTTTAGAATTCTTGAAAGAGTACAAAGGAGAACTAAATAATAGATTATTAGAGAAAGTGAATGGTATTTTAACCAAAAACACCGGTGTTGTTTATGGAGGGAGAATTCGTTTTTTTGATGTTAAAATTGAAGGTTCGAAACACGTTCCTCCTCCAAACGAAGAGGTAAAGAAGCATTTGTTAAATATGTACAAATGGTATAGTGCCAATAAGCACAAATTACATCCGTTTGAGTTGGCTACAATGATTCATGCTAAATTAACCTGGATTCATCCGTTTGAAGATGGCAATGGCAGGACTTCTCGGACAATTATGAACTGGATTTTGATGAAGAATGGTTATCCTATGTTCTTTATTCCATTTGAAAAACGAGAAGAGTATTACATGACGTTAGAAGAGGCGGACAAAGAGAATTTTAAAGAGTATGTATCTAGAATGTTACGGCTGATTATTGACCAAGTGAGAAGTTACGGGCACAAAGAAAAGAAAGAAGAATAGTGTATGGGCACAAATAAGACCACTATATAGTTGTTACAGTAGAAATATTTAAAAATAACTCCTACTTTGTTCTTTAAATATGGCTCAACAAAAGCTTTATTCGGGAACTAATTCAAATGAGGAGATTTACGTAGAAGTAGATGGCCATAAAGTAGTTTACTTAATGAGGCATTGGACAACTCATCCCGGTGAAGCGATGGATTTTGCTCATGTTAGTGCTCGAAGGCATGGGGGCGAGATGGTTGTTTTATTTCTCCCAAAATGGGATAATGCTCGTTTCAAGCGAACAGAAGGAAAATTTGGTTATGCCGTGCTGTGTTGCATAAATAGTTAGTCTTTGTTTTTGACAAAGACTAAGACTTTCTTTCCGATTAATTCTTTAGGTGCATCAATTTTGGCACCAGTTCCGAATTTAGTAATTATCTTTTCGAACATCCATTCAAATTTTTCTTCAAGGCTCAGTTTATTCTTGTGTAACATTATTTTTCTCACCATAAACCGAAATATATATTAATATATATTTAAATCTTTCGGTAATGGCAAAAACAAAACGATGGGGAGATAGTTACATTGACAGGCGTAACTGGCCTGTATGCAATGAGCAACTCGTTAGGCGAGGAGAATATCTTTTGGACACCAATTTTGTATCCAATTGGGAGAGCGACCGAAATCAGATGAATTTGGGAAAGCGTGGTGCACCTTTTCTTTTCCCAAATTCATTAATAGAATTACAAGCAATTTGGCATGCGAAGAACATACCCTTTCGCATGATTGAAGGCATAACCAGAAAATTAGCCGAATTTAGCAAAGTACCAGATTACAATGATTACACCACCGCAAATCGGCGTATAAACAAGCTGGCCTGCAAGCTTATTTTACCAAAAAGCGATAACTTAACTTTGTTTAGTGATGGGACTGGTTTGCAGGTGGTAGAAAGCGGTGAATATCTGCGTGAGAAATATGGCAAGAAAAATCGCCGCTGGATTCAAGTGATAATATTAGGCAATCCTAAAACTAAAGAACCCGTCAGTTTTGAAGTAAATCTTATTCAAGATTCAGAATTAGATTCCGCAAAAAGACAGCTTGCGGAATTAAATAAAAGAGTGAACATCGGATGTTTTGGTGGTGATGGCTCTTATGATGAGATTGCTCTCTGGAATTGGCTTGGATATAATGGGATTGAACCCATTATCAAACCAGATAAAAATGCCATTGTTCCATCAGGAAGCAGGGAACGAGATAAGAATGTTGAAGAACGTAATGTGCTGGGCTATGATCTTTGGTCGCGAGAACATGGATATGGCTATCGCTGGCCAGCAACAGAAGGTATTTTTAGTGCAGTGAAGCGAATATTTGGAGAGAAAATACATGCCAGGTCAGAACCAGGCATGATACAAGAAGCAAAAATTAAGTTCTGGGCATATCAAAGAATCAAACGCTATGGGGAGCATAGCAAAGCTATGCTTCAATTATGCAACACAGCATGGGGGATTACAAAAAGTGTTACGGTATTCTTTAGATTAAAAGAACTTAAAATAAAAACTCAATTTTTTACACACTCACTTTCATAAAATCTTCCGCCACAATGGAATTATCAAAATGAGTTCTAGCTTCCTCAACAATCTCAGCATTGCTCTTATAGCGCTGGCTGATGTGGGTTATGACCAACTTCTTGGCATTGTTCTCAGAGGCAATCAAAGCGGCCTGTTTTACAGTCAAGTGCATGAACTTGGCGGTTTTTTCTTTGATGTCATCAAGGTGAGTCCCTTCGGAAATCAATAAATCAGCATTAGCAGCTAGTTGTTCTGCTCCTTCGCAAGGTACGGTATCGGCGACATAACTTACTTTTTTCCCCACAGTGATGTAGGTCACTTCTTTGGCCTTAATTTTTTTTCCTTGAAAAGTTACGTCTTCTCCTTGCTGGAGCTTTCCAAGGATGGGGCCTTGCAATCCTAATTTTTGGGCTTTGGCTTCATCAATGCGTACTCTATCTTTTTCAATATAACTGTATCCCACACAGGGAACAGAATGTTTTAAGGGCCGAGCTTCTAATTGAAATTCCTCGCTCTCAAAAAAAATACCGCTCTTCACTTCTTTCACTTCATGCTCAATGATATCCTTGGCGGCGAAGGATTGGAAGAGGTGCTCGAGATATTTGGCAGTTCCAATGGGGCCATAAATGTATAATTTTGTTCCCGGCTTGTCAGCGCCCATACTGCTCATAAGCCCGGGGATGCCAAAGACATGATCGCCGTGCCAATGGCTGATAAGTAATCGGGTTATTTTAGCTGGTTTTATGCCAGCAATTCTCATCTGCCGCTGGATACCTTCCCCGCAATCGAGTAAAATATTCTCTTTTTTTGAGGAGAGCAAAATGCCAGAGTGATTTCTCGTTTTGGTTGGCTGCATACATCCGGTTCCTAAAAAGAGAATATCAATCACACCAACACTCCCTCTAATTCGCTTAGGTTAGTAATTTTCTGTTCAAAATCTCGCATATTTTTGCGGTCCATGAGGATGGCTTTCATGCCAATTTGTTTTGCTGCCATCATATCACTATGGATGCTGTCGCCTACCATGACACAATCTTCTACTTTCAATTTCAGCGTATCGAGGACGCGGTATAAAAAATCAGCATCGGTTTTCAATTCTCCCAGTTCATAAGAGAAAAATTGCTGAGCAAAAAAGCGACTCCAACCCAATTTTTCTATTACCCCTGGGACAGAAAAGTTATCAGTATTGGCTACCAATACCAACGTGTATTTTTTCTGCAGCTGTTCTAATATGGTGGCAACTTCTTCATAGGGCTGTGCTAACATCCAGGACTTGTTCCAGATGCCGATTAATTCTTCCATTTGCTCATCGGAATAGCGCATTCTAAACTCTTTGGCTACAGCATCAAAAGCGTTGCGCAAGGTGTCAAATTTACGAGTCATCATGGCTCCTTCCATTCGCACCACATACGCTGAAAACGGCATTCTGATACCTAGAATATCTTTTACCTGCTTGATAGGGCTGGCTACCCCATTGTCTACTAAGGTTCCCCAAAAGTCAAATAAGATTGCCTTTACCATTCCTCTTCCGATAAAGCCCCTCTTTTTATACTTTTTGACTGAAAATGGTGCGTTAACTATATATAGCAAAACTAATTTGTATCCTCTTATGGATATCCAAGAGCGTCTTAACCTCATTAAATCGGTGGGAGAAGAAATTCTGATGGAGGATGAACTGCTCGAACTTCTGAAGAGTAAAAAGCAACTCATTGCCTATGATGGCTTTGAGCCTTCTGGAAAGCCTCATATTGCCCAGGGATTAATTCGCGCCATCAATATCAACAAGATGACCAAAGCGGGCGTTAAGTTCAAGATGCTGGTTGCCGATTGGCATGGCTGGGCTAACAATAAGATGGGCGGCGATTTAGATAAAATTCAGGTGGTTGGAAAATATCTTATTGAAGTGTGGAAGGCTTCAGGCTTAGATACCAAAAATGTTGAATTTGTCTGGGCTTCCGATCTTCTTAATAACAGAGACTATTGGAAAACGGTGATGCAAATAGCCCGGCACAGTACCTTACCAAGAATCCTGCGAACCTTGGAGATCATGGGGCGGACGGAAAAGGATACCATTCACGCCTCTCAGATTTTCTATCCTTGCATGCAAGCAGCGGATATTTTCCATCTGAAAGCGGATATCTGCCAATTAGGGATGGATCAGCGAAAAGTCAATGTTCTGGCCCGAGAACTGGCACCCAGCTTAGGCTACCAGAAACCAGTGGCGGTCCATCATCATATGCTTCAGGGACTACTGGCTCCACCTACAACCTCTGACCCCATTGAACGTGTTGCGGCTATGAAAATGTCTAAATCGAGGCCCGATTCTGCTATTTTTATGACGGACAGCGAAGAAGATATTAAGCGCAAAATGAATAAAGCCTACTGCCTGGAAAAAATAGCTTTAGAAAATCCCGTTTTAGAATACTGCAAGTATATTATTTTTGAGAAATTTTCTGCCTTTACTCTGGAACGACCGGCTAAATTTGGGGGAAATATTACTTTTAAGTCTTATGCTGAGCTAGAAAAGTCTTTTGTCGACGGGAAAGTTCATCCAGCAGACTTGAAATCAGCAGTTGCTAGGGATATCAATAAGCTGCTTATCCCGGTGCGAGAGTATTTTGAAAAGAACAAGGAAGCGAAGAAACTCAAAGAATTGGTGGACAGTTATCAGGTGACGAGATAATTATTTTCCTTCCAGCACCACTAGGGTATAATTCTTAAAATACTTGGCAGCGACTCGCCGTACATCAGCAGCACTTACTTTTTTAATGCTGGGAATAAATTGGTATAATCTACGGGCATCTTTGACCTGCTCCCAAAATAAAATCTGGTCGGCCATTTTCTGTGATTCTTCTAATTCCAGAAGATAGTCCCCCTCAATAAAATCTTTTGCCTCTTTCAGTTCTTGGGCCGAAACGTGCTCTAAGGCCCGCAATTCTTTTAACATGAGCTTTCGCGCCAATTCCACATTCTTACGGTCAATGGTGGCATACACTGCAAAGTAGCCAAAACTGACTTCCCCAATATGCTGGGTTCCCACATCATAGGCCAGGCCCCTTTTGCTTCTGATCTCCGTGAACATCTTTCCGGACTGGCCCCTTCCTAGAATGCCATTAATCACTTCTAAAATAGCAGCATCAGGATGAAGGCGAGGAACAGTCTTGAAGCCCAGGGCCATATAGGTATTATTTATCTTTCGCTTTTCTTTTACTATCTTTAGCTTTTTGGTGATAGGTTCGCTGGGAAGCGGGGTGAGAATAACCTTGCCTTTGGCAAAAGTAAAATGGGTAATTATTTCTTTCTTCCAGTTGGAAACATCGCCCACTATTGAAATGACCATATTGCTAGGAACATAATATTTCTTAAAATAATTCCATACTTTTTTTTCATTTAATCCCCGGATAATCTTTCTCTCCCCATAGGTCGGATACCGGCAAGGGTGCTTGACAAAGAGATTCTTCTGCAATAATATCCATTGATAAAATTTAGGATCGTCATCAACAGTATCTATCTCTTTCAGTACGATGTTTCGTTCTTTGATCAAGTGTTCTTCTTTGAACAAAGGATGAAGCAGAATGTCCGCCAAGACTTCTACCGCAGTATGAAAATGCTTCTTTAACACTTTGACATGGAAACAAGTTCGCTCATTAGTGGTATAAGCATTAAAGTCTCCTCCAATCTTCTCGATTTCATTGGAAATTTCCCGGTTGGTAGGCCTTTTCTTGGTTCCTTCAAAGACCATATGTTCAATAAAATGAGCAATTCCCCGCTCTTGTTCCAGCTCTTGGTTGCTGCCTACTTTAACCATCACTTCTACGACGACTGACGTACTCGGCTTACGCTCAAAAATAACCGTCAGTCCATTGGCTAGCACCACTTTTTCCATATAAAAACGCATATTTTTATGGTTTATAATGGTTTTGGGTGGGGAATTGGTGGAAAGCTTTTTTAAGTCGTTTGTTTTTATTCCTTTAATGAAGCTGATAGAATTTCAACAGTATCTTAAAGAGCAGCATATCAATCTGGCTTTTTTTGTGCATCCTGACCCTACGCTTATTTATTTTACTCAGATGAAGCCGTCCTATGCGATGCTCTTCATTACGCCTCAAAAAGCAACTTTCTTTCTCACTAAACTGGATCATCACCCCCACGTCAAAGGTATCACAGTCAAGACTCTGCAGAAAGGCTGGGAAAAGCAATTTTCCACCAAGAAAGCCATTCGGGTGGGAATCAATAAGGAGTGCTTGCCTATCGCCAGCAAAGAACGAATCAAGAAAATCTTTCCCCAAGCTAAATTTGTGGATGTAACCAAGCAATTGAGCCAGTTGCGGTCTCTTAAAACCCCGGCGGAAGTTGAGAAAATTGCCCGGGCCTGCGCTATTGTCACCAAGGCGTTCAATGATTTGATTCAAGAACTTCCCCGGCGTACGTTGAAAACGGAATTAGACATCGCTTTTTTCTTGGAAAAGCGTATGCGGGAACAAGGCGCAGAAGTAGCTTTCCCGACCATTGTTGCCAATGGTAAGAATGCGGCTATTCCTCATCATCTCACTTCAACCCAAAAACTAAAGAGGGGCTTTGTGGTCTTAGACTTCGGGGCACAATACCAGCAGTACTGCGCTGATATGACCCGGGTTTTGTTTTTAGGAAAACCAACGGAGAAAGAAAAAGAATTTTATCAACTTTTGCTCGATGCCCAGCTGGCCGCTTTAGCGGAAGTACAGCTCGGGAAAAAGTTTGGCGACCTCGACAAAATTGCACGGAAGAAATTAGGGAAATATTCCTCTTATTTTATTCATTCGCTAGGCCACGGCGTAGGCATTGAAGTGCATGAGCAACCTTCTTTTCTGCAAGAAGGTAAAATACAGTCACAGCAGGTATTTACCATCGAGCCAGGAATTTACTTTCCTGGAAAATTTGGCTTGCGTATCGAAGACACTCTCTTGTTTGATGGGAACATCAAAATATTAACTAAAGCAACCAAAGAACTGGTGCAGATACCTTGGTAGTATCTATAACCATAAACCTTTTAAACAAACTTCTTTTTTACGTTTTCAAGCGTAATATTTATAAATAGCTTGATGGGGCTGTAGTGTAGCCTGGTCCTGAGCAGGTTTGCTCGCGAGGCAACTATCACTAATGGTTTGGGACCATTGAACCCCGGTTCGAATCCGGGCAGCCCCATTCAAATCGCATTTCCACTCTACCATGCCAACAAGACGATTTGGTCCGCGATACGGACGAAAAGTAAAGGTTCGCCTTACCAAGATTGAGGTAGAGCAGCATTCTCAGCATCCCTGTCCTTACTGCAGCAAAAAAGGAGTCAAACGAATAGCCATGGGCATTTGGAACTGCCCCAAGTGCGATGCGAAATTTGCCGGCAAGGCCTATACCATCTAGAGGAAGAAAATGTACTATGTTTGTTTTGATTGCGGAAAGAAAGTTGAAGATGAATACACCACGACCAAAGTAAGGTGTCCTTATTGCGGGGGGAAGATTCTCTATAAAGATCGCCGCACTCCCAATAAAATCAAAGCGAGGTAGGCTCATTTCTTGACTACTATGAGTTCCGTCAACAAGCTTCAATTACTGCAGCAAAATGTACAGCAGCTGACTATGCAGAAACAACAGTTTCAGGAGCAGCTTACCGAGCTGGATTCGGCGCTCTTAGAGTTGGGAAATACTGATAAAGCCTACCGCATTATTGGCAAGATTATGATTTCCACCCCCTCTAAAACACTTGCCCAGGATTTGCAGGAAAAGCGGGAAATGGTGGAAGTGCGCATCAAAAATATTGAGAAGCAGGAAGAAAAGCTGAAACAGAACATGGAGGAGGCTCAGCAGGAAGTGCTTAAAGAGCTGAAATCCAAGAAAAACTAACCATGGACAATACCCATCTCAAAGAAGTCATTGAATTCCTTGGCCAGCTGAAAGAGGATCCGGACATGAGCAAGCGGTTCAAAGAAAAGGCGGATCAAATTATTGTGATGCTCTCAGAAGGTTCTATTCTGGCGGTGGAAAAAGCCTTACTGGTGTTGGAGGAATTAAATGCCTCCGACTTGTCATCCTACCATCGCACCCAGGTGTGGGATGTTATCAGTATGCTGGAAAGCAGCAAGACTACTTAAATTAAGTCTTTCTTAATCTTAAATTTGCTTTTTAAGAATAACGAGTTTGGAACATATAACAGGTCATCCTTATCAGTCCGTATTTCCGTCTCTAAGTAGCCGACGTGCTCTACCTCTCCGGCTATTTCTTTGATGGCAATATGCTTTCCTGCTGTTATCATCCCCTTTCTCTGGAGGTAAATCCACCCGATAAAATTAGGGATAACATCTTTAAGCCCAACTATCAGGGTCAGTGTTAAGAGCATTAAAATAGCTCCTAAAATGATGTAAATCACTATTGACCTGATTTTCAATTGATCTAAAAATAACACTAAGCCGATAAAGTAAAAAAGGTAAGAAACAACGGAACTAATCCACTTTTCTAAGTCAGTGGTAACCCCAACTTTCCCGAAAATGGTATTCAGCCCAATTTCTTTTAATAAGCGCGAAAGTAATTTTTTTGCTAAGATGCCAATTCCAAAGAAAATAAGCAGGATAACTACCCCGATAATAATAGTCAAAATATAAGATCCCGTCGTTTCCACCACATCGATAGCCATACCAGAACAAGCATTCTATCTCTTTATAAAAATTGCGGAAAGCGTGGCTATTTTTGGAGAGAAACCATTAAAAACAATCTTGCTTCCATTTGCTATCATGGTTGATTATCATTCTAAAATTAAGGAACTGGAAGATGAGCTGAAGAAGACCAAGTACAATAAGGCTACTCAGGGACATATTGGTTTAGTCAAGGCCAAGATGGCGATGCTCAAAGAGAAGCAAGATTCCCGTATTCAACAGAAAACCGGAAAATCAGAGTATAGTTTCTCGGTACGAAAATCTGGCGATGCCACGGTCTTATTATTAGGATTTCCTTCCACCGGTAAATCCACTATTTTAAACAAAATCACCGGCAGCAATTCGGAAGTTGCGGCCTACGCTTTTACCACCTTAGGTGTTATTCCGGGCATTTTGGAATACAAACAGGCAAAAATTCAAATTTTAGATGTTCCGGGAATTGTTTCCGGCGCTGCCTCAGGCAAAGGGCGGGGAAAAGAAGTACTCGCTGTCATTCGCAATGCTGACTTAGTACTGGTGGTGGTGGATGTTGTTTTTCCGGAACATTATCCCGCAATTTTGCGTGAAATGCGTGAATCGGATATCCGCATCAATAAGACCAAGCCGGAAGTGTATATCAAGAAGACTTCCCGGGGTGGGATCCTTATCGGAAAAACGGTCTCTTTGGAAGTGAGCGATGAAACCTTGCGAAACATTCTGCGGGAATTCCATATCAATAATGCTGAAGTCTTGATTCGCAGCAAAATTGACATTGATGAGTTTATTGACTGCATTGAGGGCAATAAAAAATATCTTCCCGCTATCATTTGTGTCAGTAAGTCTGATTTAGCTAATCCTGAGCGATTACAAAAAGTGATGCGGGAAGTTCATGCGGATATCGCTATTTCTGCTGAAACTGGTCTTAATATTGATAGATTGAAAGACCTTATCTTTGAGCGATTGAATTTCATCCGCATTTATATGAAAGAGCCAGGCAAGCCGGCGGACATGAATGAACCCATGATTATTAATACCCATTCTACCATTGAGGATGTCTGCAATAAACTGCACCGGGATTTCTTAGGAAGGTTTAGGTTTGCCAGGGTGTGGGGCAAATCCACCAAATTTCCAGGGCAGAAACTGATGCCCAACCATAAACTAGTCGATGGAGATGTAGTAGAATTGCATTTGAAGTGAATTTTGATGCTATAATTTAAATACAGAAGCAACTTCTAACTTACTTATGGAAATTGAATATCTTAATTATGATGAACAAACAGATCACCTCACTATTTACAAATCTGAGGAAAAGATTGTGTCAAATATTGATACTGGTTTAGCTATTCTAAGTTTAAATAAAAGGAAAGAAATTGTGGGTATTGAGTTTATGGGAGCCACCCAAAATTTTAAAGTGCCCCTAGATATTCTTAAGAACCTGCAAGGATGTAGGGTAGAAATGAGGTATAATCCTTCCACCAAAATATTAATTATCAATGCCATACTGGAGTATCAACATAAAGAAAGTCCAATTGTCTGTTCTTACGAAAATTTTGATATGGGAAATACTGCCTTTACCCAAAAATTTGCCTGTTCAATCTCTTAAATAAAAATCCCTATCGCAGCAGAGCTGTGGGGGTATTTTTAATCTTAACTGGGAAAATAATTATATCATTGTAGAGAAAGGGGTATCATACCCAGTTAAGAAATCAAAAAGGCAGTAATAATCCCCATTTTTCTTTGGATAATCTTCCCATTTATAACCGGGTCAAAAATAAAAATAACTTTGATTTTCCTATTTTTTGCGATATTTATTTCCGCATCGATTCGATCGTTAAAAGCTAGATTAGGATAAATTCGAATAATTCTCTTCATATCAAATAGTAAATCAATCTCCGAATCTTGGAGGTTATGTTTATCAAAAATTTCGTAAACATAATTTTTCTTCAAATAGATCTTGTCCACAGGCGTATATGTTTTTAGCCTGATTCTGACCACTCTTTCAAATTCATCGATGTTGAACACCTCTTAGTTGCCTAAAGACAGGTTTAGAGATATAAATTCTTTGGTTAAGAATTAATTTTAACTCCTAGGGGGGTGGTGGTGGTGCTAAAATTATTTAAATTCATTTTTCTTATAAAATAGTACTAGGATGTTTGTAGAATGAAGAAATTACTTTTATTGGGATTATTATTTTTAGCGGTGCTGGTGGTGAGCTGTGCTCCTGCTAGTTTGCCTGAAGGAGTGTCACCAGAAGATCTCCAGGAAGCAACCACAACCAAAGAAGTTGTGGAAGGGGAATCGGTTGTTCCGGCATTAGGATGTCTTGAGGGACAGCAGGGTCAGAATGGACGATGTTTAGTTGCTCTTGGTTCTCAATGTGGAATTGATTCAGAATGTGCTTCGGGGGCATGTGGCTATAATGAACAAGGTCTGACTGTATGTAAGGAACCAAATCAACCACTGGGTTCTAAATGTGGAATTAATTCAGAATGTTCTTCTGCTCTATGTGGGATAAATGAACAAGGTCAACGTGTTTGCGAAGAACCAAGTCAACCATTAGGTTCTCAATGTCATATCTATAATCCTCAAGAATGTGCTTCAGGTGTATGTGGCTATAATGAACAAGATCTGAGTGTATGTAAGGAACCAAATCAACCACTGGGTTCTCAATGCTATCTCTATAATCATCAAGAATGCGCTTCAGGACTATGTGGGCTAAATGAACAAAGTGAATGGGTTTGCGAAGAACCAAACCAACCACTCGGTTCTCAATGTGGATCTGATAAAGAATGTGCCTCCATTTTATGTACCCCAAATGAACAAAATGAGAGGGTTTGCGAAGAACCAAATCAACCTCTTGGTGTTTACTGTTGGTCTAATACCGAATGTGCCTCGGGACTGTGTCAAGCGGATAGATGCACTTAATTTTTTTCTTTTTTCTTTCTAAACCACAGAAGGGAAAACGAGCCCTTCTTGTGCCGGAATTTTCCTTCACAACTGAGGGTAGTATGTCATAATTCTTTGCCTGGACGAAAAACTCCGTGCATTTTATAAAATAGCCTCTAAAATATACATTCTATGTGTGGTATCGTGGGTATATTTGGACCTGAAAATGCAGTAGCACAACTTAAAGTAGCCTTAGCGGTAATGCATAACCGCGGAAAAGATGCCGTAGGTATAACCAATAGGGATAGCATCCATCACCAAGATACGCTCTCTCAACTTCCTGCTCTTGCCGGAAATAAAGTATTGGGGCACTTGCTTCACGCAGTCGTAGAACGGGTTCCTCAGCCTCTCAAACGAAAGGGTATTTTAGTTGCCAATTGTGAAATCTATAACTGGCAAGAATTGAATGAGAAATATCAGTGTAACGCCAAGAATGATGCTGATCTTTTACTTTGTTTTCTGGACAAATTTGGTATGACAAAACTTGATGAGCTTGATGGAGTGTATGCCTTTGCCTATTGGAATAAAGACACTGTATACCTAGCGCGAGATATCCTCGGTGAAAAACCGTTGTGGTTTACCTATACCACTGATTCGTTTGCTTTTGCCTCAGAGAAAAAAGCCTTGGAAAAAATAGGGGGCATTGATGTACAGGAATTAAATCCTCGCCAGATACTAGAATATAGTTGTACTACCAAGGCACTCACCACTCATTCCAGACCATTTTTTACCTACTTACCAGAAAATACCGAGTCATATGCGGCACTCAAGCAAAAAACCACTGAGTTACTCAATCATTCCATTGTTAAACGTATCCCTGCCCAAAAGTTTGGCTTACTCTTTTCCGGAGGAATTGATTCCACCTATTTGGCACACTATTTCAAGCAGCATGGTCATCAATTTACCTGTTACACCGCTGTTCTGGATACTGACACAACTCCTGCTGCTGATTTACTCGCTGCCCAGAAAGTGACCACAGAATTAGGGCTTACGTTGAAAGTACGTAAAATTAAACTTGCCGAAATTCCTGTTTATTTGAGAAAGATCGTACCCCTTATTGAAGATTCGAATGTAGTGAAAGTTGGGGTAGCACTTACATTTTATCTTGCTTGTGAATTGGCGAGGCAAGATGGCTGCAAGGTTATTTTCTCTGGTTTGGGAAGCGAGGAAATCTTTGCCGGGTATGAGCGGCATAAACATTCGAGCAACATCAATCAGGAATGTGTTTCTGGATTGCTTAAAATGTATGAGCGGGATTTATATCGTGATGATGTGCTGACAATGGATAACCAATTGGAATTACGTCTGCCCTTTTTGGATACCCTGCTGGTAGACTATGCCCTAAAAATTCCTGAAAAATATAAAATTAAAGAGGAAGTCAATAAGTATATCCTGCGTGATATCGCACTTAATCAGGGCATTCCCAAAGATATTGCCCAGCGTAAGAAAACCGCAGCGCAGTATGGCTCGCGGTTGGATTCAGCGTTAGGAAAATTAGCGAAACAACAGCAATTTACCTCTAAATCTGCCTATTTGCGTACTTTTTATCCTGCTCACAATCTACGATTAGGAGTTCTTTTCTCAGGTGGCAAAGATTCCACCTATGCCGCGTATATCATGCAGAAGCAGAATTATCAACTCACTTGTTTAATTACCCTCAAATCCGAAAATCTAGATTCGTATATGTTTCATACCCCTGCAATTGAGATGACCGAGCTACAGGCAGAAGCAATGAATATTCCTCTCTTAGTTCAGAAAACAAAAGGTGAGAAAGAAGCAGAGTTAGCTGATTTAGAACAAGCCATACGAACTGCCAAAGAGAAATATCATATTGAAGGGATTGTGACTGGTGCAGTGTTCTCGACGTATCAGCGTGATAGGATTGAAAAGATCTGCGATAAACTTGGATTAAAAATATTTTCTCCACTGTGGCATAAGCCCCAGGGTCAGGAACTGAGGGAGTTGTTGGCTGCTGGGTTTAGGTTTGTGTTTACTGCAGTTGCAGCTGAAGGGCTGGACAAGTCATGGCTCAATAAAGTAATTACGGAAAAAGAAATAGAGAAACTACAAAAATTACATGAAAAGTATGGCCTCAATCAAGCGGGGGAAGGAGGAGAGTTTGAAAGTTTAGTATTAGATTGTCCTTTATTTACACAAAAAGTGGTGTTAGATCAAGTAGATATTATAGAAGAAAATAAAAATACGGCTCGGTTACTCATTCAAAAAGCCCATCTGGTGAAAAAATGAAAAAAGTCATGTGCTTTGGCACTTTTGATTTACTGCACCTTGGACACTTGAACTATTTCCAGCAAGCTAAAAAGTACGGCAACTATCTTATTGTGGTCATTGCCCGTGACCAGACTAAAAAGGATCAGCATAAGGAAACCATTTTTACGGAACAAGAACGATTAGAATTGGTGCGTAATCTAAAAATGGTGGATGAAGCAGTGCTAGGCTATCATGAAAATCATTTTCGCATCATCCAAGAGAAAAAACCTGATGTAATTTGCTTAGGTTATGACCAGAAAATGGATGAAGCACAACTTGAAAAAAAACTGGCTTTCTTAGGGCTGTGTCCGTCAATCAAACGCTTGAAGCCTTATAATACCAACAAAAATAAAAGCGCTTATCTCAAATCTTTGGTTTTGGAAAGAGATTAATAAAGTTTATATACCTCCCAACTTTTTTTCTCTTCGGAATTTACTGGTAATATTCCTATCAATGCTGATGGTGTTATCTAAAGAGGGGCAGTTACATTTGTTGATAATTTAGTGAAATTAGAATAATAAATGCAAAAAGGTGGAATTCATGAAAAGGACAATAAAGTTATGGTGTATGGTCAGCCTATTAATGCTGGCTATCTTAGTTGGGTGCTCTCCCAAGGAGGCAGCAGTTTCTCCCCCAGATGAAATTATGCCTCCAGCGCCTGCAGAACCAATAGTAGTTCCTGATGAATCACAGACCCCTCCAGAGTTGACGGAAACAACTGCTCCAACTCAGCCAGAAAATATCGTGGTAGAAATAACTGCTTCAGGATTTACTCCCCGCAGTGTAACTGTTCCTGCTGGCTCTTCGGTTACCTTTGTGAATACTGACCGGGCCCCTCATTGGCCAGCTTCTGGCCCTCATCCTATCCACACCGGCTACCCTGGTTCGACGATTCGGAAATGCAATACCGGGGAGGAATCTGCCATTTTTGATGCCTGCGAAAGTCTGCTGAAAGATGATAGATATACTTTTACTTTCACTGAAAAGGGCAGCTGGAAGTACCATGACCATTTGGACCCTAGTCTGACTGGAACAGTGGTAGTGGAATAAATGAAAAACTATCCCCGGCTGGCGTCTTTTGTACTGAGGGTGGGAATCAGTGTGGTTTTTGTCTACGCTGCCGTTTCTTCCTTCTTGGAGCCGCTGAGCTGGGTAGGGTATTTTCCCCAATGGTTGCACAGCTTGATTCCGGGAACAGTTTTATTGCCGCTATTTTCAATCTATCAATTAGCGTTAGGCGCTTGGCTTATCTCTGGAAAGAAAATATTTTACTCGGCACTGCTGGCAGCTTTTACCCTGTTTGGCATTATCATCGCTAATTTTTATTCTTTGGAAATTCTGTTTCGGGATATTGCCATTATGTTTGCTGCTCTGGCGCTGGCAGTCCTTAGCAAAGGTGAGATCCATCGTTAATTTATCTTTTCTAGCTTTTTTTATGGTACTGACTATCGGCGGGATGGTGGACAGCAGTTACTTGATTTGGAAGCATCGCCAAAAAAAGCCTTTAGTCTGTCCGTTGGAGCATAAATGCGATGTGGTGACGGAAAGTAAGTGGTCTCATCTGTTTTATTTCCGCAATGAGACTTTGGGATTTTTGTTTTACTTATCTTTGTTCTTGGGCGCGCTGCTGTTTCTCTTTATTCCAGCATGGCAGGCAAACTTTCTTCTCCTCTTCCTCTTGGCAACTTCCGGCGGCGTCTTGTTTTCCCTGTTTTTGATCTACCTGCAGATTTATGTCATTAAGGACTACTGCTTTTACTGCCTGATTTCGGCTGGGATTACCTTCTTGTTGTTGGTGATGAGCGGGTTGTTATATTTAGGATAAAGGAAAACTATTTAAATTGCCCTAATATCCTTTCTTTATTATGAGGTGATATCATGGCGCGTTCAAAACCATCCAAAAATAATCCTAATTATCTTCTGTACCTAGCTTTGTTAGTAGGAGTGATTTCTTTACTGGGTGTGGTGTTTCTTACACTCAAAGTAGCCTCTTTTGAGACAGAAGCAACTCTGGCGGGACAAGCAGCCGGCGGTGGCGTTCAATTACCTGCCAATCAGCAATGTGTCTGGAAAAGTGTTGAAGCAGGAGCCCAAACCACCGGAAGCAAAGTGTGTGCTAAGGATAATACCTTCAAAAATTGTTACTTTGCCCAATCCCAGCGCATCCATACTTATTTTACTTCCAACGATGGATCTTGTAGTGGTCAACCTCAACTTCCCTATGATGAGGAAGGACTTGATGAGAATGTATGGTTTTATTCCTGCCGTGATCGAATTGAAAGACCAAATGAAGAACCTTGTCATATATGGAACGATCCTCGAGCGCCTGGTGTTGCTGAGCCAGTAGCTGGTGATTATATGTATGGTGAAGGAATTACTCAAGTTCTTTGTTGCAAATAAGTTTTTATTTCTTATTTTTTCTTTCCCATTGTCATCACCGCAAACAGGAAGCTTCTCTCTTGCCTTATCTCTCGCAACCCAGCTTGCTCAAATAAGATCTTCATCTCTTTTTTATTATTCACTTTGACACAGCCAGGCTCAAAACGTTCAAAGAGCCAGTGAATGGGCCAAAGAAAGAAATTAATATCCACAATTATAACTTTTCCATCTTTCTTAGTTACCCGTACCATCTCTTGGAGTGCTTGGAGTTGGTTGCCATAATGATGAAACGCTTCGGTGCTGATAGCGTAGTCAAAGGTGTTATTTTTAAATGGAAGTTGGTGAACATCCCCTTCCAATAAGTTTACTTTAGAAGAAAGTTTATTTTTTGCTTTTTTCAGCATTTTAGGGGAGAGATCAAGACCATATACTTGAAGATTGCGATGGACATCATTGTGTTCCAGTTGTTTTAGAAATTCTCCGGTTCCGCAGCTGATATCAAGTAACTTTCCTTTCTGGGATACATCTATTTCTATTAAGGCTGGTAATTGAAAGTGCCGCATCCAAAACTGAAAGGGCGCCCAGTCGTAGGTTTTGGACCACTTTTCAAAGAAATGCTTATTTTGGTCTTTTTTGTTCATCTGTTTTTACCAGCGTTCAAGATTGTGCCGCAGTATTGATAATATCCAAGATTTCTTCTTCCACTCCTTGTGCTTCCTCAACTTTTATTTCCGGGAACAACTGCGCTATCATCGTGGGCTTCATCCCTACAATCACTACCTTACCTCCCTCTTCCATTACGTTTATCTTGCAGGGAAGGCATAGAGATACCATACGGTTCTTGTTCAGAAACTGATGAGCATATTTTCCTGAACAGATTTCGATGATTTTCAATGGGCGTTGCACGAATCCTTTCGCTGCCAATCTCTCTTTGATATCATAAATCTGAAACACTGTCCAGCCTTTCTTCTCCACGGCTCTTAGTACGGAAACCACCGCTTCATCGAATGATTTACTAGTCTCAATTATATAGCTAAAATCAATCATTCTCGTCCCTCCTTTTTTCTAAACATGCTATAGAGGAAGTTTTGGCTGCTTCCCCAGGGAGTAAGGTGCTCTTCTTCAAAACTTTGTATATGCTCAAAGTCGCTAAACAGCTCTTTTAGGGAATCTTCAGAGTATTGCCTGATCTCTAATCCACTGCACTTTGTCGGTCCCTTCGGTGAAAATGCGGCCACAATAAGGAATCCTCCTGGTTTGAGGAAACGCCGCACCCTCTCAGCATATTTATATCTATCTTCCTCCTTAGTCAGGAAATGAAGAACTGCTCGATCGTGCCAAAGCTGATATCGCTCGTTTGTTTCCAGTTCTCTCACATCCGCTACTACCCATTTAACTGCATCTGTTTCGCTTCCCATCCTGTTTTTCGCCCGCTGCAATGCCATAGAGGAAACATCTAAAGCAGTTATGTTGGTAAAGCCGAGAGCAAACAGATTGTCTACTAGCGTTGAATCTCCCGCGCCCACATCGATAATCCCCGCATTCATGTCCAGAGTAGCCACAGCTATCAGGCGCAGTGACGTTTCTGGTTTTTCCTGATACCAGCTTAGTGCCTGAGATTCCTTTTCTTGATAGATGCGTTCCCAGTGTTCTTTCATGCCTATCGCTTCTTCTGCAGTCCATTCCACAGTTTGACAATGAGCAATACAATCAATACCAGGATGCCAACCACTATCAGCAGGTACAACAGCTGCCATAACGGCCACCATCCCGCACCCATCATTCCAGTTCCATAGCCCATCATCGTTCCTCCCATCATACCGTTTCCCATCATTCCACCTCCCATCATAGAATATCCCACATAGCTGTTCTCTTTGCAATACAATCTCTTCGCTATGTTGATATGAACTTGCTTAAGTGATGCTGACCCTTCTCCGCCGTGCATCGCATCCATCAACTCATGCGCGTCGCCTGGATGCATCTGCTCCATATAGTAATCTCCTAATTCTTCCAGTTGCTCATCGGCCAATTGATTGCAGGTGGTGCCAGCATCGATGATGGCTTTAGCTTCAGCGAAATCATGCTCTTCATGGGCAGCAGCCATTGCGCCAAGCAGAAAAAACGCCGTTACCAGCATAATCATTGTTTTCATTTTTTTCACCTCATTCTTCAATCACATATTCAGTTAAAAAATTGTTCTCCCAATTGCATACAATAATGCAATAATTATAATTATTGCTAAGGCCATAATTATCCCCCTTTGTATTTTTTCCATTTATTTCATCTCATACTAGGAATTCATTTCTCCTATTTATAGTTAACGCACTGCCTATTTCTTTTCCTCATTAGTGCCTTCAGTTTAATACCTTCGCTCAATCTCGGCATTGCCTTGAGCATCGAGGATTCTTACTGCAACGAGGTCGTTGGGTGCTAAGCATGGCTGCTGTTGCATATTATGCTGGTATTTGAAGTTAAGGAGGCCATACCCTGGAGAGTTCCCGGCTGGACTGCCATATTGCTTATCATCCCCCGAAACACATCTCCTCTGGCTTCAGAGACCGCAGCACCATTAGTTGTCGTCTTGCCCCGTCCCCAAAAGAGAAACACAGAGCCCACCATCAAAACCACCATCACTATTCCCATTATTAATTTTTTATTCATGTTCGATCACCTTTTCTATCCTCACCACCGTTTACAGCATTCAATTATTTTTTTGACCATTGTTTTAACTGGAGCATTTTGCTGGTAGGCAAAAATAAGCCCAAACAGCAGCCATAATAGACTTATGAACATAAGAGCATATCCTATGTCTCCTTTCAGTGCGGCATAGGCGATGATAAGCAGGCTGGTGATAAACGGCAACCGAAAAAACGTCCATCGTTCCGGCACTTTTTTCTCCAGGAGATAAAAAATGCCCGTGATGCTCTGTCCCATCAGCAGGGCGATGATAATGGTATTCTCAAACCAGCCCAGCCACCATAGTATAAGTAAGATTATCCAAGTGCCGGAAACGGCGATGCAGATGGCACAAGTATGGGTGTACCGCCGCAGCGCTGTTGCTTTCAGGATGACAAACAGGAAAAATAAGAAAGTTATTCCAAGCAAGGCAACCAGCAGTTCATCCATGGTTCAAAAACCCCACTGCAATAGCACTCCCATTCCCAACAATCCTACTAAAGTAATGATTATTCCCTGAAAGGGAATTTGCTTTCTCCGCCAGGAGGTCATTTTCTGGCTGAGGTAGGGGGTGAGGGAAACAAAGGCGCCTCCCACTATGCTTCCCAGGAGAAAGGTGTTTAAGAGATAAGTGCGGTTAAACCAAGAGCCATATTCTCCAAACCACGAGATATACAATGGCGTGATTCCCTCAAAGAGGGGTATGAGGGGAACGATGGTAAGGATAAAAGAAGCTATGATAATAAGCATCTTTTGATGTCTGATGTACTCTTTCTTAATAAGCCGGCTGATCCACCATCCGGTGGAGGCAGCAAATCCACCTACAAATAAGGCCACGACGAGCAAATCAACTCCTAACCATAATGCTCCTCCGGCGGCAGCTCCAGCACCTATCGTACAGAGGGGACAGTGTGCCTGTACTCCTGTTGCGGAACCCAGAAGCATTAGCGCTACTACTCCTTTTTTTATTCCCATGTGTAGACCCTCTTTTCTATTTTTGGAATTCCAACAATGGTGATGGTAAATTGTTGAATATTTTCTTCTACTTCAAACAAGAATTTTCCAGAGGTATGGTGGCCCTGCAATTGCGGGGCGGAGATGGGAACTATTTTCTTGCTTTTATATTCAAGCACTGTCATTTCTTTAAGCTGGAAACTATCGAGAGCAACGGAATGGGTGTTGATGGCTGCAGATACTTCTAAAATTCCATCCTGGACTTGGTGCGGGGTTAATTCAATGGAGACATCTCCAGTATCAGTACTGCCGGTGGTGATAGATCTAAAGGTGCCAAGTTCGGCTGCGGCGGTTGTATCTACAGGGAGAGGAACGGTTGATGAACTGCTTCCAATACCTAAGAAACCTATTACAGCATATGCCAGCGTAACGATAACTGCCAGAAGAAGCGCGTAGAGCAAGCCTTTTTCTATTTTTTCATCCATGAGACCATCTCACTCTGATGAATATTATAATTCCTGCAGCGATGATTAAGCCCCCTACAGTCCAGAACGCGGGAGCATACTCCTGAACCGAGGTAAAGGGAATCCCTGCCAGCACCAATCCTGAATTGATAAGGAGCATATGCCTTGAAATGCACTTCTTGCGCAGATAGAGCAGGAAGGTGACTCCTAATAAAAGGAGGGCGACGCTCCATAGGGGAACGGCGATGGTAGTGAGGAACGCTAGAGGCATGCCCGCAACGACAATCCCCATCAGGCCAAGCAGCGTGACCAGGCCCAGACAGACATTGTGGCAGATCTGCCAGGAGCCCAGAACGCTGGCTGCCCCTGATATACCTCCAGCAATTCCCGGTAATTTCTCTTTGTGAATCATATCATCCTTTTCCCTGATTATTCTTTTTTTCTATTATCCTCTCCCTTAATCCTCTTTTCTCATCATTCTCTTCCCCTATCATTCTCTTTCCTATTCTCTTTTCTGACTATTCTCCTCTTTAATCATATTCTCATAAACTCGCTGATGGTGCCATCCTTCCCCACCGCCATGATGACAAAAGGCTCTTTTTTCGCTCCCGGCATTCCCGGGCTGCCCGAAGGCATTCCTGGCATCGCGATACCAGCAATATCCGGTCTTTCTGTCATCAGCTTCTCAATCGCCTCCATGGGAATGTGGCCTTCCACGAAATAATCGCCTACGATCATGGTGTGGCAGCTGCGCAGGTCTGCGGGAATGCCGTATTTATCCTTGATGGGATCAATATCATCCATCTCTTCGAGATTTACGTTATAATCCTGCTTGTCCAGATACTTCTCGTACAGCCCGCAGCAGCCGCAGTATTCTGATTTGAACAGCGTCACAGTTTGAGCGGGCTGGTTATTATTGTTATTAGAGCAGCCGGCGACGATGACAACACTAAGTAATAATCCTGCTATCAGTATGTTAATGATATATCTTTTTTTTAGGAACATTTTTCTCCCCTCCGTTGGTAATAAGTCCAGCCTATATGAAACGGCTTATTTAAATAGCGGTGAAACTAGTTTCAGCCAAATAATTTAAAAGTAGGTGCCTGTTTTGGAATTTATGCTCGTTGAAAACCAATATTACTCTTATAATTATGGTGACCTGCCGCAAGGCTGCCAGCTCTGCGTGAAGGGGGAAAAACTGGTCTGTTTTGTCACGGGCGTCTGTCCACGACAATGCTACTTCTGCCCAGTTTCAGATGAAAAATTTGGCAAAGATGTCATTTTTGCCAACGAACGAAAGGTGAAGGGAGAGCAGGATCTTCTCCTGGAAGCGAACCTGATGCGAGCCCGGGGTGCGGGCATGACCGGGGGTGATCCCTTAGCAAGAATGGAAAGGACAGTATCGTACATCAAACTGCTCAAGCAGAACTATGGCGCGTCTTTCCACATCCACCTTTATACTTCCCTGAATCTGGTGAGCAAAGAAAAACTGGAGCTGCTGCATGCCGCAGGACTGGATGAAATCCGTTTTCATTTGGATTTGGATTCTGATGCTCTGTGGGCAAGGGTAACCTTGGCAAGGAGTTTCCCCTGGGGCATTGGTGTGGAACTTCCACTGCTTCCCACCAAAGAAAAAGAAATAATGAACATCATCGATTTTATTCAAGATAAAGTGAGCTTTCTGGTGCTGAATGAATTGGAAGTTGCCGACAACAAGCAATCTCATCTGCTCACCATGGGCTTTCGCACCAAAGATGAGTTAAGCTATGGTGTGGAAGGCTCAGTAGAGTGCGGCCTTCGTCTAATACGGTATGTTGAGGAAAAAGGATATTCTTTATGTATCCACCTGTGCACGGCAAGGCTGAAGGATAAAATCCAGTTGGGAAATCGTTTTAAAAGGGAAGCATTAGGAATGAAAAAGCCATTTGATATCGTTGATGAGGAGGGTTTGCTCACCCGGGGAGCTTTGTACTTGCCCGATCTTGCACCAGGGTTTGGATATCGGAAAAAACTTGCCGAGTGCAACAAGGAGGAATTTGTTAAGCGGTTGCTGGTTCTGCTGCCGGAAATCAAGAGTAAATGCCATTTGCGAGAGGAAGATTGTGTCATTGATGAGGAAAAGCCAAGAATCCTTATCTCATCCCATAAAATCAAGCCATTACAGAAAAAGTTTCGCACCTTGGGACTTCTTCCTGCGGTGGTCAAAGAATATCCTACCGCTGATCAATTGGAAATTGAGGTGGATATTTTTTCATGAGTACTTCTAGTCATTCTGATGATGCCGAGGCTCTGCTCGGCAAGGCCCAGGAAGCGTATCTCGCTCATTTTCCACCAACAGTTTCCTTCGAGCGTGCGGTTTTCTTCAGTTGGGGCTGCACCATCGGCGACTGCCAGTTCTGCTACATGAGCACGCAGCCAGACAGCAAGAAGCCCACGGAAACGAAGCGGAGCAATGCTTCCATCCTGGCGGAATTCATCCTAGCCAAACATCTGGGCTGGGACATCGGCTTCTTTACGGGCGGGATTGGGGTTCTCAAGCCGGATGAATTGGAATTTTTGCTTAAGGCGATTTTCCAAATAACCAACGAAAAAATCTGGCTCTCTGTCGGTCCCGTCTCCAAGCCACTGTTGCAGCGGTATCTGCCCTACATCCGCGGTGTGGTGGGATCGACGGAAACAATCAGTCCTATCCTGCACAAAAAAGTCTGTCCCTCCAAACCTTTGGCGCCCTATGAGCGCATGTTTGAGGCTGCAAAAGAATTGAATTTGGAGAGGGCCATGACGTTTATCGTAGGCTTGGGTGAAACAAAAGACGATTTGCCTCTCCTCATCGAATTTATCCAAAAATATGCCATCCATAAAATTCATATTTATAGTCTGATTCCCGAGAAAGGAACAGCGTATGAACACGCCACCATTCCCAGCAAGGAAGAGCAGGCGTGGTGGATTGCCCAGTTACGAATTGCTTTTCCCATCCTCAATATCCAGTGTGGAATCTGGGAGGACCGGGTCGATCGTGTTTCCTATCTGCTCAACGCGGGAGCGAACTCTATTTCCAAATTCAAAGGATTGAAGCTGTTTGGCACGCCGCTGGCAGGACAGATTGAGGAGCAGGCAATTAGGGCGGGAAGAAAATTTCAGGGAACCCTTACTAAATTCCCCCATATAAATTGGGATGCTGAAGTGGAGAGGCTTTCGCTGGAAGGAGAATTAAAAGAATATATCAAAAAAGCACTGCATAATTACCTGCATCAGATGAAGAAGAATGTGGAAACGTTAAAGAATAGGGAGAGTGCACCTATCGCAGCACAATAATATTGGTCATCCCCCTTCTTTTTCGTTCCAGAATTCTCTTGCCTTCCATCCGGTCCAGAATTCTGGTCATATGCACTTTGCTGAATCCCATTTCTTTAATTAGGTCACTTTGGTACATAGAACCTTCCCTTTGCTGAATAAGGGTATATATTTTTCTCTCTTCATCATCGAGTTTAGAGGTATCGATTTCAGTTGGTTGTTCCAGACCATTTGCCGCCGTTTTTTCTACTAGGGCATTTTTTCCCGGCAGCAGGAGGAGGAACAATCCGGCTATTCCTACCAGGAACGAGAACACGAAGGCTGCGGTAAGATACCACGATGTAT
>Ga0209211_10003060_pt1 | contig 27833 bp, 25 predicted proteins | sample RifGroA2_FD_183992 | JGI IMG/M metagenome (GOLD analysis project Ga0209211, IMG submission 183992) | Groundwater microbial communities from Rifle, Colorado, USA - Groundwater A2 (SPAdes) (version 2) | ecosystem: Environmental > Aquatic > Deep subsurface > Groundwater | place: Rifle, Colorado...
CGTTCCCCGCTTCCTGCATCAGCCGCGTCATCAGTCGATGCGCATAGGCGGCCAGGTGGGGCGCCTGCCGGTAGTGCAGCGCAAGCGTCAGACCCTTGTCTTCCAGCAAAAGGCCGGGGTGGCGAGCCAGTACCGGCGCCAGCGCCTCCTTGATCGCGCATTTGACGCCGGGTGGCGCGGCATGAATCCATAGCCTTCCGGCGGCGTCGCGTCGCTCCAGGCCGTGCTGACCCGCCAGTGGCATGCGCTGTGCGCCGAGCAGGTCTTCCAGATCGGAGATCGAACGACCGCTGACCAGCGCCAGCGCGCCGCCACTGACGCGAAACAGCCGTTCGATCAGTTCGAGCAGTTCCTCATCCACCCGTACGGTAGAAGGCGTGTCGGCGATTTCGAGCAGCGTGCCATCGACATCGAGGAAAAAGGCGCACTCGACGCAGGGGGCCGGCGGCAGGCGAAGGACTCCCTTCCTCATACTGCTCGACCGCCTCCTTTGCCGATCAGGCGACCACGCCGCCGCATGGCGGTCGCGTCGAGCAGCATGCGGCCAGCCCAGCGGAAGACGTTGAACTCGGCCACCAGTCCGCGCATCAGGCGCATGCGGTCGCGCTGCTCGGTTTCGGGCATCGTAAGCGCCATGTGCAGGGCGGCCGCGCACTGGTCCGCATCGTAAGGACTGACGATCAGCGCCTCGGGCAACTCCCGCGCGGCGCCGGTGAACTGGGACAGAATCAGGACGCCGCGCTCATCGTCACGGGCAGCGACAAACTCCTTGGCGACCAGGTTCATGCCGTCATGCAGGCTGCTGACGAAGCACAGATCGGCGGCACGGAAATGCTCATATACCTCTTTCGCGTCGTGGTGCTCGACCTTGAGCACGATGGGTGGCGACCCCTCGCGCCCGAAGCGGTCATTGATCTGCGCCGCCAGGTCCCGCACCTGCGTTTCGTGGTGCTGGTACTCGTCGATGCCCGAACGCGTCGGTGCCGCAATCTGGATAAAGCTGAAGCGCCCGATCCACTCGGGATTCATTTCCAGCAGACGCTCGATGGCACGAAAACGTTCCACGATGCCCTTGGTGTAGTCGAGGCGATCCACGCCGATCCCGAGCTTGTGGTCGGTCGGCAGGCCATTCATCTGGCGAATATCGCTCCTGCAGGTCGCCACGTCCTTCCGCATCAGTTCGGGGTTCGGTGGCCATTCAATCGAGATCGGGTAACGGCGGACCGCAGTCAGCTTGCCGCCGAACGACACCGTGAAGGACTCGCGGTCAACGCGCGCTTCCAACTGGCGATCCACGGTGTCGACAAAGTTGTTGCAATGGAACTGGGTATGGAAGCCGAGAATGCTGCTGCCCAGCAGTCCCGTCAATATCTCTTCGCCCCACGGACAGATGGCGAAAGATTCCGGGTTGGGCCAGGGAATGTGCCAGAAGGTGATGATCGTGGCCTCGGGCAGTTCCTCGCGGATCATCTTTGGCAGCAACGCAAAGTGATAATCCTGCACCAGAACAATCGGCGCTTTGGTCTTGGCCTCGCTCACCACGGCCTTGGCGAACTTCCGATTGACCGCGACATAGTGAGACCAGTCGCCGGAGCGGAAGGTGGGCCGCACATGGGCGATGTGGCAAAGCGGCCAGAGGCCCTCGTTGGCCAGGCCGTAGTAGTAGCCTGCCTCCTCCTCCGGCGTGAGCCAGACACGGCGAATCTGGTAAGCGGGCTTCTCCGGCGGCACGGCGACATGGTCGTGGCGGTCGACCACCTCGCGATCGGCCGAACCGCTGCCATGCGCGATCCAGGTGCCGGAGCAGGCGCGCATGATCGGTTCCAGCGCCGTGACCAGTCCGCTGGCCGGGCGCTGCACCTCGATGTGATCGCCGCGCCGCTGGTGGATATAGGGCTCGCGATTGGAAACCACGATCACGTCCTCGCCGCGCAGTTCGCCGTGAAGAATGGCGCGTAGCGCCTCCGGCGTCCAGGTGATCTGGCTTTCGTCCCGCGCGCGCGTCTCCGCCTCAAGTTCACGAACCAGCCGTTGCAGATCGCGGGCAATCGGCTTGAATTCGGACAGCCCCGATTGCGCGCCAACCTCGGGCTGGCGCAGCAGACCCTCGCCGCGCAGCAGGGAGCGCATGCCGGCCATCCAGCCTCGCCAGGAAAGTTGGGCGATGATCACCGTGATCAGCGACACCACCGCCGCCAGCGCCATGAAGAAATAGAACACGTAACGCTTGGTTTCCTCGCTGCGGCGCGTAACGAAGCTCATGTCATGCACCAGCACCAGCTTGCCTGCCGGTGCAAGCTCGCTCGTCATCGGTTTTATTGAGACGTGCAAGGGCCCCTGGGTGCTGGATAGCAAGTGGTCGCCCGCTTGTTCCCAGCGAGCAAGATCGGTGCAGCGGATTTCGGCCGGCAGGGCGCGGCTGGCCAGTGCGACGGATTGATCCGTGGCGCAATAGCCGACCGCGAACAGCCGCTCGTCCTGGGTGATGCGGGCAAAAAAGGCGCCGATCTTGGCCTTCTTCCCCGCCGCCAGTTGTTCCTGCAACGGCTCATGGATGGTGTTGGCGATCAGTTCTGCGCGTATATCCATATCGCGCACAAACCATTTCAGGGTGAGCTGGTCGACCAGCGGCGCCACCGCATAGGCAATGCCCGCCAACGCCAACAGCAGCGGAAGAATGAAGCGCAGGGAAAGTCGCATGGGTGATTCCTTCAGGTCTTCGGGACAGTTCGTGGTCCACAGGCATTCATCGATGATTGTGAATGGCAATCATGATGTGTATCATCTGCGCCGGGTGTCTGAGCTACGCATAAATGCAGACAGGGTTTTCGTGTTGGTCGGGCCGCCACACGCTGATCGAGTACACCCATGAACCCTGTTGCGCCCATCGGCAGCCCGCTCTGCCTGAATTTCTCCCCTCTGTTTTTCATCCGGCTTCCATGGCTCGCCGCCCGCTGCCGGCCATGCGTTGTTTCGTCGCCGACGAGCACGTACCTGTCTGACTGGTATCCGTATGGGTTATTGAAATGCTGACTGCACTGATCGCCGTTTTCATTATTGCATACGCCGCCATTGCGCTGGAGCATCCGATCAAGATCAATAAGTCGGCTTCGGCCCTGATGGGTGCCGGTCTGCTCTGGACGATTTACGCCCTGTCTCTCGGTGATCCGCATACCGTGAACGAGCAGCTCGGTCACTCGCTGATGGGAACCGCGCAGATCGTGTTTTTTCTGATGGGCGCGATGACCATCGTCGAGGTTGTCGATGCTCACAATGGTTTCGAGATCATCACCAAGCGCATCAGGACATCGAGACTGTCGTCATTGATGTGGCTGGTTGGCTTCGTTACCTTTTTTCTCAGCGCGATTCTCGACAATCTGACCACGACCATAGTGATGATTTCCCTGATGCGCAAGCTCCTGGCAAAGCGTGAGGATCGCCTGTTCTTCGCGGGCATCATTGTCATCGCGGCCAACTCGGGCGGCGCTTGGTCGCCGATCGGCGATGTGACGACCACCATGCTGTGGATTGGCGGCCAGATTACCGCGCTGGCGATCATCAAGTCGGTCATCTTGCCGTCGTTGGTCAGCATGATCGCGCCCTTGTCCATCACGGCCTACGCCTTGCGCGGGCGCGAGGTCGAAGCCAGGCAGCAGATCCCGAGCGATCACGGCATGCGCACCACCGAGTTCGAGCGCAACCTGATGTTTTTCATGGGGCTCGGCGTCCTGGTGGCCGTGCCCGTCTTCAAGACCGTGACGCACCTGCCGCCCTTCATGGGCGTCATGTTCGGCCTGGGCATTCTCTGGCTGGTGGGTGACCTGGTGCATCGCCACAAGGAGGAGGCGGCCAAACACCATCTCACACTGGCGCATGCTCTGAGCAAAATCGACATGAGCTCACTGGTGTTCTTCATCGGCATTCTGCTCGCCGTTGCCACGCTCGAACATACCAATATCCTGATCGCGTTGGCGCAGTGGCTGGATCGGGTCGTTGGCCGACAGGACGTCATAGTGATGATCATTGGCATCGCCAGTGCCATCGTGGATAATGTGCCGCTCGTGGCCGCATCCATGGGAATGTACAGCCTTGCGGACTACCCGCCCGATCATTTTCTGTGGGAATTCCTTGCCTACTGTGCCGGTACTGGCGGGTCCATTCTTATCATCGGTTCCGCAGCAGGCGTCGCGGCAATGGGCCTGGAGAAAGTCCACTTTTTCTGGTACGTGAAAAAGATCAGCGGGCTGGCCTTGGTCGGCTATTTCGCGGGTGCGGGCACCTATCTGCTTCAGTATCGATTGCTCCATTAGTCAACTGGCTGCCAAGGGCGCTTGCGCTGACTTCCGCCCCGCCTGCTCAGTCACGCGGTAGAGCCGCGTCGCGGCGTCGTCTTTGCCGCTACCGCCGTCCCGTCAGCGCCGACTTTTGCCCCTGGCTGGCCCAGGTGCCTGCGCGGCGTGCCCCGATATGACCTTGAACTTTTGGGCGATAAGGATGAACGATGGCTCGGTACGGATCGGACGCAAATGGGCGATGCGATCAAACGCAGCCCACGTCTTTTGCAGCGCCTTGATATCCAGAGGTGCAGTAGCGGTTGTCATGGTTACACCTTGCCTTTCCTGTATCGTCAAGTGCGGACCGGTCCCAGCGACGCGACAGCAGCCTTCAACTCCTTCGTGGCTGCAACGAGTTCCTTGATCAGTTGCTCGTCCTCGGAATAGTCTCCCTCGTACAGCGCGGCATTGCGCTTCTGATGGCAGCTATCCAGGAATCGCCATTTGCCTGTCGGGAAAGACAAGGTGTGCCCGAGAACCTGAAAAACGATGAACCGGTTTTCCGGGCGATAGCCGTGCCAGCGCAAGGCGGCGAGTGCGTAGGAATGGGCTGCGTCATAGGCAAGGATAAAACGGCTGTCGGGCGAGAGCGACGGGTTCTCGGCATCGGGCAGCTTTCGCCCGGCCGAGTTGACCAGCCCGTCAAACTCCTTCTGATCGGGGGGTTCAGCCTTGAGCTTGCCGATTTTCAACAGGTTCTGCAGGTTTTCCTGTGCGGATGGCACTTTCGTCTCCTATGAGGACGATTTTTTGCTGGTCGAGGACGCGGCTGACGAAATGGTTGTCGGCTGCCAGCTTCTTGTTGAATTCTTCGGTGGAATAAAGCGTCGGGCTGACCTTGCGCCCCAGGGCTTCCTCCGCCTTCGTCAGCGCTTCGAACAGGACGCTGTAGCTCAATCCGTCGGCGATCACCATGACATCGATGTCGCTCGCGGCGGTATCGGTGTTCTTGGCCACCGACCCGAAAATGAACGCAAATGCGATTTCTCTGGCGAATTGCGCCAAGGCTAGTCGCAGGATGTCGGACAAGCCGAAGGTCTTGATCGCGATTCCGCGCAACTCGTTGAAGATCGGCGAATTCTTGTTGGCTTGGTAGTGCTTCTGCTGGCCGATCACCGTCAGCGTGATCAGGCCCGAAGCGGTCATGCGAGTCAGTTCGCGTTGCAAGGCGCCACGTCCGGTCTTGGCTAACCTCTGGATTTCATTGGCGTAAAAGGACCGATCCGGTTGTCCGAACAACAGGCCGATCACCCGTTGCTGCACACCGGAAAACAGGACGTCTGCGATTGAAGTCGGCTTCTCGTTCCCCATTGCGGGGATTATCGGCCCTAGATTGGGGAAACGCAAGCGCTGGATCTGGAGATGGAATTGTCAGCGCGAAATGCGTTCAGCGATCCAGGTTTTCAGGTCTGCCGGATTTGCGGTGAAGCTATTCAGCTGCGCCAGGCACGAATACCGCCGGACTGATGTTGAAGAACCTGGCCAGTTTCCCCGCCAGGTTTGCGCTGATCCTTCTCTTGCCGGCGAGAATTGCTGAAAGGTTGCTCTGTGGGACGATCTCCGCGAGATCGCCTTGCTTCAGGCCGCGCAATTCGATCAGGTAGCGCAGAACTTCTTTGGGCTCGGACGCTTCAATGGCGAAGTGGTTGGTGTCATAGTCCGCCACCAGTTCGCTGACGAGATCAAGAAGCCCGGACAAAGCGTGATCCTCCTGGTCGCCGACCCTATCCAGCAGATAGTTCATCAGCGATACCGTACGGTCATACTCTTCCTCGGTACGGATCGGACGCAAATGGGCGATGCGATCAAACGCCGCCCAAGTCTTTTGCAGCGCCTTGATATCCATGGTAGCAGTAGCGGTTGTCATGGTTACACCTTGCCTTTCCTGTATCGTTTGCACCAGTCGTCGTATTCCCGGTGAGTCATCACCCAACGCACGAACATCTTGCCATCGCGGTAGCGCATGATGACAACGACCCGATAGTTGTTGCCGCCGACATCGAACACGGTATAAGGCGGAACATAATCCGCACTGCCAAAGCTCTGCCGTAGATCAGCAAAGTCGGTAAAACGGGAATTCTCGGCGACGGTGTGCCAGTTGCGCAAAGACTGCTCGGCTTCAGGATGCCTGTGCCAGAAGTCACGCAGCATCTTTAGTGAAATGATGTGCATGGCCGGATTATATCAAAACGATATACTTACTGCAAGCGCTTCATCTGAAAAGATTTCAGGTTTGGCTCCAATCGGCCAGGTGCTGTCACTCGACATTTCCGTTGACCGGTCATACAGATAGCAGCTTGACTCTGAAACCTGCCGGATGACCTACTTTGGCAACTCGGGCTGCTACGCAAGACGATTGTAAATGCGATGGAGTCGGACCCAGCATTCATTGGTAGCCTTGATAGCTCTTGTTGAAAGACTTGAACCCTACGAGCGGGGCGACGGCTTGGTGCAGTCGGACGGCCAAGGGCTCGACGATAGACCACAGAGGGAAGTGCTTCATGCCGGTCCTGATGTACCGCAGACCCTGCTGGTCGTTCAGTCCGACCAGCATCCTCATCGCATCGTCGTCGACCGGCAGTTCCTTGAAGACTTCGCGAAGTCCAAGTTCTTTGGCCTTGCGATGACATGCATGCAGGTCGTGGCCGAACTTCTTCTGCAATTGCTCGATACTTACTTCCTTGTGCCGCAGGAACGCCTTGAGCGTCAGCTCAATGCCATGCAGTGCCAGAAAGTAGGCAGGCACGGGGGAGATTTGATTAGTCGTTGTATCACTCTTTTCGACCACCATCGCCGCATCGAGATAATCGTAGGCATAGCGTGCGAGACCAATTGCCATGGTTCGGTCTTCTTCTGTGGGTAGGGCATTTTTCATGACAATATCCGGAATGGTGCCAATCGCTCGGCGGAGTTAGCAGGCTACGGCTTGGCGGAGTGTTTTTCGAGGGGAGTCATTTTTGCGATCTATAAGTTTCGTTCAGTAGCACGATGCCTTGTATTGACCTGCTCTACTCTCTTCTGGGGCGAATTCGTAACCGCTGCTACCAAGTCAAGCGGGTCTAACCATACTAGATGGCATAATTGCTCTGCTGACTATCTGTGAGGCTCGTATGGGATTCTTTTCGAGTACGCCAAAGGGGTACTTTCAAATTAAAGTCTTGGGCATCTCAAAGAACATGAGCCCTGAAGAATATGGACACTGGCTTTTGCGGTGGTCGGCTGAAAATGCCTTTTCTGATCTTCAGGGCATGCGCAGCGACAAGTTCTCATCATCCCCTTTTGCCACAAGCCTAAGAAATGAAAATGGCGGTCCCGCGTATGTAACCGTGCTTCAGTTGATTTCACTCACCGCATCTGCGTATTACTACTACGCAAGCCACATCTTAATGGTAGGAAGTGAGATACAGAAAAAGATGGTAGCTGGAATTGACGATGCATTAAACGCGCTGCGTCTCGCGGGAAATCCAATTGATGTAGCCGGCAAACAGACTGTCAAGGCAACGCTCAACAAATATGTAATAGCCGCATCCGCAGATTACGCAAGCAACTCATGCGGCACCTATGATCCTGATATCAGTGAAGTGGCACGTGTTTTTTTTGACGTTACAAACCATTTCTTCACTGAGATTACGATCACCGACGACGACAAATTTCTTGTTGGTCATTTTGTCTCATCAATTCAGCCCACTGTTATGCAAGTAATAAAGGATGAGCTCAAGCTACAGTTCCATCAATGATCAAGAGTAACAGTCACCCGCGTAGAAACCTGATTTCTACCTTGTTGATCGCATCGATTGTGCAAGCCGGTCACGCAAGAGCCGGCCCCGTTTGATTGGACAGAATTTCCACGGCGATAAGTGGAGCCCGGCGCCGTCACGACCCACATCGCACCCGGCACCGCGCCGTCACGCGGTAGAGCCGCGTCGCGGCGTCGTCTTTGCCGCTACCGCCGTCCCGTCAGCGCCGACTCTTATGATTGGCGGGTTGCGCCGGTCAGCGCGAAATGCGTTCAGCGATCCAGGTTTTCAGGTCTGCCGGATTTGCGGTGAAGCCACCCTCGCTGCCTGCGCGCCGTGCCCGCCCCGTTGGATGCGTGGTTCTGAACTCGCTAGAATGACTCCTTGTTACTCAGACAAACCCAAGGAGACTCGCTTGAAAATCCTCGTTCCGGTCAAGCGCGTGGTTGACTACAACATCAGGGTTCGCGTCAAGGCGGACGGCAGCGGCGTCGATCTGGCGAACGTGAAAATGTCGATGAATCCCTTCGACGAAATCGCCGTGGAAGAAGCCATGCGCCTGAAGGAAGCCGGCGCGGCGACGGAAGTGATCGCCGTTTCATGCGGCATCGTCGCCTGCCAGGAAACCCTGCGCACCGCCATGGCCATCGGCGCCGATCGGTCCGTCCTGGTCGAAACCGATGTCGAACTGCAACCGCTGGCGGTGGCCAAACTGCTGGCCGCCGTGGCCAGGAAGGAAGCGCCGCAACTCATCATTCTCGGCAAGCAGGCCATCGACGACGACGCCAACCAGACCGGGCAAATGCTCGCCGCGCTGCTGGGCTGGCCGCAAGCGACCTTCGCCTCGAAAGTGGCAATCGGCGATGGCAAGGCGACCGTCACGCGCGAAATCGATGGCGGCCTGGAAACCCTCGAAATCAGCCTGCCGGCGGTCGTCACCACCGATTTGCGCCTCAACGAGCCGCGCTACGCGACGCTGCCGAACATCATGAAGGCAAAGAAGAATCCCATGGAGATCGTCAAGCCCGTTGATCTCGGCGTCGATGTCGCCCCGCGCCTGACCACCGTCAGCGTCGCCGAGCCGCCCAGGCGCAGCGCCGGCATCAAGGTCGCCAATGTCGCCGCTTTGATCGACAAACTCAGGAACGAAGCCAGGGTGATCGCATGAGCATTCTCGTCATCGCGGAACACGACAACGCCGGCCTCAAGGCGGCGACCCTCAATGCCGTCACGGCTGCTGCGGAAATCGGTGCTCGCTTGGGTACGGATATCCACGTCCTTGTCGCTGGTGCCGACTGCGGTACGGTAGCCGAACATGCTGCCCGAATTCAGGGCGTGACCAGGGTCAAGCTTGCCGATGCCGCCCACTACGGCGATCAGACCGCCGAGAACCTCGCCGCACTGATTGTTGCCATGGTTGCCAGCAGTGCGGGCGGCTACACGCACATCCTGGCCGCGGCCACCAGCAACGGCAAGAACACCCTGCCGCGCGTGGCCGCCCTGCTCGATGTCGCGCAGATATCGGAAATCATTTCCGTGGTCGATGCCGACACCTTCGTCCGCCCGATCTATGCCGGCAGTGCGCTGGCAACCGTGAAGTCGGCTGACGCAACCAAGGTCATCACCGTGCGCGCCACCGGCTTTGACGCCGCAAGCCAGGGCGGTAATGCGGCTATCGAAGCAATCCCGGCTGGCCCCGATCTGGGACAGTCGAAACGCATCGACCGTGAGCTGACCCGGTCGGCGCGGCCGGAACTGGCGGCGGCCAAGGTCATCGTTGCGGGCGGGCGCGGCCTGGGCAGCGGCGAGAATTACCACAGGTTGCTCGAACCGCTGGCCGACATGTTGGGAGCCGCTCTCGGGGCGTCCCGCGCGGCGGTCGATGCCGGCTTCGCGCCCAACGACTACCAGGTCGGACAGACCGGCAAGATCGTCGCGCCGACCTTGTATATTGCCATCGGCATTTCCGGGGCGATTCAGCATCTGGCCGGCATGAAGGATTCAAAGGTGATCGTGGCGATCAACAAGGACCCCGATGCGCCGATCTTTCAGGTCGCCGACTATGGCCTGGTCGCCGATCTGTTCCAGGCCGTGCCGGAACTGCTCGCCGGGCTTTAGGTTGGCGTAACGCACATGAGCCGCTATGCCGCCCCTCTGAAGGACATGCACTTCGTCCTGGCCGAACTGGCCGGCCTCGACCAGGTGGCCGCTTTGCCCGGCTGCGAGGAAGCGACGGTCGATGTGGTCGAAGCGATTCTTGAGGAGTCCGGGAAATTCGCCGGCGGCGTGCTGGCGCCGCTGAACCGCAGCGGCGATCGGGAGGGTGCACGATGGGCCGACAAGACCGTGACCATGCCCAGCGGCTTCAAGGAGGCCTACCGGCAGTTTGTCGATAACGGCTGGAACGCGCTCTCGGGCAATCCGCAACATGGCGGCCAGGGCCTGCCCAGGGTGGTTTCGGCGGCGGTGCAGGAAATGTGGAAGTCGTCCAACATGGCGTTTTCGCTGTGCCCCTTGCTGACGCTGGGCGCCATCGAAGCGCTGGAACTGGTGGGGACCGACGAGCAGAAGGCGATGTATTTGCCCAGCATGATCGCGGGCAAGTGGACCGGCACCATGAACATCACCGAACCGCAGGCCGGCTCCGATCTGGCGGCGATCCGCGCGCGCGCCGTGCCCCAGGCCGACGGCACCTACCGCATTTTCGGCCAGAAGATTTTCATCACCTACGGCGAGCACGACATGGCGGAGAACATCATCCATCTCGTGCTGGCCCGCACCCCGGATGCGCCGGAGGGCGTCAAGGGACTTTCGCTGTTCGCGGTGCCAAAGTTCATGGTCAACCCGGCTGGCTCCGGCGCTGACGAATTGGGCGAGCGCAACGATGCGTATTGCGTATCCATCGAACACAAGCTCGGCATCCACGCCAGCCCGACCTGCGTCATGGCCTTCGGCGACAGCGGCGGCGCAATTGGCACGCTGGTGGGCGAGGCGAACCAGGGCCTCAAGTACATGTTCGTCATGATGAACGCGGCGCGTTTCGCGGTGGGCCTCGAAGGTCTTGCCATCGGCGAAATCGCCTATCAGCACGCCGTCGCCTACGCTCGCGAGCGGGTGCAGGGCCGCGCCATCGAGGGTTCGGCCAGCGGCGTGGCGATCATCCAGCATCCCGACATCCGCCGCATGCTGATGCTGATGCGCGCGCAAGTCGAAGCCATGCGTGCCCTGGCCTATACGGTGGCTGCCGCGCATGACGCCGCCGCGCACCACCCCGATGCGGCCGAGCGGGCGCGCAATCAGGCTTATGTCGATTTGATGATTCCGGTGGTGAAAGGCTGGAACACCGAGACCGGCAACGAACTGGCCTATCTCGGCGTGCAGGTGCACGGCGGCATGGGCTTCATCGAGGAAACCGGCGCCGCGCAATTCATGCGCGATGCGCGCATCACGACGATTTACGAAGGCACCACGGGCATTCAGGCTAACGACCTGATGGGCCGCAAGATCGTCCGCGACGGCGGCGCCACGCTCAAGGCCGTGATTGGCCAGATGCAGCAGACGCACAGCGAGTTGATGAAGCCGGCGGGCGCCGAGTTTGTCGCCATCGCGGCGGCGCTCGGTGGCAGCATCGAGGCGCTGCGGCGGGCGGGCGACTACATCGTGGCCAACTACGCCGGCGACATGCGCGCCGTGGCGGTCGGCGCCGTGCCTTTCCTGCGTTTGCTGGGCATCGTTTCGGGCGGCTGGATGATGGCGCGCGCGGCGCTCGTGGCGCATGGCAGGATCGCCGCCGGAGATGCCGATCCCTTCTTCGCGGCGAAAATCGCCACCGCACATTTCTACGCCGACCATGTCATGGCCGCCGCCGCCGGTCTGGCGCAGGAAGTGGAGCAGGGCGGGGCGAGCGCCCTGGCGCTGGACGAAGCGATGTTCTGATGAAATATACCAAGGTCGTGATGAACCGGATTGCCGCTCTCGTCGCATTTTTCTGCATGAGTCCAGTCTTCGCCCTGGGTTTGGGTGAGGTCGAGGGGTCTGCTGTTATCGGGCGTCCCTTGCGGGTCACGATTCCGCTTCTGGGATCCCAGGGCGATACAGGGCAGACCGGGTGCGCAAGTCTGTTGCATGAGGGCGATGCGGATGCTCACGAGGGCATCCGTATCAAGGTCGCGGGCGATCGCATCCATCTATCGACGACGCAGGCGATTACCCAGCCGATCATCCGGTTTCGTATTCGCCTGGGATGCTCCGGCTCCTTCGAGCGCAGTTTCGTGGTGCTTTCCGAGCCGGCGAAAGGCCTCGTGTCGGCCCCCTCCGCCGCAAGCGTCGCACCGGCGCCAGTCGCTGGCGACATGCCCGCCGTCTTGCCGCAGGCGGAGCCGGCGGCGTCGGGCCAGCGGAGTATCGTCCTGATGTCGTCGACTTCCCTGCGCATGCTCTCGCGTCAGCGTTATCCCGGCGACTCCAGCCTGCGGGTGAGTTTCATCCGGCAACTGGCGGCTGCCAATCCGGATTTGTTCGCCAGTGAGGAGGCGGCTTTTGACCAGCGTCTGGCGGCGGGCACCCGGCTGCTGATGCCCGTTGGTCTGCCCGCGCCGCAGCGCGCGGCATCGGCGCGTGCTGTCAGCGCGAAACCGGGGCCCGAGACGGGTACCGGTCGCGGTCGTCTGATCGTTGGCGCTGCGGGTTTGTCGGCTGCGGGCGGGCCGAGTACCGCCGAGCTGAGTGAATCCATCGATCGGATGATTGAGGTGATGAACCAGCAGATCATGGTGCAAATTGCGCTGACCGAGCGCATCAAGACGACCGAAGCGGAACTGGCCGAATTGAAGCGTCAGGTGGGCGCGGAAAAAGCGCGCACCGCGCAGCGGGAGGCTGAACTCAAGCTGGTGCGCGAGGCGGCGGAGCGCAACGGGGTGATTCAGTGGCTGCTGGTGATTTTGCTCGGAGGCGTCGCCGGTGCGTGGGTGCTGGGCTGGATGTCACGCCGCAAGACAGCGGCAGCCATGCATCCAGCCGCCGCCGCCTAACTTTCGGTTTCAGTCGAGCCAGCGCCGCGCGTTGCGGAACATTTCCAGCCACGGCGCGTCGTCGCCCAGTCCCGGCGGCTGCCATGACATCTGCACGCTGCGGAAGGTCCGCTCCGGGTGCGGCATCATGATGGTGAAGCGGCCGTCGGTGGTGGTCACGCCGGCCAGGCCGGCGGGCGAACCGTTGGGATTGAACGGGTAGCTGGTCGCGATCCGGCCACGGTTGTCGACGTAGCGCAACGCCACCTGCGGCTTGCCGTTCTGCCCGGCGCCAAACTCGGCGCGGCCCTCGCCGTGGCTGACCACCACGGGCAGCTTCGAGCCGGCCATGCTTGAGAGAAAAATCGACGCCGACGGCGGAATCTCGGCCATCACCACGCGCGCCTCGAACTGTTCGCTGCGGTTGCGCTGGAAGGTCGGCCAGTCCTGTGCGCCGGGGATGATCGGCGCCAGGTGCGCCATCATCTGGCAGCCGTTGCAGACGCCCAGCGCAAAGCTGTCGGCGCGAGCAAAAAAAGCGGTGAATTCGTCGCGCAGACGCTGGTTGAAAAGAATCGACTTGGCCCAGCCCTGGCCCGCGCCGAGCACGTCGCCGTAAGAGAAACCGCCGCAGGCGGCGAGTCCCGCGAATGAGGCCAGATGCACGCGACCGGCTTGCAGGTCGGACATGTGCACATCGAATGGAGCGAAGCCGGCGCGCTCGAAGGCAGCCGCCATTTCGACTTGGCCGTTGACTCCCTGCTCGCGCAAAATCGCTATTCTGGGCCGTTGGCCCAGAATAGCGATTCCGCGCGAATTATTGGCCCCCCGCCCCCCGGCCCCCGCCCCCGGGGCGGGGGTGACAATATCGGCGTCCGCTCTCGCGGACGTATTGAACGTGAGATGAACGCCGAGCCCTGGATTGTCGGCGTCGAGCAGCGCGTCGAATTCCTCCTGGGCGCAGACAGGGTCGTCGCGCAGCCGGGCGATCTGGAAGCTGACCTCGCTCCAGGTGCGCTGCAAGTCGCTGCGGCGGGCGGCGAAGAGCGTCTTCGCCTTGCGCGAGATGCGCACTTCGTCGGATGCGTTGGTGACGCCGATGACATGCGCGCAAGCACCCAGGCCGGCAGCGCGCAGTGTCTGCATCACGGCGGTGCGATCCCCCCGGCGTATCTGCAACACGGCGCCGAGTTCCTCGTTGAACAGCGCGGCAATCGACGAGTCGCCGCAAAGTTCGTCGAGATCGAGCGAGACGCCGACGTGCGAGGCGAAGCTCATCTCGCACACGGTGGCGAACAGGCCGCCGTCGGACCGGTCGTGATAGGCGAGGATTTTTTCCTCGCGCTTCAGCGCCTGTATCGCACCGAAAAAAGCCTTGAGCGGCGCGGCCTCGGCGTCCGGCGCCAAGTCGCCTAATTGACCCAACTGAGCGCCATGGACTTGCGCCAGCGCCGAGCCGCCGAGGCGGTTGCGACCAAAGCCGAGGTCGATCAGCAGCAGTTCGGTTTCGCCCGCTTCGGCAGCGGAGCGCAGTTGCGGCGTCAGCGTGCGGCGCACGTCATCCACCGCCGCAAAGGCCGTGACGATCAAGGACAGCGGCGCCGTGACCTGTTTCGATGCGCCGCGATCTTCCCACTTTGTCCGCATCGACAGCGAATCCTTGCCCACCGGAATCGCCACGCCGAGCGCCGGACAGAAGTCGATGCCAAGCGCCTTCACGGTGTCGAACAGCGCGGCGTCTTCATGGCCGTGACCGGCGGCTGCCATCCAGTTGGCCGACAGCTTGATCCTCCCGATTTCGCCGACATCGGCGGCGGCCAGATTGGTGATCGCCTCGCCCACCGCCATGCGGCCCGAGGCCGGCGCGTCGAGCAGGGCCAGCGGCGTGCGCTCGCCCATGGCGAAACACTCGCCGCGAAACGTGTCGTAACCCATGGTGGTGACGGCGACATCGGCCACCGGCACCTGCCAGGGGCCGACCATCTGGTCGCGCGCGGTGAAACCGCCGACGCTGCGGTCGCCGATGGTGATCAGGAAATTCTTCGAGGCCACCGCCGGCAGGCGCAGCACGCGCAGCGCGGCTTGCTTCAGGTCGATGCCGGCGACATCGAGCGGCGTCATGGCGACCGCGTGGCGGCGTGCATCGCGATGCAGCTTCGGCGCCTTGCCGAGCAGGACTTCCATCGGCATATCGACCGGCTTGTTGCCGAAGTGATCGTCCTTCACCGTGAGCTGGCCGTCATCGGTGGCGACGCCGAGCACGGCGAACGGGCAACGCTCGCGCTGGCACAGCGCGCGGAATTCTTCGAGACGCCCGGGTGCGATGGCCAGCACGTAGCGCTCCTGCGCCTCGTTGCTCCAGATTTCGCGCGGACTCATGCCCGGCTCTTCGCTGGGAATCGCGCGCAGATCGAAGGCCGCGCCGCAACCGGCATCGTGCGCGAGCTCGGGCATGGCGTTGGAAATGCCGCCGGCGCCGACATCGTGAATGGCGAGTATCGGATTGGCATCGCCCTGCTGCCAGCAGCGGTCAATGACTTCCTGGGCACGGCGCTGGATCTCGGGATTGCCGCGCTGCACCGAGGCGAAATCGAGATCGGCGGCATTGACGCCGGTCGCCATCGAAGACGCCGCGCCGCCGCCCAGGCCGATCAGCATGCCGGGGCCGCCCAACTGGATCAGCAGACTGCCCGCCGGGAATTTGATCTTGAAGGAATCTTCGGCGGCGATGTTGCCCATGCCGCCGGCGATCATGATCGGCTTGTGATAGCCGCGCATCTCGCCGTCGAATTCCTGCTCGAAACTGCGGAAATAGCCCGCCAGGTTGGGGCGGCCGAATTCGTTGTTGAAGGCCGCCGCGCCGAGCGGGCCTTCGATCATGATGTCGAGCGCCGAGGCGATGCGCTCCGGTTTGCCGTAGCTCGATTCCCAAGGCTGACCGTAGCCCGGAATATTCAAGTCGGATACGGAGAAGCCGCACAGACCGGCCTTCGGTTTCGAGCCGCGCCCGGTTGCCCCTTCGTCGCGAATCTCGCCGCCCGACCCGGTTGCCGCGCCGGGAAACGGCGAGATCGCGGTGGGGTGGTTGTGCGTCTCGACCTTGGCCAGAATGTGTGTGAGCTGATCGCTGTAGGCGTATTTGTACCCATTCGCGCCATCGGCGCGCGGGTAGAAGCGCCTGATGCGCGCCCCCTCGATGACTGCCGCATTATCCGAATAGGCCACCACCGTGCCTTGCGGATGCGCCTTGTGCGTTTCGCGGATCATGCCGAACAAGGACATCGGCTGATCGACGCCATCCACCGTCCAGCTCGCGTTGAAAATCTTGTGCCGGCAGTGCTCGGAATTGGCCTGGGCGAACATCATGAGTTCGACATCGGTCGGGTTGCGGCCAAGCTTGCCGAAGTTGTCCACCAGGTAGTCGATCTCGTCGGCGGAAAGCGCCAGGCCCAGTTCGAGGTTGGCCTTGACCAGCGCCTCGCGCCCACCGCCCATGATGTCCACGCTGGTCAGTGGTTGCGGCGCGACATGGTGGAACAGGGCCTTGATCGCAGCGTTGGAAGTCAGCACGGATTCGGTCATGCGGTCATGCAGCCGTGCCGCCAGCGCCAACTTTCCATCGACCGCGACAGAACCGGAAACATGGTAGACCGCATGGTACGCAACTGCGCGCTCGATGCGCTTCACGGTGGCGAAACCGCAGTTGCGGGCGATGTCGGTGGCCTTGGAACTCCACGGCGAAATGGTGCCGAGGCGCGGCGTCACCAGCAGCACTTCCCCGGCGGGCGACGCCGGCAGTTGCGGCGGAATCCCCAGCAAGTCCTTCAGCCGCGCTGTTTCATCGGCGTTCAACGCACCTTCCAGCTCGATGAAATACCAGTGCTCGGCGGCCAGCCGGACGCCGGCAACGGCTTCGCCAACAGACTGTTGCAGACGCGCGAGGCGGGACGCCGAAAACGCGGCAGAGCCGCGCAGGGCAAGGATTTCAGCCATGATGGACGGACCGGGGCGAATGAGGGACGGGACGAAAATGCAAGGTGCGAAATTATACCCTCACCGGGATGGCGGCCTCACGGACGGGCAGACACGGAATTGCATTCGAGGGTCAAGCCTGAGAAACTGGGGCAAGACCACAAGCACATGCCCACACCCGCCATGAACGAGTCTCCGCTTGCTGTCGGCGTTGCCGACTTACAGGACAAAGTCATCGAAAGTCCGCTGCCTTCTCCCGCCGAACCGTTGCGCATCGCCGCGCGGGAGGCGCGCGCCAAGGGCGAACTGGACGTGGCCGCTTCGCTGCTGATCGACGCGGAGGAACTCGATCCGGGCAATGAGGCCGTGACGCTCGATCTCGCCGAAATCAACATCGACATGCAGAACCTGGAAGCGGCGCGGGTAATTCTCGACGCCCATGAACACACGACCGAGGACGCCGTTCGTGTGCGCGCCCTGCTGGACCGGCTCAATCTGGTGATTGCCGGCGCTGGCGCCGACGCGGCGGCGCTGAAGGCCCGCATTGAAGCCAATGCCGGCGATCTCGATGCCCGTCTGCAACTGGCCAATGCACTGGCTCTGGTGCAGGACTACCGCCAGGCGCTCGGGCAATTGCTGGAAATTGTGCGCCGCGACCGCAAGTGGCAAGACGAGGCGGCGCGCAGGGCCATGCTCGACCTGTTCACATTGCTGGCCCAGAGCCCGTCGTACAACGACTTGGTCCGCGAATTCCGCGTCCAGTTGGCGCGAACCCTGAACTGAGTAGTCGACGGAACCATGCGCACTGCGGCATGTGACAACCCGGAACCTTCGACCGATGATTGATCTCGCACATCTGAAGAACCTGTTGTCGCCACGGGAATGGTGGTTGCGCCTGGTGTTCTGGGGCGGCGCCGTCGCGGTGGGCGTGACGGCGGCCCTGTTCGCCCTGGGCGCGCAGCTTGGCAATCAGTGCTTCCACTGGATACTTTCGATTTCGCCCTGGCTCGCATTCGTTGTCATGCCGGCGGGCCTTGCGCTGTCCGCCTGGCTGTCGATGCGCTTCTTCGCGGGTTCTCAGGGCAGCGGCATTCCGCAAACCATCGCGGCGCTGCAACTCCCGAATCAGGAACAGCTTGGCGGACTTCTTTCGCTGCGCATCGCGGTGGGGAAAATCGCGCTGACGATTCTGGGTCTGTGCTGCGGCGCGTCGGTGGGCCGCGAGGGGCCGACGGTGCAGGTCGGCGCGTCGATCATGTATTCGCTGCGCCGGTTTTCACCCTTCAAGTACCGGGATCAACTCGGCGGGCTGATCGTCGCCGGCGGCGCGGCCGGCGTCGCCGCGGCCTTCAATACGCCGCTGGCCGGGATCGTCTTCGCCATCGAGGAACTGTCGCGTTCCTTCGAGCATCGCACCAACGGCCTGATTCTCACCGCCGTCATTTTCGCCGGGCTGGCCGCTCACGCCATCCTCGGCAACTACACCTACTTCGGCATGACATCGACCTCGCTCGGCTCCGGCGTCGGCTGGCTGGCGGTCATCGCCTGCGGCGTAACGGGAGGGCTTTCCGGCGGACTCTTCTCGCGCTTGCTGATCGGCGCCAGCGACGGCTGGGGCGGGACGATCGGGCGCTGGACGCGCTCGCATCCGGTTGCATTCGCGGCGCTATGCGGCATCGTGCTGGCCGGCCTCGGTGCGCTGTCCGGCCACCGCACCTACGGCACCGGCTACGACGAGGTGCGCGACATCCTCGCCCACGGAGATGCCGGCTATCAGGGCTACGGCCTGTACAAGTTCCTCGCGACCCTGGTCTCGTATTTGAGCGGAATTCCCGGCGGCATATTTGCGCCGTCATTGGCGGTCGGCGCCGGATTGGGGGCCAGTCTCGCCCAGTTCATTTCATTCGTTCCGGCCAACACCGTGATCATTCTTGGCATGGTTGCCCACTTTTCGGGCGTCACCCAGGCGCCGCTGACCACCTTCATCATCGTCATGGAAATGACCGACAACCACAGCATCGTTCTGCCGCTGATGGCGACGGCGCTGATCGCACACGGCATATCGCGCATTGTCTGCCGCGAATCCTTATACCAGGCTCTGGCCGCGCGTTTCGTGCGCCGCATGGCGCAACAGTGAGAGTGGATCGCGGCGGAACAGGGTCCGGCGACTGCGGTCATCCCACCGCGTCGGGGCCGGATGCATTAGGATGCATGCTTGGAAACCTGTCTGGCGGAGAACATCATGAAAAAGCTGTCGCTTGAACTGTACGCAGAGCTGGAAATTCCCGACGACTGGGAACTGGTCGAGCATTCTTCAGGCATCTTCGTGCTCAAGGTCGGCGACCGCTTTGTCGATTTCGACATCACGCCGCTGGTCACCGCATCCACCGAGCCGGATGCCACCTGGAGCGACGAAGACGAGAAATTCACCGATGAGATTCTCGACATGGTGACCGGACTCGATTCGAAGATGGAGATCACCTATCTTCAGTGATCGACCTCGATCACCACCCGCTCGTCGCCGCAGACATGCAGCGCCGCGCCGAGGCCCACTTGCACCCGTCCGGCGAGAACCAGTTCCTCGCGGCGCAACAACAACTCCTGGCCGTTCGGCAGTCTGACGAAGGTGCCGTTGCTTGACTGGTCCACAATAACGATCTTCCCCTGGCGCAGGATAACGCTCGCGTGGTGGCGAGAGGCCGTGGCGGCGCTGACTACCACGGTGCTTTTTGTATCGCGCCCGATGGTTGCCTCGGGATGCTCTTCATCGACGCTCCAGACCTTGCCCTTGTAGGTGATTCTCGCGTCCTTCGAAGGTGCGTTGTCGACCGTGGAATTGTCCGACAGCATGGTCTGCCCCTGATCCTGTTTCCACATCGCCTCGATGATGACGACCTTGCCCTTGCGTCCCTTGACTTCCGTCGAATACAGTTTGCGGCAGGTGGCCTGCAGCCAGGGCGGCAGTGCGTCGTAGGTTTCGCGCGAGGTCAGTATCTGCTCGGGCGTGGCCAGCGCCGTGAGGCGTGACGCGAGGTTGACGGTGTCGCCAAAACAGTCGCCATCGGCCTCGATCACGGAGCCATGGTGGCAGCCGATCCTGAGCTTGATGCCGGCCTTGCCGCCCAGCGTTTTCTCGAAGGAGGACTGCATGGCGTTGGCCGCCTGAATGGCCTGCGCCGCAGTATCGAAGACCGACATCAACTCGTCGCCGATGGTCTTGATCACGCGCCCGCCGTGGGCGAGGGTTTCCGCTTTCAGGCAGTCCAGGCAGTTGACCACCGCTTCGAGCGCCACGGTGTCGCCGCTTTGCTCGTAAAGCCCGGTGCTGCCGGCAATGTCTGCGAAAAGAATAGCGCGTTGATGTTCCATCGGATTCAGGAAATTACGGGACTCACCAGTTCGCGATTGTAGGGCGGCGGGAGGGAGAAAACCATTGCTTGCTTGCGCCGATGGCCACCGTATTAGCCCTATCGGTGATTTCTCAATTCCATGATTCGAGTCATGTTATGTCGGGTTTGAGTATATGAAATTCCTCCGCAACAATTGTCTCTTCTGCGTGAATGATTTTGTCATTTCCCCCTCTTTCGGGATGGGCTGCTTTCCTGGGAGCGCCGGCCTCTTCCACCGTCCGCCCGTCGCGAATGTGATAGATGCGCTTGAAGATGGGAATGATTTTTTCGTCGTGGGTGACGACGATGATCGCGGTCTGGTACTGGCTGGCCATCTGGTTGAGGATGCGCATCACGGCCAGCGCGCGCTCGCTGTCGAGCGGCGCGGTGGGTTCGTCGGCGAGGATCACCGGCGGCTGGTTGGCCAGGGCGCGGGCGATCGAGACGCGTTGCTGTTCTCCGCCGGAAAGTTCGCTCGGCTGCGCCTTGGCGCGATGCGTTACATCGAGCGCCTGCAGCAACTCCAGCGCGCGCGCCCGGGATGCGCCGTTCGTCTGCCCCGCCAGCATCGGCAGCAGGGCCACGTTGTCGATGACGTCGAGAAAGGGAATCAGGTAGGGCGCCTGAAAAATGAAGCCGATGCGGTCGCGCCGCAAGGCACGCAGGTCCGGTGTTTTCCAGCCACCGTCAGCGCTGTCGTAAATCACTTCGCCGCCGAGGGTCATGCGGCCGCGCGTCGGTTCGATCACTGCGCCGAGACACTTGAGCAGCGTGGTCTTGCCCGATCCGCTGGGGCCGACCAGGCCGACCACCTCGCCGGGCGCGATGCTCATGTTCACTTCCTTCAGTGCATCGACGGCGGTGTCGCCCTCGCCGTAGCGCTTGCTGAGGCCTTCGATGCGAATCCCCTGGTCCATCTCAGCCACCGATCGCCGTGGCCGGATCGACCTTGAGCGCCGCACGGATGGCCAGCGTGCTGGCCAGCGCGCACACCACCATGATGATGACAAAAGCACGCACGGCGTCGCCAGTCTCCAGCAACACATACTTGGGAAACGCCGGACCCCACAGCGTGGCGGATATCTTGCCGACCACGAAACCGATCAGGCCCAGCCCCATCGCCTGTTGCAGGATCATGCCGGCAATGGTGCGATTGCGGGTGCCGATCAGCTTGAGTACCGCGATTTCGCGAATCTTGCCCAGCGTCATGGTGTAAATGATGAAGGCCACGATGGCCGCGCTCACGATGGTCAGGATCGCGAGGAACATGCCGATCTGTTTGGCCGAGGTGGCGATCAGCTTGGCCACCAGGATTTCTTCCATCTGCTCGCGGGTGTAGGCCTGCAGGTGCTTCCAGCGGCGGATCTCCCGGGCCACGGTTTCCGCCGTGTTGCCGGCGCCGACTTTTACCAGCACCGCATTGACGCTGTGATTGATGGTCTGCGCGGCGGTCACGGCATCGAGCAGGCCGGGCACGCCGGGGCGATTCAGCGCGGGGTTGGCCGCTGTGCGCGCACGATCACTGATGATCGCGTCGTTGTCCTTGAGGAACTGGGCCTCCTGCGCGTCCTTGAGCGGGATGAAGACCATCGGGTCGCCGCCGGACGAAACCATGCGCCGCGTCAGGCCGACCACCTCGTAGTCGTGGCGCCGGATGCGAATTCGCTCGCCGAGCCGGAAGCCGGTTTTGACGTCGGCAATGGCCTCGAAGTGGCCGCGCAGCAGGCGCCGCCCCGCCACCAGATAGCCCGGCTCGCCGGGCTGCCCAGGTTCGAAGCCGACGACCATCGTGCGCGAATCGGTGTCGCCATGGCGCACCTGCATGGTGAGATAGGTCACGCTGGCGGCCTGTGCGACGCCAGGCAGGCCGAGCAGGCCTCGATAGACATCGTCCCTGATGCTGGAGGCTTCGGCATACGGCCCCTGGGTGTCCTGCTGCACCACCCAGATGTCGGCGCCGCTGTTGGTGAGCATGACCCTGGCGTCATCGACCATGCCGCGATAGACGCCGGCCATGGTCAGCGTGGCGCCGATCAGCAGGCCCAGCCCGATCCCGGTGAGGACGAACCTGCCCCAGGAGTGCAGGATGTCGCGACCAGCGAGGCTGATCATTTCAAGCTCACGCGCCGGCGAGGGCGGAAACGACCTTGATGCGGCTGTGCTCGCCAAGCTCGTGCTCGCTATGGACGATCACCGCATCGCCTTCCTTGAGTCCGTCGAGAATCTGCACGCTGCCATCGGCGCCGCTGGTGCCAGTTTTGACCGCAACGAAACTCCGCTTGCCTGCCGCCTGCAGCCAGACGCCGGTCTTGCCATCGCGCAGGCGCAGCGCCGCATTGGGCAGTGCCAGAGCCTGTTTGACGGTCGGCAGGCGCAGGGTGATTTCGCTCATTTCGCCGACGGAGACGCCTTTCGGCGGCGCGTCGAAGCTGACTTGCGCGATGCGCTCTTCGGTCACGCTGTCGCTGAGCAGTTCGATGCGCGCGACTTTTCCGGCGAAGACCTGACCCGGACGCGAACGCAACACGATCTCGGCCGGCAGGCCCACTTGCAGGCCTGCCGAGCGATGCTGGTCGAGGCGCAGCTTGACCCACAAACTGTCGGTCGCAACCAGGCGCAGCACCGCCTGGCCGGCGACCACTGTCGAGCCCGGCTCGGCGTCACGCGCGGTGACCACGCCGTCGACCGGGGCCAGCAGGCGCAGGTTGCCGCGCTGCTGCTGCGCGCCTTCGCGTTCGGCACTGAAGCGGGCCAGATCCTGGCGTGCGCCTGCCAGGGCGGCTTCGGCGGCGGTCATTTGCGCTACGGCGGATGTCATTTCCTGCGTCTTGCCTTCAGTGACGGCGGAACTGACGAAACCCTTTTTGCCCAGGTCGTCATAGCGGCGTGCATTGGCCGCAGCGACTTCGCGCCGGGCGACGCTGTCAGCCAACTGCGCCGCTGCGGTATCGACAGCACTCTGTGCGCGGGCGGTGGCGGCGGCAGTGGCGGTGAGGCGCTGATCGAGATCGACCGGATCCATCTCGGCCAGCAACTGGCCGGCACGTACCGCTTCGCCGACATCCACCGCCACCCGCCGGACACGACCGGCGCTGGTCGGGCCGACCAGATAGCTACGGCGGGCTTCGACGACGCCGATGCCGAACAGCAGCGGCGCGAGATCGACACGCGCCACTTGCGTCACCGTCACCCGCACCGGGGCCAGCGGTCCGCTGCGCGCGACAACCCAGACGAAGACCGCCAGCAGTGCGATGCCGGCGAGGATGAAAGCTGATCGTCGATTGAGAACGGATTTCATGCTGGGCTCCCGGCTGATCTCGCTTTCATCGCGCGCCAAGCAAGCACGGCGACCACAATCCAGAACAACGAGCGGATCGACAGGGCGCCGACGGTACGCATTTCAAAGGCGCCGCCGGCGAGGGCATGTGCCGCAAAAGCCAGGAAGACCACAACTGTCGACACCGCAAGCGACACGGCAAGCGGGACGGCCCAGCGCCTCGCCTGCAGCAGCGCCATCCCGGCGAGGACATAGACAAAACCGACCGTGAAGTTGAACCAGAGCACGAAGGGCACGATGTTGCCCAGTTCGGCACGCGCCTCGATGCCGCCGAACAAGGCCCGGCCACCGCTCAGCACGGTAAGGAGGCCAAAGGCGATGGCGGCGATGGCGAGCCACTTCGGCATGCGCTCCGACTTCATTTGACACTCCCGATTCCACGACGATAGATGGCGAAAGCACCCGGCGCGTCGGCGCGGGTTTGTTTCACCTGGCCGCTCAGCAAGGATTGCATGACCAGACCCTGGATACTGCCAATGAAGGTGACGACTGCCGCTGCGGTATCGATTTCCGGCGCCACTTCGCCGCCGGCTTTGCCCGCATCGATCAGGCCGCTCAGGCGTTCGCGGTAGGCACCCAGCAGGGTACGCGCCATGCGTTTGGCGGCGGTATCCTCGGCGCGCTGCAACTCGCCGAACAGCAAGCGTGGCACGCCAGGGTGGGCGATGACAAACTCGATATGGGTCATGAACACGGCTTCCAGCGCCAGTAGCGGCGATTCAGCCGCATGAATGGCGCGGTCCACTCTTTGCAGCAGTCGCTCTGCCACCCATTCCATGACCGCCTGCCAGATCGCATCCTTGCCGGAAAAGTGGCGGAACAGCGCACCCTGCGTCAGATTCATGCGCTGGGCAATCGCGGCCGTTGTGATGTCGCCGGGATTCTGCTCGGCGGTCAGTTCGATAACTGCCTCGACCGTAACGGCCCGGCGCTGGTCCGCAGGTAGATTTCGTGGCTTGGCTTTGGCGCCCATCGTTTCCCGGTTCAATAGATAGTAACTGTTTACTATCTTATTCACAGTAATCCGCCGGGTCAAGCAAGATGATCGCTCGGGGTCGAGCAGGCCGCAAGAACCGGCGAATCCATGGCGCGCATTCACGTGGGAGCGAGCAACGTCCTCAATGCCGTGGAGGAGATATCCAGCGCCTTGCGTGAGCAGAGTTCCGCCAGCACACAGATCGCGAAAAACGTTGAACGAATCGCGCAAATGACCGAGGAAAATAGTGCGGTGACCGAGGTATTCCACTCTGCCAGTCATCTTGATCAGTTGGCGGAGAAACTCAAGACTTCGGTCGGCAGGTTCAAAGTGTAGTCACGAGAATAGCCCAGACGCCGGCAGCCGCTTGCCGAAGTCCGGGGTCTGGCCCGTATCGCGGCGAGTACCGGCTTTTTCGTAAGGCGCGATGGCCCGGTCGCGGAGCATAATCGTCGGCATCATGAATCAGTCGCAACCGCTAAAGCCCGGCACTGCCCTTCTGGTCGGGCTGGTGTTTGTCGCCGCCGGCATCCTGCCCATGCTGGCGGCCTTCGACATCGGCCCGTTGCGCCAGGAGGACATTAACGGCCCGCCCTGGCTGGGGTTTGTCGCCGGGGGCATTTTCACCGCTGCCGGGCTGGCCGTTATCACTGGCGCCAGGGCGCCGCTGGCGAGCGGGGTGTTTGGCGTTGCGGCGTTGGCCGGGATGGCCGCCATCGGCAACTGGATCGCCTTCGGCGCCGGCGAGCGCGCCTGTTCGGGCAGCATCTCGCTGCCCTGGCTGTGGGGCGAAAGCGACCTGTCGGGGCTGGGCTGCCGCATCCCGTTTGGCCTCGGCGCGCTGATCACCGACGCGTTTCTCTGCTACATGATTGTCTGGCTGCTGCAGAAGGCGCTGGGCGGACCGCCGCGTCTGGCGCGACTGCTGAAAGCCGCCGAATGGCTGATCGTGGCGAGCCTGGCGCCCTTCATCCTGCTGCTGCTCGTCATGGCCGTTTCCAGCGCCGCGGTCGGCGCGGTGAAGACCCGCTGGACCACCGGGGCCTGGCCGAAGAACGAGGCATTCATTGCGCGGCAAAAGGCCAAGGGTATGTTGAAGCGCTTCGGGTCGAAGACGCCGCCCGGCGCGGAGCCGGACGCAAAATGAAATAGACTTCCGGCTCCGATGCTCGCCTACATAATCCGCCGCCTGCTGTATGCCATTCCGATTCTGATCGGCGTCAATCTGTTGACCTTCGCCCTGTTCTTCGTGGTGAATACGCCGGACGACATGGCGCGCATGCAGCTCGGCATCAAGCGCGTGACGCCGGAGGCGATCCAGAAGTGGAAGGCCGAGCGCGGCTATGACAAGCCACTGGTATGGAACGCGGCGGCGGCGGGGAGTGCGACGCTGACCGAGACGATTTTCTTCTCCAAGTCGGTGCGCATGTTCGCCGGCGATTTCGGTCGTGCCGACGATGGCCGCGACATCGCCCGCGAGATCGCGCAACGCATGGGGCCGAGCCTGGCGATTGCGCTGCCGACCTTCGTTCTGGGCCTGTTCGTGGCGATTTCGTTCGCGCTGCTGCTGGTGTTCTTCCGCGCCACGGCGCTGGATTTCTACGGCGTGGTGCTGTGCGTGGCGATGATGTCGATTTCCGGCCTGTTCTACATCATCGGCGGCCAGTGGCTGGTGTCCAAGGTCTGGCACCTGGTGCCGATTTCGGGCTACAGCGGCGGCCTCGACGCGGCGAAGTTTCTGGTGCTGCCGGTGATTATCGGCGTCATCGGCGGCATCGGTAGCTCGGCGCGCTGGTATCGCACCATATTTCTCGAAGAGATCGGCCGCGATTATGTGCGTACCGCGCGCGCCAAGGGCCTGTCCGAACGCGTGGTGCTGTTTCGGCATGTGCTGAGGAACGCCCTGATCCCGATCCTCACCGGCGTGGTGGTGGTGATCCCGACCCTGTTCATGGGCAGCCTGTTGACCGAGTCCTTCTTCGGCGTTCCGGGCCTCGGCAGTTACACCATCGACGCCATCAATGCCCAGGATTTCGCCGTGGTGCGCTCGATGGTGTTCATCGGTTCGGTGCTGTATATCGTCGGCCTGCTGGCGACCGATGTGTCCTATACGCTGGCCGATCCTCGGGTGCGCTTGCAATGATGGGACTGCCCGTGCAACCGGTGCTGCTGTGGTCGGACGCGCTGTTGTTCGTGCTGATCGGCGTGATCGTCGGCTTGAGCCTCTGGGCGCGGCGGCAGGACGCCCTGCGCGCGGCCTGGGCGCGCGTGGCGCGAGACGGCGTGGCGATGGCGGCGGCGACGGTGCTGGGCGTCTTCGTGCTGATCGGCCTGCTCGATTCGCTGCACTATCGGGCGCGGCTTCCGGCTCAAGCCGGCGCCGCGGCAAGCTATGCGGTGGAGGTGAATTCGGCGCTCGATGCGCTGCTCTCCGGGCTGCGCCTGCGTACCGAGAAAACCTACTCGGCGCCGCTGGCGACGCACCTGTTCGCCAGGGAAGCGCTGGAGAATTCCACGCAACGCGAGTTTCCGCGCCTCAAGCACGGCGGCGCGCATCTGGGCGCGGACATTGTTGGGAACCTCGCCGGCCATGAACTTGACGTCGCCGTGCGCCTGTCGCGCGGCCTGGCCGGCGGACTGGCGGTCTGGCTGTTGTTGGTGAGCGCATGGTGCCGGCGGCGCGGCGTGGAAGTCGTCGAAATGCTGAAAGTCGGCGCTGGCGAGACGGCGATTCGCCCCGTGGTTTTCACCCTGCTGCCGATTCTGCTGCTGCTTGGCGCTGCGATTGCACTGGGCGGCGGCTACCATGTCTTCGGCACCGACAAGGTGGGGCAGGACGTGCTCTATCTGTCGCTGAAGGCCATCCGCACGGGTCTCCTGATCGGCACCCTGACGACCCTGGTGATGCTGCCGGCGGCGGTGTCGCTGGGCATTCTGGCCGGCTATGTCGGCGGCTGGGTGGATGACCTGATCCAGTACGTTTATACGACGCTGAGTTCCATTCCCGGCGTGCTGCTGATCGCGGCGGCGGTGCTGATGATGCAGGTGGTGATCGACACCCATCCGGACTGGTTCGCCA
>Ga0209211_10003062_pt1 | contig 27823 bp, 30 predicted proteins | sample RifGroA2_FD_183992 | JGI IMG/M metagenome (GOLD analysis project Ga0209211, IMG submission 183992) | Groundwater microbial communities from Rifle, Colorado, USA - Groundwater A2 (SPAdes) (version 2) | ecosystem: Environmental > Aquatic > Deep subsurface > Groundwater | place: Rifle, Colorado...
ATAAAAGAATTTTTTGTTTAGTTGAGTCTTTCATTTTAATTAAAAATTTTGATTTAAATAAATGTTACCTAAATTCTGCTTCAGCATAAAAGAGGTAACATTTACAGTTTAACATATTTGGATTTTAGAGTAAAAAATGTCTGCTCATTTCTTTTTTCTTTGTTCCGCCAGTTTTTATCTCGTATATTCCGGATGATAAAGTTTGAGCCAGTCAAAAAATTGCTTCATCGCATAGGGCGCGCCGATGGTGTTGCCGGCGGGGCTTTTTTCCAAAACCGCGGCAAAAGCGTACTTGGGATTTTCGTACGGATAAAAGCCGATAACCCAAGAGTGGCTGAAATTTTTCTTGCCCCCCACTTCGGCCGTGCCGGTTTTGGCGGCGATTTTCAAGTCGGGATAACTTAAGCCTTGCGCCGTTCCTTCCATCACCGCCATCCTCATACCCTCTTTGATAATCTTAAAATACTCCTCGGGAATACCCGTATTTTTTTGCGGAACTTCCGGATAAAAGTTTTCGTTTTTTACCAAGCGCGGAACGACAATTTTGCCGTTGTTGGCTATGGAAGAGGCGTAAACAGCCATTTCTATGGGTGTGGTTAAAAAATATCCCTGGCCTATGGCGCTGATATAAGTGTCGCCCAGCCTCCATGTCGGATCATCAGGATTATTTTTTTCCTTAACCTGAGGGTTGGGAACGGTTCCTTCCGCCTCGCCATTCAAATCAATTCCAGTCTTTTCCCCCAGCCTGAACTTTTTGGCATATTCGTGTATTTTGTTTATTCCCAAACCTCTTATGTCTTGATAACCGCCGCCTATTTCGTAAAAATAAACATCGGAAGATACGGCCAAGGCATGCCTCATATCCACCCAGCCGTGCGCTTTCCAATCTTTAAAAATTGATTTTTTGTCCGGGAAAAACGGATTGGGTATGAAAATTTGACCCGCGCTGAATATCTTTTTTTCCGGCGAAATTAACCCCTCGTTTAAAGCAGCCAGCGCCACAAAAGGCTTTACGACGGAACCGGGGGCGTATAATCCGGAAATGGTCCTATTGAGGAAAGGCTTGTTTTTATCGTTGATATAGCCGTTTATCAAGCTCGCCGGGCCTCCTTCGGAAAGAACTTTAGAACTGTATTCCGGAACATTGGCCATCGCTAAAATATTTCCGTCTGAAACATCCATAACAATAGCCGCTCCGCCTTCAAAATTTCTTTCTCTTGCGACCGATTCCATCGCCGTATAAAGGTAAGCCTGGACTTTTGAGTCTATCGTCAACGTTAGATTTTGGCCGTTCTGCGGAAGAACTTGGACGCTTTCCGAAATTGGATTGCCTTGGGAATCCCTTTCCGTGAGTTTCACTCCCAAAATTCCCCTTAAAATTTCATCGTATTTTCCTTCTACGCCGTCTTTGCCAACCATATTTTCCGAAGGTATATCCGGCTTTTTCTTAAAATCCTCTTTGGAAGGAAGTCCGGTATAACCCAGAATGTGTCCCAACCCCGGAATATCGGCGTACATTCGCCCTTCTTCCCCATTCCAAACCAATGCCGCTCCGTTGCTGTCGTATATCGCTCCCCTTAAAGGAATAACATTTTCTTTTTTAAAACTATTCCTCTCGGATCTTGCGGTGAATTTTTCCCCTTCAAAAATCTGCAGAAAAAATATCCTGGAAACAAAAAACAAACCGAAAAATCCGACAAGCGCCCCCATATAAATAAAGGTTTTCTTGCCGATGGGCTTCTCCAGCCGCCCCTCAAATTGACTGGTGTCAAAACCGGAAATGTTTTTTGAATCCAAAAAAATCTCGTCCGGATATATTTTATGGTCGTATTTTTTTCTTCCAAACATTATTTCATTATAAAATCTTTATCTTGCTTTTGGCAAATACACTATTCTAACTAGTTAAAAATGTACATGATTCCTAGCGATCGCATTTTTTCGTGTACATTTTAGAAGGAAGCACCGATGTCAAGGCGAGACCTTGCCATTTTTTTCCATTAAAATTAAAATGGGGGTTATCAATATAGATAACCCCCAATATCCCTTGCGAATGAAGGAAAATCAGCGCAGTATCAGTGCTTTTCACCCAAGACGCTTGAGGGTTTCTAGTGCTTTCTTCCTCTCAATATTATCTCTAGCCCTTTGAGCGACTTCATTTTCTTGGTCCCAGTACCCATTAGAATACTCATTGTAGAAGTGTTTGTACTCTCCACTTCTTTTCATCTCTTCTTCTACTCTACTTTTCTCTTCCCTTAGTTCGCTCGCCATAATATCACCTCCCTTCTTTCTAGAAAATATAGGATATATTTTAAAGTTGCAACAAATAATTGTTCTTTCCATTCTGGTTATTATATAGCATTATTTATTTAATATGTAAAGCGGACTGCAGGGGTTATAAAATCTTTATCTTGCTTTTGGCAAAGGACAAACCAATGTCAAGGCGAGACCTTGCCATTTGGACTTATGTTTCTTTTTATAAATATCCTTTCTGTTTTTTATTGAGTGAAGCGCGACATCTTTGCCGTCAATGTCATAACGAATTCTATAATCTCCAAACCTTATTCTCCACTGACCGCAACCCTTTTCAACATCAACCAATTTCTTGATATTTTTTATTTGTTTAACGTTAAAATAAGGCATTTTGAAAATTCAGGCAGGGTTATTTTTTAATCTTTTTCAGTTCACTTATTAATTTATTTATCGGTTTTGTTCTGCCAGCCTTAAATTCCGCAAATGATTCCGCAATTTGTTCGTTCAAGTTTTCATTCCGCGCGTCCAAATAATCCTCAAATTCGTCTATATCCATAATACCCGCCACTGGATAGCCGTCTTTTTCCAAAACATAATACTCTTTGTTCAATCTGACCTTTTTAATTATGCTGCCGAGATTTATTCTTGCTTTTGTAATTGGCATTCTAGTAATCATATATTTATTTTAACCAAGATTGATTAATGTTAATCATTATAACTGATTTGTTTAAAAACACAAACCAACGTCAAGGCGAGGCCTTGACGTTCAGTATACTTATAAAACCTTCATCTTGCTTTTGGCAAATGAGGACACATACAGGATGAGCAAGGACGACAAGGTGAGAAAGCCGAATCCGCGCCAGAAAGAAATTTCCGGCAAGGAGTAAAAAGAGTCCGCAATAAGTGCCAGCGCCGCACCTTCCCAATAATTTTCAAACAAAATCATAAAAACGATAACGGCCGCGACCGTCCACCACCACGGCGCCCAAAAAAACAGGCAAAAAATAAAAATATCGGCTATTATTCTTTGGCGCATATCATTTTTCCAAGCCGATTTTTTGAAGCTCGTTCAAATTAACCGGCATTCTAAAAATAATTTTTTGAAAGGGGTTAAGCGCGTCAGCTTCTATCTTATCGGCCATTCCCAGCAAATAATAAGAAGTTCCTTCCGTGTTTATTTTGTCGCCGGAATTTATTTTGACCGAGCTGGGAATTTTTACTTCAATATTACCGCCACCCAAACCCAAACCGATGGCAGAAATTTTGGCATTTTCCATTATCAAATTCGTTTCTTCGCCCGGATACGACACTAACTTAATCTTACTCGTATTAGGAAACACTTCTGCCACATGACCTATTAAAACACTGCCATAGGCTACCGCGCTCATTCCCTGTTTTACCCCGTTGTCCGAACCGGTGTCCACCACAATCATGTCATACGGCGATTGGGGCGGCCGGAAGATGATTGAACCGAGAATATAACTTTTTTTCTCCGGACGGGAAAGCATAATTTTCAGTTCTTCGTTTTCTTTTTTGGCCGATTCAAGCAAAATTATTTCATTTTCCAATTCAATATTTTTTTCTCTCAAATAATTCAATTCTTCGTCCAAAGATTGCTTATTTTTGAACAAGAAAAAAATGTTGTCTTTTTTCTCCGCCGCGAAACGGGAAAATTTGAAAACCGGACTGGCCGCGCCGACAATCGTTTTTACCGCGAAACTTCTCGCATATCCGTTAGTCGCGCCAAGCAAGGCGAAAACCGCGAAAACAAAAAGCCAAGTTTTTCTCGCCTTTCGCCCGCTTGCGGACGAGACAAATCCGCTTCTATTTTGGGGGTATGTCTTCGTCATGTTGGATTAAAACTTCGCTCATCTTGTCCAAATCCTCAAGAATTATACCGGTTCCGCGCACCACCGCCGTAAGCGGGTCTTCGGCCACGTAAACGGGAATTTTTATTTCAGATTCAAACATTTGGGCCAACCCCTTAAGCAACGCGCCCCCGCCGGTCATAACAATGCCTCGGTGCATTATGTCCGACACCAGTTCCGGAGGAGTTTCTTCTATGACTTCTTTGGTGGCGGAGATAAGCGCTCTGACCGATTTTATCAGGGCTTCTCTTATGTCGGAGTCGGTAACTATCACTTCCCGCGGAAGGCCGGTAATCATATCCCGCCCTCTTATCGCCGCTTCCAAACCTTCTCCGTTTTTAACCACCGAACCGATGGACATCTTCACATCCTCGGCTGTCTTTTCTCCGAGTAGCAGTTTGAACTCGTCTTTGGCATATTGGATTATGTCTTGGTTAAGCTTGTCTCCGGCTATTCTCATGTTTTTGGCCGAGACTATTCCACCTAAAGAAATCACGGCAATGTCGGTCGTTCCTCCGCCGATATCCACGATCATATTGCCGACAGGCTCATGCACCGGAAGCCTCACGCCGATAGAGGCCGCCATCGGCTCTTCCACTATGAAAACTTCCCCCGCGCCGGAATTTTTGGCCGCGTCTCTGACGGCCCGCACTTCCACATTGGTTATGCCGGAAGGGACGCCGATAACGATAGTCGGCCTTGATAAAAATGAGTGTTTGTTTTTAATTACCCGGCGGATAAAATAGGACAGCATTTCTTGCGCCACTTCAAAGTCGGAAATAACGCCGTCAATAAGCGGCCTGACGGCGCTGATGTGACTGGGCGTCCGGCCGAGCATTCTTTTGGCTTCGTTGCCTATGGCCACCACTTGGCCGGTTTTCTGATTTATCGCCACCACCGAAGGTTCGTTTATCACGATTCCGCCGCCGCGGACATAGACAAGAGTATTGGCCGTGCCGAGGTCAATGCCGATGCTGCTGGAAAACATTTTTTTGAATCTGCCGAACATATTTTTAATTTGTAAATAATTTCGGATTAAGTTTTAGGTTTGGGTTAAGCATTTGTTAGTTAATTAAAAAGTCTAATTGTTCATTTGGAATACCGACTGATAAACCGTATTCTATCGCCGGTTGCCAACTAACCTTATCGTCATAATTAAATTCAAAAATCTTATTTTTAAAGACAACGATAATGTTTCTGTTCTTCCAAAAATGCGCATACCAGCCTGATTTTATGAATTTTGATATTTGTTCAATTTCTTCTCTTGATACTTGGGCTGTATGCAAATGCCATCTTTCAGAAAAAATAACATCATCTGTGATTTTAAAACCGATAATATCAAAATCATTCAAAATAATATCATCCTCTAAGCTTTCTTCAATTATTATTCCTTTGTAATCTTTGTTTACAAATCCTTTTTGGTTAGACATAAAATTTAGTTATTTGATAAAGCTGAATAAGTTTGACATATTTTTTCCTTCATGTATATTATTCTCATCACCACGAAAAGTCCCCCGCAGGGTTCCGTCCCTACGGGGTCCTTTTCTTTTTATACTCCAATTTATTTTTTAAATCATTCATAAAACTCAGTTGCTTGCGACCAAATCTCTTTAAAAGCGCCGAGTATTTAAATAAATTTGGTATGATAACGCGCTCAAATTTTCCCTTTTGTATCAAATATTGCACCAAACAATAAAAATCTCCATCGCCGGTTACAATTATCGCTTTATCGTAGTTTGGGTATTCTATCATCGCGTGAAGAACAAGCTCTGCGTCGCAATTGCCTTTAGTTGTCCCGTCTTTGTATTCTAATGTCGGCTTGAAAACGCAAAGAAAACCAGCTGACTGGAGAGAAACATACAGGTCATTATTGCCTTCCACATAGCCGATAAACAAAAACGCCTTTGTCACTCCGTATTTTTCTTTGAGATAGATGCGGAAACGAGCAAAATCAAGTTTCCACCCGAGCGAACGGATGCTTAAGTTTAAATTCTGGCTGTCTATAAAAGCGTAATTGTTTATTTTTTTCTTCATTATTTAAATGCCTCTGTGAAAATTTTACGAAACATATACCATCTTCATTATGTCGCCGATCGGCAAAATTTCCGACTTTTCTTCGTCCCGTTTTTTAATCTCCGCCGAATCGTTTTCAGCCGTCTTCTCGCTGACTATAACGCGGTAAGGAATTCCGATCAAATCGGCATCGGCGAATTTTTCTCCGGCTCTCAAATCGTCCCGATCGTCAAATAATACCTCTATCCCGTTTTTTGTCATTTTATCGTAAAGATTTTGGGCTGACTGCGACGACTTGCTTGTTCTGCCTTTAAGATCAATGAGATGAACTTTGTAGGGAGCGATGGCTTCCGGCCAAATTATTCCGTTTTCGTCGTTGCTCGTTTCTACCGCCGTCCCCATCAATCGGCCGACCCCGATGCCATAACAGCCCATTAGCATAAGTTTTTCTTGCCCGTTTTCGTCCGTAAATTTTAAATCAAAAGGCTCGGAAAACTTTGTCTTCAAACTGAAGATATTGCCGACTTCTATGGATTTATTTTCCTTTAAATCATTGTTTCCGCATTGGGGACAAACCGGCGTTTCTCCCGCAATTTCTTTGTTTATCGCCACTTCACATTTGTCGCAGATGTAAATTGTGTCCTCGCCGGCGCCGGTAACAGTCTGGTATTCGTGGGAGTATTTGGAAAAAGAGCCGCCGGAAGCGAAAGTTAGATAAGTTTTTTCGCCGATTCCGCATCGGTTGAAAATATTTTCGTAATGGCCTTTCATTTTCTCGTAATAATCATCGGCGTCTTTTTCGTCGCTATGGAAAGAATAGAGGTCTTTCATAAGAAATTCCCGACCTCTTAAAATTCCCGACTTGGCCCGTTTCTCGTCTCGGAATTTCGTCTGAAACTGGAACAGAGAAATTGGCAAATCTCGGTAAGACAGGTTGAATTTTTTAACCAGCGGGGAAATTATTTCTTCGTGGGTCGGCCCGAGAGCGAAATCAATTTTGGAATAATGGCTGGTAAATCTGAAAAGCGAATCCAAAGTTTCCCATCTTCCAGTTTTCTGCCAATTTTCTTTCGGCTGGAGAGCGGGCATCAAAAGCTCCTGTCCGCCGGCCGCTTCCATTTCGCTCCTGATAACGTTTTCTATTTTTTTCATCACTCTCAAGCCCAGCGGCAAAATGGTATAAACGCCCGCCATCAGCTTGTCTATAAAACCGGCGCGGATGAGCAAGCGCGCGTTCAAAGACACCTCATCTTTCGGCGCTTCTTTTCTAGTTTTCGGCAATAATTTAGATTGTAACATTACCCCTTATGATATTGGCAAAATGGCCATAGGTCAATGTTTAAAACAGTTTCAAAATGTCACGATAGGTTACCATCAGCATCAGCGTCAATAAAATCGCCATGCCGGCGCCGTGGACGACGGAGCTTATTTTCGGACTGACAGGCGAGCCTTTTACTTTTTCTATGAGCAAAAATAGCAGTCTCCCGCCGTCCAAAGCCGGAAACGGCAAAATATTGATAATGGCCAGATTGACGGAAAGAAAAGCGATAAAACTCAAAAAATAAACGAAACCGAATTTCGCCGCATTGCCGGCTATGCCAGCAATGCCCACCGGACCGGCGATGGCGCCAAGCCCGACATCGCCCTTGATGGCTCCGACAACAAAATAAAACAAAGAAATCGCCGTCCCGACAACGACATTGTAAGTCGTTTTCGTCCCCTCAATCACGGCTCTATATATCGGCAACTTCACCGTCCCGATTTCATCCATCGCTATGCCGAGCGCGCCTTCGCCGGCCGGAGGATTGATTCTTGGAGTAAGTTTAGCCGAGAATGTTTCTGTGTTTCTTTTGTATTTTATTTCAATTTCTTTGCCCGCGTTCTGGCTGATGTAACCGCTCGCGTCGCCGACGCGCGAAAATCCCGCCAATTCGTCTCCCGCCAAAATTCCAACTTGCTCCGCCGGAGAATTCTTGGCGACTTCCAGAATAATCACTTTTTGATTTTTAATTTCCGCTCCTTTTGGCGCCGAAGATGCGCCCACCGGCATACCGAGAGAAAATCCGGCGATTATCAGAAGCCAAGCCAAAGCGACGTTGAAAATAACTCCAGCTGAAATTATCAGCGACTTTGTCCAAATCGGCTTGGAGCCGAAACTTCTCGGGTCATGAGCTTCTTGTCCTTCTTCGCCGTGAATTTTCACAAAACCGCCGAAAGGAATGAGGTTTAAAGAATAAGTCGTTTCTCCTTTTTTGAACTTGGCGATTTTAGGCGGAAAACCGAAACCGAATTCGTCCACTCTCACTCCGCTTTTTTTAGCAACGATAAAATGCCCCAACTCGTGGGACAAAATAAGAACAGCCAAAACGATTAAAAATAAAATTATAGACATCAGCTCATTATCTCTTGCTCTTTCCTTTTGGACATTTCTTCCAAATCGGCGGAAATTTTATCCACTATTTTTTGAAGCTCGTCTTTGAAGCGGAATTTAAAGTCTTCCGGTATTTCGCCGCTTCTTTCCCCTTCCTGGATATCTTTCCAAACTTTATCCCTCTCCTGCCTCATAGAAATTCTGCCCTCTTCCAATTTGGCCGAGAGCGTTTTGGCCAACGCTTTTCTTCTTTCTTCAGTAAGCCCGGGCACGCTGATGCGGATAGATTGCTTGTCTGCTATGGGCTGGATTCCCAAATTGGAAGTTGAAATGGCGCTTTCTATATTTTTGATAACGGAAACATCCCACGGAGCGATACGCAAAGTTCTGGCGTCCTCAACGCTTATGGCCGCCAGGTGTTTCAGCGGCGTTTTCGCGCCGTAAGAATCAACGAGCAAATTTTCCACCATCGCCGGATTGGCCCGGCCGGTACTCAATGCGGAAATCTCCTGCTTGAACCTGTCCTTCACCCTCTCCCCTTCGCTTTTAATTTTAGAAAAATCGTAATTCATATTATCAAATTATATACGACTGTCATTTTTTATCAAATCAACACTATCGACGTTCGATGTCGATAGTGAAATTTCAGCGGTTTTAACTTTAAAGACGATGAATTTGTAGCCGAGGAAATTCCAGAACATGGCGATGGCCGCCGCCAGCACGGCGGAAAATTGCGCCCAAAGAATCGGTGTCATATTCCAGAAACTGCCGACCATATTGACGAAAAAATAATCCAGGCCGACATTCAAAGCGAAACTGATCAAGCTTATCGCCAGAAACTGATAAATTTCTTTGCTTCTGTTTTTTTGGGAACTGCCTGAAAAAGTCCAATACTTATTCCATAAATAACTACTGGTAATACCCCAAAAGAAAGACGCGCTTTTAAAACCGGTTTGAGGCCAGCCCGCCGCCAGTTTGGTGGCAAAAAGGAAAAAATTAAGAATGGCGGCGTCAAGCAAAAAATTAAATCCCCCGACCAGGAAAAATTTCCCGAATTGATAAAGAGCGTGTCCGGCGATTTTGGCCGCGAAGTGAGTGGCTACAATCCCCCCTCCGCAAACCAGCGGGAAAATTACGAAAAGCCAGTTGGCGTAAGGCATCAATTTTTCAAAAAACTTGTTTTCCTCGCTCAAATTCCGGCCGATAAAAATAAGCATCAGCGCGGAAGCGAATCCTATCGCCAAAGCTAAGAACAAATCATTTTTTTTGAAATTATTCATAATGTGTATTTTTATTAACAATTATTTTAACATGATTATTTAAAAATTAAAAATCCGAGCGATTTTTTTCTGAAATTTTCCGATACTTTTTTAAAACTTTCTTCCAAAAATTAAAAAACAAATCCTTCCTTATTTATGCTCCAGCATATTTAAGATACACATTTTTATTCTAACATTTTAGTATATTTGGCGGGTTTTAGTGTTTTTTGTTTAGAATAATGTTAATAAAAAAATGCCGCACGATTTCAAATCTAAAAAGGTTTGAAATCGTGCGGCGAAAACATTTGTAAGGATTGTTTGCAAATTTAGGCTGGAACAAAAACTGTTTTAGGTTCAAGAGTAATTATCTTGCCCTTATGTATTGTAGCGCTATAAGGCAAAATAAAATTATATTTTGGCTTCAAAAAATTACCCCTTCCTAAAATAATGAAGTTTAAAAACAAATTTTTATATATCGGCCAATAAACACTCAAACTTGGTTCAGTTTCGTCACTGTGAATGATGATGATATCACAATCCTTCTCATTGATTTGGACAATACCATCTGAGGATAAAAAATAATATTTGCCATCGTTTATTGTAAGAAAAATATTACTCACGGGAATTATTTTGGAAAAATAATAAGATTCCTTTGGATAAAACACTCCAATCTTTTTCCCCCACCTCTTTTCTAAAAAATGCCATTTACTCTCTGGAACAACCACAAAAAACATCAACAATAAAAATATGGCCACAAAAAAAAGTAAGGTCATTAACGTAACTACTATTATAGTGTCTACCAAAGTTAAATTCCACATTTATATCCTCCTCTTCTTTTTTTAAATGTCAAAGAATTTCTCAAAACCCAATGTTTTGATTTCTGCTAATATGCTATCATAATAAAGTTTTCTTGTCAATGTTTCGGAAAAAATCGTAACTGGTAAAAGGTTTTACGCGTTAAATTTTTTATTTATCTCCTCGTCCACTTGCGAACGCAATCGGCCGTATCTTGCCAGCGACAGCAAGGCCGCTTCTTTGCCGAAATTAATATCTCCTTTTTGAAACGGCAAAGTGGCGATGCTAAACGGCCTGGTTGACTGTCCTTCTATCAAGAGCTTTAAGTATGCCCGATAATTATCAATATTGAGCAAATCGCCGGCGTCAAAAACCGGCTCAAATTGCTTGGCCAAAAATTCTCCGTCTTCGGCGCCCACTCGGAAAGCGCCCATTGAGCCGACATTGCCAAACACCGCTTTTTTAATGTTCTCCTCCAGCTGGCCGATGAACTGATGAGCAATGGTCAGATTGAGTTTGTATTTGCGGGCTTCGGAAAGAACGACGGCGATAGAATCGGTGGTAACGTTTTGAAACTCGTCTATGTATAGATAGAAGTCATTTCTTTCGCTTTCCGGAATATCCGCGCGGGAAAGCGCGGCCATAAGAAGCTTGCCGACGATAATCAAGCCGAGCAAATGCGAGTTGATGTCCCCCAGCCGGCCCTTGGAAAGATTGATCAAAAGAATTTTTTTCTCGTCCATTATTTTTCTGAAATCAAAAGACGATTTTTCTTGGGCGATTATCGGACGCATAATGTCGTTGCCCAAGAAATTATCAAATTTGCTGGTGATATACGGCACGATGTTGGCCAAAGACGCTTCTCCTCCGGCTTTTTCGGCCACATCCTTCCAAAATAATTTGACAGATAAATTTCGGCATCGGGAAAGTTTGAGGTCTCTGAAAGCTTTATTGGACATAACTCTGGATATTTCCAGAAGCGTGTTGCCCGACTCTGGATCGTCCATAACGAGCAACGCCGAGTTTCTAAAATATTGCTCAAACATCGGCCCGCCGGCGATCTTCATATCAAACAATTTGTTGAATATGCCGAGCAACTCGTTGACGATGAAAGTTTTCTGCTCCGGATAAGCTGAATCGTATTCCAGCATATTAAGCCCCATCGTCCTGTCTCTTCCGGCCGGGTCAAAATAAATCAAATCTTCCACTCTGTCTTTCGGTATCCGGCTCAAAATATCTTCCAAGTCCGAACCGTGCGGGTCTATGTAACAGACGCCTTTGCCTTGCTCCATATCCTGAACAATCATATTTTTAAGCAAAACGGACTTTCCGGTGCCGGTCTGGCCAATCAGATAAAAATGCCTTCTTCTGTCATCATCTTTCATGTAAATCAGCGACTCATCGCCGCGGTAAAAATTTTTGCCCAGCAAAATTCCTTCTTGAGGCAGATTGAGCGGCGGCGGAGCGTCTTTGGCTTTGACGTACTTAAGCTGGGAGATAGTGGAAATGCCTTTGGGGAAATGGAAAACTGTGGCCATCTCGGCCGTGTTCAGATAGAAAGCTTCATTTTTGTCAAAAAGGCGGAAAGAAAATTTATAAAAAAGATTTTCCAACTCCTTGCCCTTCAAATTCCTGAACTTCAAAGCGTTGCCTTGCGGTTCGGTAAACTGCAAAAAGGCGCTTTCAATTTCCTTCAAAATGCTGTCCGATTTTTCTTGGCTGTCGGCGGAAACAAGAATTCTCAAATTGACAGACATTAGAGGGCGGGAAGCTTTTTCTTCAATCATCTTGGCCAAATCTTCGCTTACCGTTTCCATCTTTCTTTCTTTTTCTTTCCCTTTTTCGTCATCGTCTTTCTTGGAAGAAAAGTCGGAAAATATCAAATCGCCGATGAAAGAAAAAATTCCAGCTCCGACAATTCCGGCTTTTTTCAAGGCTTCAAAAAGTTTTTTTCCCTTCCTTATTTCTTCGGCGGTTTTTTTGATTTTCTTGCCGTAAGAGCTTTCCGCCGCACCGATGACGATTTGCAGAGACGCCCCCTCGCCTATTTTCCGCAACTTGGAAAAAGCGTTAGCAATGACAAACATCGGGTCAACGTCAAACTTGTCGTATGTTCTGATGGGCAAGACCGGATAAGTTTTCAACTTCGCCGCGGAGCCTGCGCTTATTCCTCCCGGCTTGAATATGTTGTAGTCTTCTCTTTTTTCTTCAATTCGGGCGTTGGCAAACAAAGCGCTGATTTGTTTTTCCAGCAACGAACTTTTGGATCTGGGAACGGCGGCGTAAAAAACTATTTCTTCGCCGATAACCGGCAAGCCGATTTCCAACGCGAAATATTCTTCCTTGTCTTTGTCTAAAATCATCATCCCGCCGTAAAACTGCTCCATGGCGGAGATGAATTCTTTGAAATTTTTTTCTTCTTCTTTTTCATGAGGCAAACTTATCTCATACAAAACCATATTCAGCGCCCGCGACAAAGGCTTTTTTATTTTCTGTTTGGAAATGTCGCCTCTTATATAAAACTGGATCAAGGCTCGGTGCAAATCGTCTTCCAAGTGGGGGTCTTTCAAACTGCGGGCGATTGAAACCGCATTTAAAACGCCTTTTCCTTCAGCCACAGCCAAAAGCTCCTCAATTTTTTTATCGTGAGATTCTGGGGCGAGGTTCAAAATTTTGGCCACCAAGCTTTCCTGTTCTTTCGCGGACAGTTTGTAATTATCGCCTAGTGTCTTCTCCGGCTCTTTCCGGATATGCTCGTACAAAACCTTAGCCGCCAGTTCCTGTTCTTCTATCATCTTCTCGCCTTTTTTGGCTTCCGACGATTCTTCCTTATACCTGTTTCTCAACCACTCCAGCTCTTCATTGGGAGAATTGAATTTATGTTCTATATTCTGTCTCATAAATGGATGGCATCATTATACCTCGTTAAATAAAAACAAAAACATTGACATCTTAGACAAATTATGATAACCTTTAAACATCATCAATTTGATGACCTTGTCCGCAAGGTGTCGCGGTTTGTTCTTTAAAATAATAGGAGGAGTTGAGGATGAATAATAATACTGAAATTTTTAAGGTTCTTAAGGTTTTTAAGGTATTTAAAGAAAAGACTATTAAAGCAGGTAAACTTATCGATGGTATGGATAATCTTCTTGTCAAAATGGTTGAAGACTCAGAAAAAATTAACACAGAAACTCTTAAGGAAAAAACAAAACAGAAAGCAATAAGGCTTAGCGGAATTTTAATGGAGATAAGGCGTCAAATTACCAAATTGGAAAAGGTAAATGAAATGCCCCCTGAAAATTTTTCAGAGGGGGATGATTTTCCAAGACCGTCTGCTATGTGACAGATTTTTGATGACCTTTTTAAAGCCTCAATTTTATAGAAATATAAAATTGAGGCTTTTTGTTTTGCAAATTTATTCACTAAATTTTTAGCCTTTACGCATGTGCGACACCGAGCATTGAACGTCTAACTTTTTTAGAGTGTTCTATTCCATTGTCCATATTTGGGCCGATCGGCTCGTTTGTGGACAATGCGAACGAATAATTTAACTGTTAAACATTCGATGTTTAATTTTTTTTAATAAGTTTTTGATGTCCGGCGTTCAATCCGAAAAACAAAAATTGTTTTTTCTTGAGGAATTATTTCGTAAAAAATCCGATAAGCGCCTATGCGTCTCCGCCAAGAATTTTCTTCACCTAATATTTATTAAGACCATATTCAACTGTCAGTTTTAAGGGTAGAATTACAACCTAATTGTTTAACCTACGTTTAATATACTTGGGTTGATTCAGACGCTTTATCTGCCAACTCATTCATTAACTTTTCTATTCTCTCTTTTTCTTTAAAATAGTTTCTTAACTCATCAATACTCGCTTTATCGTTTGAGATGTTTTCAGATATTTCCCTTAGATCAATATATGCTTTTTTGTACTCACTTGCGATATTTTTTTCTTTTTTCCACATAGCATACAAAATAGGAGTTATTAAAAAAGTTGTAATGAGTAATAAACTTATAAACCAGTCATTATCTTTTATGTTGAAATTCATTTTTTTTAAATAAAATCTGAACCGACAACGGTTGTCGAGTTTGAAACTAATTTATATTTCCAAACAATTTTAACTTTTCTTCCACTTTTTTACGCGCCGCTTCTACCGCCAGCGCCAAAATTTTATACGGCGTTGTTTCCTCCGGATTATCCGCCAAAAATTTCCGCAAAGCTTCCACATAAGCCGTTCTTATTTCCGTGTTGATATGGATGTTGGCAATCCCCGCTTTTATCGCTTCTTTTATCTGACTGTCGGGAATGCCGGAACCGCCGTGCAAAACCATCGCCACTTTTTCCGGCAAAACTTTCCTTACGGCTCTTATCCTTTCAATATCCAACGCCGGCTCGTCTAAAGAAATGCCGTGACTGTTGCCATAAGCGCCGGCAAAACGATCTATGCCCGTTTTGTCGGCAAACTCCGCCGCCTCCTCCGGCTTGGTTAAATCTTCCGGTTTTATTTTAATAACTTCTTTTTGTACTCGCGATTCGCCCCGCAGATAACCAAGTTCGCCTTCCACGGAAACTTCTAGCTTTTTGGATTTAACGTAATCTACCACTTTTTTTGTTCCTTCAATATTTTCCTTAATAGGCAATTTTGAAAGGTCTATATGCACCGAATCAAAACCGGCATCAAATGCATCCTTTGCTGACTCCACCGAATGAGAATGGTCGGGATTAAGAAAAACCGGCAAGCTGTATTCTTCTTTAAAAGATTTAACCATCGCCACAGCCTGCCTTAATCCGACAAATTTTCTTTCTCCTTCGGACAATCCTATCATTATCGACGCGTTAAACCTTTTCGCCGCCTCCATAATCGCCCTCAACTGTTCCAAATTAGAAATATTAAAATGCCCGATGGCTAAATTATTTTTTCGCGCCTGAAATAAAATTTCAGATAGTGTTTTCATTAACAATCATTTTAGCATAATTATTTAAAAATTAAAAATCCGAGCGATTTTTTCTGAAATTTTCCGATACTTTTTTAAATTTTCTTCCAAAAATCAAAAAAACAAATCCTTCCTTATTTATGCTCCAGCATATTTAAGATACACATTTTTAATAAAGGCACATTGGCAATCTGTTAAAATTAGAGCAAGCCAAATCTTATTCTCAATTGTTCTTCGTTGGTAAAAGACTTAACTCTCATAAATCTCACAAACGGCCTTATTAGAAAAACTTCCGTTATAAAATTTATCTCGCCTTCGCATTCGTGCGGAAAAATGAAAACCGATTCCTGCAATTTGCGAAAACCAAGATTCATAATCTTGCGGCGCAAGGCTTCTCTCGCCTTTTTAAACCTGTCCGGAATGTCAAAAATAACAACTCGCCATTCGCCGTCCCATTTTGCCGGTTTTTTGATTTCCATCTCGTCCAGTTTAAACTTAAGCGCTTTCTTTTGGCCTTCTTTGGTGAGAATGATTTTCACAAAGCCGTCTTTATCCTCTTTGTAGTCAATAAGGCGATCGTTGTAAAACTCGTGAACAATGCGATAAAGCCTTTCGATTTTTATCTGCCGCCAATTTACAGACAAACTTTTTAAAATTTTAAAATAACCTTTCGGCGATTTGGACAAACCCAGCGCGACTCCGCCCAAAAGCAACAATAAAACTTTTTGTTTTGCGTCTCTTCTCATTTTGTTATTCTACTATTCTAAATCGTATTTTATCAATTTTCAAATCCTTCGCTATTTATGCTGGAGCAGAATTAAGATACACATTTTTATGCTAACATTTTAGTATATTTGGCGGGTTTTAGTTTTTTTAATGTTTTTTGTTTAGAATGATGTGAATAAAAAAAAACCGCCACGCGATTTCAAACCTTTTTAGATTTGAAATCGCGGGCGGGCTTAATGTGATAATTCAATTTAGGAATAATATAAGCTGTTATCAAACCTTTACTCAACAACCTCAACCTCTTCATCATTTACTCTTCTTATTATTTGCCTCGTCATTGGAATTTCTACATCAATGCTTGCCATATTACACCAGTGTAAGTGAGAGCCGATAAAATGAACTCGCGACAATCCTTTAACGACACCACAACAGCAATTCCCGCCCATTTCTCTCGTAACCTTAAGATTCTGACCAATAAAATTAGTATAGAGGAAACGATTTGATTCTGTCTCTCTAAAACGAACTATTTTTGCCATTTTTAATCCTCCTTTTTCCTTCTAAATGTTCTAAAATTTCATCAAAACTTGATTTTATTTCTAACAAAATGATAGTAGAACAAGATTCTTTTGTCAATGTTTCGGAAAAAATTGTAACTGCTAAAATAGAAGCATTATGTTTTTCAAAAACAATTTTGACTTTGTTGCCATCGGCGACACGACGATAGACGCTTTTATCAGGATTAAAGAAGCATCGGTAAATTGCGACATCAACAAAGAAAATTGCCAGATATGTTTGGATTATGGCAATAAAATTCCTTACGAATCGGTGACGGTGGTGCCGGCTGTCGGCAACAGCGCCAACGCCGCCGTGGCGGCGGCGAGGTTGGGCTTAAAATCAGCATATGTTGGCAATATCGGTGATGATTTAAACGGCAAAGATTGCGTTAACACTTTTAAATCGGAAAATGTCAGTACTAAATTTATAAAAATTCATAAAGACAAAAATACCAATTATCACTATGTGCTTTGGTATAAAGATGAACGGACAATTTTGATAAAACACGAAGAATACGATTATGAATTACCCCACATCGGCTCGCCGAAGTGGATTTATCTGTCTTCGCTCGGCGAAAATTCCCTGCCATTTCATCAAGAAATAGAAAATTATCTTAAATTTCACCCCGAAACTAATTTGGCTTTTCAGCCTGGCACTTTCCAGATGAAATTCGGCGCGGAAAAACTGGCCGGTCTTTACAAATTGACGAAAGTTTTTATCTGCAATGTCCAGGAGGCTCAAAGAATTCTAGTAACAAAAGAAGAAAAACCGATGGAATTGATGAAAATGATTTATTATCTCGGCCCGAAAATTGTCGTCGTTACCGACGGCGTCAAAGGAGCTTACGCTTACAACGGCGAGCAATCTTGGTTTATGCCGCCCTACCCCGACCCCAAGCCACCGTTTGAGCGCACCGGCGCCGGAGACGCTTTTTCCGCCACTTTTGTCGCCGGCTTGGCTATGGGCAAAAATATTGAAGAATCCTTAATGATGGCGCCCGTCAACTCAATGTCCGTCGTCCAAAAAATCGGAGCGAGAGAAGGTTTGCTCACTTTGGAAGAATTGGAAAAATATCTCCATCAAGCGCCGGAGGATTATAGGCCGAGGAGGATATAGAGCCCTAGTTTGCAATTAAAACTTTCACGTGCTATAAATAGGCTAGAATAGCATTTTATTTTACCTTGAAAAACAAATATGAAGGGAGGAGTCACAAATGAGCAAAAAGGATGATAATTATACTGATTTTTTTCGTTTAAGTGAACACTCTATCGGAATAATTTTGAAGGAACTGATAAGAAGGTCGATGTTGGCAATCAGAAAAAGACGTTTTGGTTTTAATGTATATGACAAAACTCTTGATTCGGGGAAAAAAGATATTTTTACAGACGCTGATATTGAGGCAGAGAAAGTTATTTTAAAATCTCTTAAAGAATGTTTCCCGGATTTTGATATTATTTCAGAGGAGGACAATGTCAAGGAATATTGTAAATCAAATAACAACATATGGATCACAGTGGATCCGTTGTGCGGAACTAAAAATTTTTCTAATAGATCATCCATCGGCATTGCCACGACAATCAGCATGGTTATAAAACATAAGATTGTATCAACATATGTGGGAAACGTAATGACGCAAGAGATTTTTGGTTACAGGCCGCTATCCGAGAAAGTTCACAGGATCAGCGAATTTGAAACCTTTGAAGAAATCCGACCAAAAGTAAAGGAGTTAAAAGAACAACCCTTGCTCATTAGGGGAACTTTTAAAAAATTTCCTGATAACGCAAAGCCGTTAGTCCATGCTCTTGCCAATGATGTTTTTGAATCATATTTGATTGACAGCGGCAGTCTATCATTAAGTGCCACGAAACTGTGGACAGGAGAGGTTGGGGCGATCCTGATACAGCCGCGCACAGAGACTCCATGGGATTTAACTCCGATTTTAGGAATATGCCAAAAGCTCGGCTTTGTATACCTCAAGTTACCGGAAATGACTCAATGGGAACCGCCCATTGTGAAAAAGACTTTCACGCGCGATTTTCCGGTAATAATTATTCACAATGATTGCGTAGACAGCCTGAATGAATCACTAGAGACACCTTTCTAAACAAATCATATAAAAAGTTAAAGGGGAATCGTTTTTTAAGCGATTCCCCTTTTTTTCTTAAATACAGTTTAATAATTTAATAACTGGAACGAATCTGCCCCGCGACCATTTTTACCTCCTGCTTCCACTTGTTTTCGCTTGTCGTATCAATCTCCGCGAAAACTTTAAACGGCAATTTTTTAAGCTCAAATTTATAGCGTCCATTGCCGACATTGATGGCAACATAATGACTTAACATCCTGCAAATCATCTCGCGTTCCTTTACCACTGCTCCTTTGTTTTTGCCTTGCCAAACCGACGAAGCACCGCCGAAAAAATCATCCGGAGTATTTTTATAATCAGCTTCAAAAATTCTCCCGATCATAACATCAATCTCGGAATATGTTCTGATAAAAATCACTTTGGCGCCCATTTTTTTGGCTTTTTCTTTCAGGCTCACCCGTTTCTTCTGGTAAATAAAGTCGGAGTCAATAATGACATTACCGCCATTAATGATTACCCCTTCGGCAACATTTTCGGCGATTTTTCTAGCTCTTTCATACCTTTCCCCTTCTTTTCGGAGAAATATCCTTATCTGATCACCGCTCACCACCGTTGCCCCTACCATTAGAGCCATTTCTTCAGCAACAGTACTCTTTCCTGAGCCAACAAGACCAACTAGCCCGATTATTAAGGGCTTTTTCGTCTTTCGCTCGGAAAAATTTTTAAGAGACAACAAATACTGCCTCTGAGCCACTATTTCTTTTTCATTTAATTTTTCCATTTTGTGGTAAACCTTGATACCCAATGATAAAAGAAAATCGCCTATCTTTCCTTCCATTATAAACACCCTCCAATAAATATTCAATTATTAAAAACAACCGCGCGGTTATTTTGCAATCTAGCAGAACAATACCACACAACTAGCCAATTAGTCAAATTTTTTACTTTCTTTTTATCGCCTTTTTCGCCGATTCAATTATATTTTTCGCCGTAAGTCCGAATGCTTCCAAAAGTTGTGCTGGTTCTCCCGATTCGCCGAAACGATCTTGGACGCCGATTATTTCCATCGGCGCGGGATAATTTTGAGATAATATTTCGCTGACGGCTGAACCCATTCCGCCCGCCGCCTGGTGTTCTTCTATTGTCACAACACAGCCGGTTTTTTGGACTGATTTTAAAATCGTTTCCTTATCCATCGGCTTAATGGTGTGATTATTTATCACTTCCGCTTCAACCCCCTCTTTGGCCAATTCTTCCGCCGCTTTCAACGCTTCGTATAATAATGGCCCGCAACCGATTATCGTTACATCTTTTCCTTCCCGAAAAATTTCCGCTTGGCCGATTTCAAACGGTGTTTCTTCCGTCGTCATTACTGGCGTTTTTTCTCTGGTAAATCTTATATAAACCGGTCCTTTGTGTTTGGCCGCGGCGATTGTCGCTTTCTTGGCTTCTATCGCGTCGCAAGGCGCGATGACAACCATATTGGGGATAACCCGCGTGATAGCGATATCTTCTATCGCTTGATGAGTGGCGCCATCGGGGCCGACGGATACGCCGCTATGCGCGCCGGCGATTTTTACATTCTGATTGTTGTAGCAAATAGTCGTCCTTATCTGCTCCCAATTTCGGCCGGGCGAAAACATAGCGTAAGAAGAGATAAACGGAATTTTGCCGACCGCCGCCATTCCGGACGCGAGCGACGCCATATTCTGTTCCCCGATTCCGACTTCTATAAACCGGTCCGGAAATTCTTTTTTGAAAACCGAAGTGCGGGTGGAATCGGTCAAATCGGCGCAAAGCGCCACGATGTTCGCATTTTCCTTTCCGGCGATCACAAGCCCCTCTCCATAGCCAAAACGAGTCGGGACTTGTTCAATATCCTCTTTAAACAATTTCGGATTAAGTTTTAGGTTTGGGTTTGTCATATGAAAAATTACTTGGTAAATTTGAAAGTTGAAATAAGTTTTTCTAAATTCATTTTAGATTCTTCGTTTGTATCCATGGAGATAAAGATTAATACGCTATAATCGTTCTTTCGAAAGGCGTATCCACTCGGCAGGAAAAGAGTAGGCTCAACAATAAATCTTATTGGATCAGTCACTGGCAGGTTTTTGATTTCCTGTGGATTTTTTTCTAATAATTTTATTTGTGTGTCTGAACCAAAATGGTTATACATTAATTCATTCCAAGTCATATTATTAGTCTTAATGTAACGGATTGTTACATCAGGTGGGATTGCATCGCTATTATCCGAAACCTTTATTTCTGAATTCCAAAAAGTAATGTTAAATTCAAAAATATCACTGGAAAAAGTTTCCTTAATTTTATATCTTTCCGGATATTTCACTTCAAACCCGTATTTATCATTCCTATACATTTTCCAGTCAGATGTCGTGTCTTTCTCGCCCATTTGAGAAATGTTGTCGGTTTTATTTTCCGGAATGTTGCTTGGAATTGTTTCTGTTTTGCTTGCCACAAGATTATTCTGATTTTCAGTATCTTGCATTGATATATTCCCACCCTTTTTACTAAAAACAAAATAAGCTCCGCCGATTACAATCAAGACGATGATAATTATTGCTATTTTTGAAAATCCTTTTTGGTTAGACATAAAATTTTGATTATTTGATAAAGCTGTCTAAGTTTGACATATTTTTTGCTTCCTGTATATTATTAATATCACCAAAGGGAAAGATCACCCCTTAAGGCTCGTCCTTACGGGGCCTTTTCTTTTGTAAGCAAGCAATTTTTCAAGATCGTTCATATATCGCAAAAACGGACGGAACATTTTGAACTTCAATAAGGCTGAAAACTTTAATTTGTTTGGAATTAAAATAGCGGAGAGTTTGTTTTTTTCGAGCAAATATTGCGCTAAACAATAGAAATCACCATCGCCGGTTACAATTATCGCTTTGTCATAGTTTGGATACTCAATCATTGTGTGAAAGACAAGCTCTGCGTCGCAATTGCCTTTTGTCGTCCCATCTTTGTATTCCAGTGTCGGCTTAAAAACGCAAATAAAACCAGCTGATTGCAGAGAAACATATAAATCATTATTGCCGTCAACAAAACCAATAAACAAAAACGCCTTTGTCACTCCGTATTTTTCCTTGAGATATACGCGAAAACGGGCAAAATCCAATTTCCACCCAAGCGAGCGAATGCTTAAGTTTAAATTCTGGCTATCTATAAAAGCGTAATTGTTTAATTTTTTCTTCATATCAATCTATCAAAAAATCCAACTGTTCCTTTGTAATCTTTATTCATATTTTTTAAATTTTGCTGCATAAGGCCACATTGGTAAGTTCAACATATAAATGCAACGCTTGGTAAAATATCAAGCATCCCCAATTCCACAAAAAACTTGCTCCCCTTGCCTTCCCCTTCGGACTCCGCCCAGATTTTGCCTTTGTGAGCTTTGATTATTTCTTTGGCGACATAGAGTCCAAGTCCGGAACCGTTGGCAAACGCGCTGGAAAGGCTCTTGGCCCGGCCGAATTTCTTGAAAAGATTGGGCATTGTCTCGGCGGAAATACCGATGCCGGAATCTTCAATTTTCAACAAAACATTTCCGTTTTCGGCAATTTTGGAAAGGTTGACTTTTACAAAGCCGGCGGGCGTGTATTTGATGGAATTGTCTATAAGATTGGAAACGACTTGGCGGATTTTGTTGCGGTCGGCGTTGACGCTGAAATTTTCTTTTTCATCCGCTTCAAAACTGATTTTTAACGCTTGGGACTTATCTATTGAGCTTTCAATCGTCGCCTTAAATTCATCAGTCAAACCCTTAGCCAGCTCTTTGACATCCAGCGCGGCAAAATCATACTGCATCGTCCCTTGTTCTATGTGAGAGATATCCAAAAAGTCGCCTATTATCAAAACCAGCCTTTGGGAGGATTGGAAAATTTTATCCACCGCGCTTTTGGTCGTTGCGGAAATTTTCCCGTAACTCCCTTCCAGAATCATTGAGGCGTAACCTTTGATGGCGGTAAGCGGCGTCCTCAACTGGTGAGACGCGATGGAAAGAAAATCCGATTTGGCTTCGTCTAATTGTTTCAGCCGCAAATTTGCAAACTCCAGCTTGGTGGCCAACTCCTCAATTTTCTCGCGAGCGCGAACTTCTTTAATGACACTTTTGACAAGCAAGACTCCAAAAATACTGACAAATGATAACAGGCTTAGCCCTAAAAATTTTGCCTGTAAGGTGTCCGCCAAAATGAATTGGACAAGCAAGACGATCCAAACAATGAAAGTTAGAATTTCCGTGGCGATAATTTTAATGTCAAAAAGATGGTGTTTTAAAATCGCGTAAAAAATGGTGGTCAGCATCACAATTAAACCAACTTGCCCAACCCAATTTAACGCAAAAATTCCGAAAGTGGGAAGAAGTAGATTTGTGGTTACTCCAATCAAGGTTGAAACTAGCGTGCCAATGATAATATAAGCTAACTGCGTCTTAACTACGCCGCTGGATTTAAAATACTTTTTTATAAGAATAAAATAATTCCATCCAAAATAAATATTAATATATGCGGAATAAAACACATAAAATGGCTTGTTGAAAATAATCTCTTTTTCTTTTCCGGTAAAAATATTGACATTTAATATCAGAACATTGGGCAATAATGATAAAACGGCCACCAGCGCAAATGGGATAAAAATCAAGTAATTTTTCCATGAACTTAAGAAGGTTTTGTCTTCAGGAAATATATAAGAAAATCCCAAGAAACAAGCTGGTATGAAAGTTGCCGAGAGGTATAAAATCCTTGCCCAAAAAATAGCGTTTGGAACATCTATGGAGCTGCGGAAAAAAAACATACTGATAGACCAAAATGCGACGGACAAAACAAACAAAAAAAACCAAATGTTTGTTTTGTTTGTTTTGTTTCCGGAATAAACAATCAATCCGTAAATCATACCAATAAAACCAACTAACAAAACAAGTATATTCTGAACGTCAAAAGATAACGACATTCTTTTATTTTATATTATTTTTGATGATATTGCACACGTGAGACAATTTTTCCCGGCTGATTTTTTCTTTGACGTTTTGAAATTCTGACAACCTGATTTCCAACTTGCGAGACATAGCCGATATTTCGTCTATATGTTCAAGCGTCGGTTTGTTTATGACGTAATTATGATTATGCTCATGGGCGGCAAGCACCATGATTTCTCCCATACAGCTGAAATTGTCGTATTTGTCTTTAAGTCCAAAATTAAAATGGTTTTTAATATTTGGCGTGTGGAGCAACCCTCCCTCAACAGCAATAACATCTTCGCGGTCAAATACTTCCGGAGAAACATCGGAAGGCTGGGCATCGTCTATGACAACAGCTCCGCTTTTCAAGTCTTCCGACATTACCACCGCTTCGGGAGCGTTAGTGGCGGTTATTATGAAATCGGCCTCTTTTATGGATCTGATCTGGTTTGATGTTTGTATTTTTACGTCCGGATTCGTTTTTTTAAGTTCGGCAACCAGATTTTCAAAAAAGTGAGCTTTTCTTTCTATATCCACCAAAAGAAAATTATCGTAACCGGCTCTGGCCAAAATTTTTAAACTGCTTGACCCTATGGAACCAGTTGCGCCCACGATTGCCACCAAAATTTTGTTTTTGTCCAACTTAAATAATTCTACGAATTTAAAAAGGTTGCTTGTAACCGTGTGCGCCGTCAAAGCGTGTCCCGTGGTAATATGTGGCTTTACTTTACCCACTAAGTCCAAACCGCCTTTTGTGAGAGATGAAATAAGGGCGCCCAATCCGACAATTTTCGCCCCCAATTTTTCCGCGAGCTTAATGGTGTCAATAATTCTTTTTACGGCAAAATCCCTGTCTTCAAGCATTTGTTTGGCCGTGAGAGGGACAGTTAAAACGAAACCCTTAATATTTTTTCCGTTTTTTATGGATTTTACACCTTCTACTTCAGATAAAACCACTGGCCAAAAATGACGAAAAGCCCAGTCGGTGAATTTATCCGGAAAGTACCTGAAAAAGGGATATTTTCTATAAATATCCGCCGTGTTTCTGGGGTGCACTAAAAAAGCAAAGAAATATTTATCTTTATTAAAATTCGGCAAATATCTCACAATCAAATTTGATACCGCTCCGTAAATTAAATTTAAAAATTTCATTTGAGTCCGTAAATTGACCGCATTATTTCATTTGAAGCATCCCCTAAAGACAAGTTTCCCAAAGAATATATCGGTTTGCCGATTATGACCTTTAGCTTATTCAATCCGATTAAGGTCGTAAGTTTCGGCAAAAAAGGAATAATTTTGCTCATCACTTGATCATTACCTATTATTCTTATCGGCAGTATTGGCGCCCCTGTCTGCCGGCGCAAAAAAGCCACTCCGACTCTTAGCTTCTTTGGCGTGCCGTCATTGTTAAATCCGCCTTCCGGATATATCCAAACTTTACCTCCTTGTTTCAAGAATTTAACAGGTTCGGAAAGAACTTCATGCAAATGACTGTTATCTTCAAGTTTTACTTTCGCTTTTTTCACCTTTATCGCTCCCATCATTTCCAAGAATATTCTAACGGGTAAAATTTTCCAGCTGAAATACTTATCCATAACCAAAAATCTTAATGGAGCGATTTTTTTTAGATAAGTGATGTTTTTAGGCATCACCGCCGCCGAAATGCCACTGTCTATGTAACTATTGTGATTAGAAGCAAAAATTACCGGACCATCTTCCACTTCCTTTATGTTTTCCTGTCCTCCAATTTCCAAACGAGTAAAAATCTTTAAAACCAAAAAAGAAAAACAACAAAATAACAACTGCGATATTTTTATAAAAAACTTTGGCATAAGATTTTTTTTTGGATCCTATCTTTTTTTATCATTTTTAAAATGTCTTATTAAATAATTGTTTATCATCAAAATTTATAGCTGATTTTATGGAATTTTCGCCTCGTAAATTAAAGTTAAAAATTTCATATCGCCTTTTCTGTTTTTTTTCTTACAAAAAAGCGCCAAATGGCGCTTTTTGAAAACACTAACTGATAACCGTTATTTTCTGGAAATTTCTAAAAAAATCAACAATAAAGCCGTTTTTCGGCTTTATTGTTGATTTTTCGTTTTTTATGGTTTTTGCGATCATTTTTGTATTTTCCGCTTCTTTCGATTTATTACCATCTTTTATATCATATTTTTGAGTGAATTGCAAAGAAATAAAGGGTGAAGTTGAAACAAAATCATTCAACTTCACCCTTTTAAAAAACTACTTGGAGGTAACATCCGGATAAGACCCGATAAAACGAGGCGGATTCAATGAAAGACCAAGTTTTCTAAACTCGAGCCACGCTTCCTCCATTTTCTTATCGGTCACATACCCCTGAAATTCTAAGAGAAAAGTGTACTCCCAGTGCTTGCCGGGAATCGGACAAGGATATATGAGTAATAAATTTATTTCCCTGTTGGAAAAAATATTTAATGTTTTAGACAATGACCCGGGCACAGACTGCTCAAGATTGATTAAAAAACAAGTTTTATCTTTTCCTGTTCTGTCGGCATGCTCTTTGCCTATTATCCAAAATCTCGTTCTGCTGTTTTTATGATCGGTTACCGATTCTGGATATATGCGAATTAAATTATTCATTTCGCATGCTTTAGAAGATGCGATTACGGCTAGGCTTTGATCTCTCGTCGCCTCTTCGGCCGCAACCCCTGTAGAGTCTCTGACTTCAACCACCAATCCATTAATTTCTTCTCGGAGCCTTGAAATAAATTCGCTGCATTGCCTGATTGCAACCGCATGAGAAATAAGTTTTTTGGGTGGCTCAGAATTTTTTTCTTTCCTTAGATAAAATAACTCTATCGGCACAACAACCTCCGCCCAAACTTTTAACCCCAAATGTCCGTCCACATCTTCCACCGCTCTGATTGTTTCAGTAACAACGCCGTCTATGACATTTTCAATCGCAACCACGCCGTAATTTACTTCCTTTTTCCCAACAGCCAAACATACATCCTCGTGTGTCTTATACGGCACGAATTCAACTTTGTTTTCCTCTTTGTTTTTTAAGAAAAATTTTTCTGCCGCTATATAACCAAAGGTTGACATGTTCGGCCCCAAATAACCAACTTTTGTGCTCATTTAATTTTCTCCTTTAAGAATGATGCGGTGATATTTCTTTTTACCGCGCCTGATTAAGATGACAGAATTTTCAAAAAACTTTTCATTTACAACCATATCAACGAAATCAACTTTTTCCCCGTTTAAATATATTCCGCCTTGTTCAATCAAGCGTCTGGCTTCAGATTTAGTTTTACTAAGATTCGTTTCGCAAAGCAAATCAACAAGAGAAATTCCTTTTAAAATTCTTTGCGCATCAATTTTAGTCGCAGGAACGAAATCAGCGCAATCTCCAGTACTGGCAAAGACTGCTTTTGCGGCATTTTGAGCCTTAATGGCTTCGTCCGTTCCGTGGGCAAGTTTTGTCGCTTCAAAAGCTAAAACTTCTTTTGCTTTGCGAATTTCCGGCAGAGAAGATTTTTCAAGATTCACAATTTCTTCTTGAGGCAAGAAAGTGAAATAATTAAGAAATCTTGCAACATCCCTGTCGTCCGCATTAATCCAGTATTGGTAGAACTCATAAGGGGATGTTTTTAATGGGTCAAGCCAAATAGCGCCTGATTCCGTTTTGCCCATTTTATTTCCGCGAGCTGTTGTAAGCAGAGGAAAAGTTAATCCATAAACTTTTTTATTCCTAGTTCGCCTAACAAGATCTATTCCCGCTAATATGTTTCCCCACTGGTCATCGCCGCCTAATTGCAAAAGGCAATTATATTTGTCAGAAAGCACTAAAAAATCATAAGCCTGAAGAATCTGATAATTAAACTCAATGAAAGACAATCCTTCCTGTCTATCCAACCTTTGTTTGTACGCTTCCGCTTTTATCATCTCATTAACTTTAAAATACTTGCCGATATCCCTAAGAAATTTTATGTAATTAA
>Ga0209211_10003064_pt1 | contig 27818 bp, 32 predicted proteins | sample RifGroA2_FD_183992 | JGI IMG/M metagenome (GOLD analysis project Ga0209211, IMG submission 183992) | Groundwater microbial communities from Rifle, Colorado, USA - Groundwater A2 (SPAdes) (version 2) | ecosystem: Environmental > Aquatic > Deep subsurface > Groundwater | place: Rifle, Colorado...
TCGAAGATTTTTATCAACCAGAAGGGTATTGTCTGTAAAAAATTCTGCAATAACGACGGGGTTTGTAAAAAGTTCAATTTTTTTCTTTGTTTGAAGATCAAATAATTCTTTTAAATCATCTCTGAATCCTTTTGTAAAATTTATGATAATGTCTGTGTCTATAAACACTTTTTTCATGTTATTCCTTTTCTTAAATTTTCTACATATTTTCTTTCCTTTGGATTTCGCCGAACCCGCTTAACAAACTGGTCTCCAGTTTCTCCATGACCCATAAACCCAAAGTACTGATCAAAATCATCCTCAATATTCTCCCTTTTTGGTGGTATGATAACCGCAATCGGTTTATTATATTTACAAACGACAAGAGGAACCTCAGTTTTTGTTACCTCATCTAAATAAGAAGCTAAATTATCACGGAGTAGATAAATACTGGTTTTTTTCATATGAGATCATTATAAATGAAGTTAAAAATGTTGTCAAGTTGTACAGATGTACAACTTATTCTATTAATGCCTTTTCTTCTTCAGAAGCAATGACTTTAAAGCCAACGTGGTTGTGGCCGGCAAAGAAGAGACCTTCTCCAACTCCAGCTTGAAGTAAAAAATGTTTTTCCCCTCCGGTCAGAAAGAAAGTTTTAGCAATTAACTCAACTGCGGCCGTTGATTGTTTTAAAATAATTTGTAGGGATGAGTTGGTAATAATCGCTTTTCCCTCATCGGTTGACAAAAAATCCTCTACATCCTGAGTAATCGTTGTTAACCCCAAATGATATTTACGGGCACGCTTAGCAAAAGAGTGAAGATAGGCTCCCGAATCTTTTTGTTTAATTAGATACCAGGCCTCGTCAACAATCAAAACCCTTTTTTTCTTTTCCCGACGGACCCGATTCCAAATATAATCAAGAACGATGTACATAGCCACCGGTCGCAAATTCTCTTCCAGGTCGCGGATGCCAAAAACCGTAAAAGGATTCTTTATATCAAAGTTTGAATGCTGATTAAAGATGCCCGAGGCAGAACCGGAGACGAACTTTTCTAATCGGTCAGCCATTTCTCTTGACTCGGGAGTTTCCATACCGGCAAATACTTTGAAAAGATCTTCAAGAAGAGGCGGCTCAAGTGAAAACGTTTCCGGATCCTGAGTAATCCCTTTTTCTCGGTAGGTCAAAACCAAAGCTCGGTCCAACATGGCGTCTTGAGAAGGAGTGAGTTCTCCCATAATTACCCGCATCAAAGAATGAAGGTCAAGAATTTTGTTAGATAACTCATCCGGGCCCGCGTTGGTTTTTTCCAAATCAAACGGGTTAATTTTATAACTGGATGATGAAGAAAAAACCACGTATTCTCCACCAACGGCCGGCACTAATTTTTCATACTCATTTTCCGGATCAATAATAATTACATCGGTTCCCATCATTAACAACCTTAAAGCTTCGAGCTTGACCATGAAACTTTTTCCTCCACCAGATTTTCCCAAAATAACCGAATTGGCATTTTCTAAAGTAAATCGATCAAAAATAATTAAAGATCCGTCATGTTGATTAAGGCCATAAAGAATACCCTCATTGCGGGTGAGAGAAGCTGTAGCAAACGGAAAGGTTGTTGCGAGGGATGTTGTATCCATATTGCGCCAGACCCCTAATTTATCATAAAAAATTGGCAGAGTAGATTTAAACCCTTCTTCCATTTCTAAAGTTGCCTGGCGGGAAGTAATTAAAAGAGACGATAAAACCGAATCAATTTCTTTGGTAATTCTGTTTAGTTCTTCAAGCGAATCAGCGGGAATAGTCACATAAAGTCCAAATTGGAAAAATCTTTCCGCTCCTTTAGCCAGTTCCGCTTGAAGAGAAAGAGCATCGTCCAATGCTACTTGAACGATTGGGTCAACCACTTTCCCGGCCTTAATATCACCTTCAATAGTTGCCTCCATTTCGGCGATCTTTCTTTTCATATCATCAAGAACATTTTTGGACTCTGTTGGATAGATATACATAGAAATATAGAGAGGATGGTCAAAAGTGATTAAGGAATAAAGCCAGTTTGGGGAAACATAACGGGGATAGCCAACAACGTACAAAGTTCGGTAAAATTTTTCGTCAATTTTCAAACTGTTAAAATCCACCTCAACATAAGACGGAGCAATTAAATCTTTAGTAGAAACGGAACCGGCCGCCAAAAAGTCAGCCATGTTACCACTCCCAACAGATTTTAGATTATTGGCGGGAGATTGATTGGTTGTTGGCTTTCCCAATAGGTTAAACATATTTTACAAATAATTAATTATTTATTATTTATTTAACGAGCTATTTATTTTGCGAGTTAAAACAAACTCGTAAAACTCCCTGCCTGCCGGCAGGCAGGTCTAAACTCGCTAAATAATCAACAGTTTTTAACTTGATGACATAACTACATCCGTATAACTCTCAATCGGGGCTAGTCGCCGACCGGTCGCCGAAGGGTTATAAAGATTATAATAAAGTTCAGTTAACTCTTGATGTTGTAAAATACTCCCTTTTAGACCGATTTTTGTAATTAATCGGAGTAAATTATCTCGCTTTGGATAAAGAGCGGTTTTGGCTCGGGTAAAAACATATTCTTTATTCAGTGAGCCAGGATTAGCCCCTGAAATTCCCATTTCAAGTGGCGAAAAAGGAACAACGAAAAAAAAGCGTTTTTCCAAAACTGTATTTATTTTAATAATGCTTTTGATAAATTCCCGGTAACCTAGCATTCTTTTTTTCAAAATATCAAGACTTTGTTTATTTATTTTTTCTTCAAGATAGTCTAAATATGTTGAAACATCAATTTTTTTGGAGAGAATCAAGATTTGGACAGGAAAAGATAAGGAATTTAATAGTTCGGAATAGGCATAGATCATCGACGATTGCTCCTCGGTAGAGAGGAGCCAAAAGTTAACGGCTCCGACTTCAATGACGGCCGCGGCAGAAAAATCTTTCATCAGAACAACATCGTCTTTTATTTCCTCGATCTCTATAAAAGATTGAGTTGAGGCTTTGACAGGCGATGTTGGTTTAGTGGTTGGCATAATCAATAAATCCTAAATTATAAATCACAAATCACAAATAAATCATAAATATTAAATAATAAATTCTAAACAGTTTAGTATTTAGTGCTTATTATTTAAAATTTATTTGGAACTTGGAATTTAATATTTAGAATTTTTATATTAGTTCTTTTGACATAATTTCAACTGGCTTTTCATTAATATTTCCTACCTTAACTTTCATTGTATCAAAAAAGAAATTTCCTTTGGGATCTTTAACTTCAAAAACATATTCAGATGGAGGAAGGGGATTGTAAGTGGCAAAAATTCCATGAGAATTAGTTTTTAATATTCTGATTGGGTCGCTAGCAGGCTCTTTTTTTATGTATACCATAATTCCAGTCAAAACAGTTTGTTTATAATTTTTTATTAATCCGGTAAGAAAGGGGGTTTTGATATCAGGGTTTAGGGAATAGGGGTTAGGGGTTAGGGAAGTTGCTTTTGCCAGTGGTTTCTTTTTGCCTAACAAAGTTGAAAATGAGTCGGTGAAAAGATTGCTGATTTCCTGATTTCTATTCCTATTATTGGCCGGAACTTTGGTATTTAAATATTTTGACAATTTTTGTTGTGAGTCAATGTGCGCCATAACCCGATGAGGATCACTGGTAAAAACTAAATTCTTTAGAAAATAAATAGCCGGATTTTGCTTTTTAAAAAAATATTGGGTCGGAGAAGACAGTCTTTTTATCAGATTCTTTACCCAGACTTCCATCGGTCGGTCATTAATTGGGATAAAAGCAAAAGCGACGCCAATTGAGCCAACCACTATTCCAAGAAATATATTTAGAATCGGAACAGGAAAAATATAAAAAATTAGTATTCCGGTAGGGATGGTGACAAGCAAATAAATAAATTGTTTGATTGTTAAAAAACCAATCAATTTGAATTCAAAACTGGTTATCTGTCTGGGAATCGCATGTTGTTCCATAAATTTAGTATAACTGAAAATAGGGACTAGGGAATAGGGATTGGGGACTAGAAAAAAGCAGTCAGTTTAGAGCGTAAATATATATTAGCAATGTTATAATATATTTAATTTTTGTTTGGGCCCGTAGTACACCGGTAGTATATCTCCATGGCATGGAGGAGAAAGGGGTTCAATTCCCCTCGGGTCCACACTCCGCTCTTTACTTTCAGTAAAGAGCTTCGCGTGGTAAACCACACTTCAAAAATAAAAATAATATCTACTAATTTAAATGAGGAGTGTGTCCCGCGTAGCTCCGAGTACACGAGGAGCGAAGTGGGGCTAATTCGTTTTTGTTAAAATAAAAGTATGTTTTACGTTTATATTCTTCAATTAAGAGATGAAAGTTTTTATATTGGTTATTCTTCAGATTTAAAATTAAGGATATTAGAGCATAAAAGAGGTAATGTTGACTCAACAAAAAATTTAAGACCAATTAAATTAATATATTATTCGGCATTTGCTACCCAAAAGAAAGCGACTGACTTTGAGAAATATTTAAAATCAAGTTCTGGATTTACCTTTAGAAATAAAAGATTGATTTAATGATGTTTAAACAAGAAGATTTAACATGTTAATTATTCTGTCTTCAAACAAATGTACAATTTCAAGTTTTTCTTCTAAACTTTCCATATCATTATACTTTTTTCCTGAAATGTTTTCGCCTTGCATAGCAGCTGTTAATTCTTGCCCAATTTCTTTAAGCCTTTTTGTTAAAACCGAATCGACTTTCGTTAACTCTGATAATATAAGTGGTTTTCGTATCACATTTGCTAAATTTCTACCCGCAAATTGATTTTGATTGGCATAAACTTCTAAGAAAACATTGCCTAATTGAGAAGCTAATTGTCCCCGCCATTTTGCTCTACTTAGATGATCACTACCAAAACTATCTCCGATTGGTTCACCATTTAGAAACTCATTAAATGAACTCTCTACCTGCTTTATTTTACTTAGATTACTTTCGCCAAATTTTTGAGTAAGAAGTTTATAATCTAAACGAGGTATTTTTAATTGTCTTTTTTGGAAAAAGACTAATCCATATTCAGATCTTAAAAAATCTTTCATACCAGCTTGATTTAGCCGTCTATCCATGAGTTTATTATAACAGCTTATTATATTTTTGCAGAAAAATTTTTCCTTCTTGACATCTTCATAAGCGTACGTTAATATGTACATATATGGATCAAACAACAACGATTTCCATCACCGAAGCAAGGAAAAGGCTTTTTCAAATCGCCAAAGAAGTCCAGATACCTGGACGATCATATACTCTGACAGAAAAAGGTAAGCCAAAAGTAATTATCATATCCTTTGAAGAATATGACTCCTTAAAGGAAACAATTGAGGTATTGACAGAATTTCCTGATTTAAAAAAAGATATGGAGGAAACAGAAAAAGCTATTAAGACTGGCGAATATAAAAATTGGACAACACTAGAAGATCTTTTAGGAAGAGAAGGATTTATTTTTCATGATAAGTCTTCAAATAAATATGAAGTTTCAAGTAGCGCTAAAACCAAGAGCCGAAAAAGAACTCGAAAAATTACCAAAAGCTGATTATTATAGAATTCTTTCGGCTTTCTCGATATTATCAAACAATCCTTTTATTGGTAAAAAAATGTTGGGAGAATATTATGGATGCTATAACTACAGAGTTTGGCCTTATAGAGTAATTTATCAAATAGAGAAAAAACAATTATTTGTACTTGTGCTCCAAGTAGGTCATCGTCAGGGAATTTATAAATAATATCCGTACAATAATCTAAATCCTTACTTTTGTAGGTTATCCTTCGACTCTGGTTCGACTTCGCTCACCATTCGCTCAGGACGAGAGAATTATGTTACGGTATCTATTGATCAAATAATCTCTTCATAATAGTCTAATTAAGTGAATTTGTAGGATATAAGCGGTGGACTGTAATAATACCTTAGAATATTCTGTTTGAATGAAGTCATATACTTTACACGATTTACCTATTAATGAGCGGCCGCGAGAACGGCTTGTCAAATACGGCGTTGAATCGTTATCTCTTCAGGAGTTATTATCTTTGATTTTTGGCCGGGGGGTTAAGGGGGAGTCGGTCGTTAGTATTTCTCAAAAGCTAATTAGCACGTTTGGTTCGTTAGATCAACTGTCTGAAGCCTCGGTTGAAGAGTTAAAGAAGATCAAAGGATTGGGTTTAGCCAAAGCATGTCAATTAAAAGCCTGTTTTGAAATTTCTAAACGATTGGTTAAAGAAGAAAGTTTAATTAAAAATAAAAGTGTCATTATTAAATCTCCTAAAGATATTTATCTTTTATTAAAAGAAAAAATTATTAATTTTCACAAAGAATATTTTATAGTAGTTTCTTTGGACAATCGTAATAAAGTCATCAGTATTAATGTTGTTTCAATCGGAACTTTAAACTCCAGTTTAATTCACCCCCGGGAAACTTTTGAAACGGCCATTAAAAATCACGCTGCGGCAATTATTGTTTGCCACAATCACCCATCTGGTGAGCTTAAACCGTCAGAAGACGACTTAGTTGTTACTGATAATTTAATCAAAGCAGGAAAATTATTAGGAATAGAAGTTGCTGACCATTTAATTATTACCAAAGACGGCTATTTTAGTTTTAAGGAAAGGAAATTAATCCCAGCATGATAGATGCTACCAACAAATGATTATTTCCTTATTTCAAACTGGTCGAAGACCTCCTTCGGCTCTTGCCAGAAGGTCTGAACGTCAGAGACATGAGAAACAGGTGGGCCTTTTTTTATTAATTCAATTATTTGCTTAACTTTTTCTTCTTCTCCTTGGAGCAAAGCCTCAACCCAATTACCGTCGACATTTCTCACCCAGCCTGTTACTCCAATTATTTTTGCCTGGATCTTTGTCCAGGCACGAAAACCAACCCCGATGACGTCGCCTTTAATGTAGAGATGAACTTGTTTGAGCATAATCCAATAATATCAAATCACAAATAACAAACATCAATTGAATTTTAAATAACAAATATCAAATGTCAAAACAGTTTTGTTATTGATTATTTGTGATTGGTTATTCAATTGTTATTTGAGTTTTGTTATTTGTTATTTTAATGAAGGGTCTACTTCCCTCGCCCGTCTTAAATAATCGTTTGCTTTATTTTTATCTCCTTCAGCTAAATACAGTTGATAAAGACTATATAGTATATCCCTTGCCTTAGGGTTAATTATTAATTGTTGTTCAAGATTATTTATCATTTCTTTTTTCCTGTTTTCCTGCTTAAAAATCACCTCTTTAACAGTTGGTCCGTAAATATTATTATTCATTTCCAAAATTTTTTGATATTCAGGTAAAGATTTTATTTTTTGCAAAAAACTGATAGTTGAGTTTTTATCATTATTAACAAATAGAAAATAAATAGGAGAAATAAATTGGCTAGAGATTAAATTTAAGAATAAAATAGTAAAAATAAAAGAAACAAGTAATATATCAAAAATATTTGATTTTTGAACTGTGTTTTTGGTTTTTAATATTTGATCTTTGATTTTATGATGATTTTCGTGCTGTTTCATAAGCGCATATATTATATACTTTTTTAATGGACCAAATTAATTATCAAATTTATATTGACAGGCTGATTACAATAAGTTTGGCGAGCTTAGCTGCAATACTCGCGGCCGGTCTGACTTTAATTCTTATTTATTTGATTGTTATTTATTTTCGGTTGAAAAAAAGAGAACAAATATCACTTGAGATGGTCACTCTTGAGGTAAAGCTGGCAAAAGAAAATGAAATTAAGATTGATGCGGCCGATCAAATGTTTTCCTCTTTTTCATCTCTTAAAAAATCTGGTTTTTGGTCATTTTTGGAAGTTGACGATGTAGTTTCTTTTGAAATAATTGGAAAAAAAGCGGAAATTAGATTTTATGTTTCCGCTCCAAACAGGATTATTGACTTAATAGAGAAAACAATTTACGGTTATTATCCGATGGCTGATATTAGAAAAGTAGATGAACCGAATATTTTTTCGGAGCAAGGAAAGGTGGTTTTTGGTGGTTTAGCTCAAAAAGAAGCCGCTTATTTCCCTATTCGTCTTTATCGTGATCTTCCGACTGATTCCCTTTCAGCAATCACATCATCTTTATCAAAGTTTGATGATAACGAAGGAGGAATTATCCAAATTTTAATTCGTCCTGCGGGAAAAAAATGGAAAAGTTCCGGGAAAAGCTATGTCTCCAGTACCAAGAAAAATGAAGCTAATCCAGAAAAAGCCACTTTCAAAACAGATCCAAAGGTACTCGAAAAAATTGAAGACAAATGTTCTAAATCAGGTTTTGAAACGATGATTCGTTTTGTTGTTACTGCTAAAACTAAGGATATGGCCGATACTCATCTAAAAAATATTAAAAATGCTTTTACCCAATTTAATTCTGATTTAAATAACTTTGGAGGAACAAAAGATTTATTTAAAGGCGGATTTATGATTGATTTTATTTACAAATTTTTTCCAATTATAGATTGGTCATTTTGGCCATTTGGAAAATCAATCTCAATTTTATCTACTGACGAATTGGCAACTCTTTTTCATTTTCCCAATAAAACTGTTGAGACCCCTCATATTAAGTGGTTAAAAGCAAAAACTGCCCCGGTTCCAATCGAAGTTCCTCACACAGGCGGGACAGCGGTTGGTGATGGCTACTACCGAGGAGTTAAACGACCGGTGACAATTGGCATTGAAGACCGCAGACGACACGTTTATATTATTGGAAAAACCGGCGTTGGTAAATCCGTCTTACTTCATGATATGGCGATCCAGGATATCAAAGCTGGTCACGGTGTTTGCGTAATTGATCCACACGGGGATTTGATTGATGACATTATTAAATATATTCCGCCGGAGAGAGCGGAAGATGTTATTTATTTTGATCCATCCGATGTTGAGCGGCCAATGGGTTTAAATTTATTGGAGGCAAAAACTGAAGATCAAAAACATTTCATTACCACCTCGATTATTAATCTAATGTATAAACTTTATGATCCGCAAAGAACCGGTATTATTGGTCCACGGTTTGAGCATGCCGTTCGAAATGCCATGTTAACCGTAATGAGCGAAAAAGGGTCAACTTTTGTTGAAGTAGTCCGAGTTTTGACCGATCCAAAATATGTCCAAGAGCTATTACCGAAAGTTCAAGACCCGATTGTTCGGCGTTATTGGACTGATCAAATAGCTCAAACTTCAGACTTTCACAAATCAGAAGTCCTTGATTATATCGTTTCTAAGTTTGGTCGCTTCATTACCAATAAAACGATGAGAAATATTATTGGACAGTCTGAATCGGCTTTTGATTTTCGTCGGGTCATGGATGAAGGAAAAATTTTACTGATTAATTTATCCAAAGGAAAATTAGGTGAAGAAAATTCCAGCTTTCTAGGTTTGGTTTTAATCCCAAAAATTTTGATTGCGGCGATGAGTCGTCAGGAAATACCAGAGGATAAACGTCGAGATTTTTTTCTTTATGTTGATGAGTTTCAGAACTTTGCCACCCCGGACTTTGCCACTATTTTATCTGAGGCAAGAAAATACCATCTTAATTTAACGGTTGCCAATCAATTTATTGGGCAGATGGATGATGAAGTTAAAAATGCTATTTTCGGAAATGTTGGAACCTTGATTTCCTTTAGAGTTGGTGTCACTGATGCTTCATATATGCAGAGAGAATATCAGCCGGTATTTGGCGAAACAGACTTGATTAATATTGAAAGATTTCATGCCTATATGAAGACAATCGTTGATAATGAACCCGTCCCGCCCTTTTCTGTCGACATGACCAAAGACATTAAAAAATTCAAAGCCGGTGCCAATCTAAAAATTGCCCAAGCAATTGTTCAATTATCCCGACTGAAGTATGGCCGGCCAAAAGAACTAGTCGAGGCGGAGATTAATCAGAGAGCTAGATTGTAAAACATTAAGACAAATTGTTTCATTGCTTCATTGTTCAATTGTTGTTTTAACAATGTAACAATTGGACAATAGAACAATTAAATTAAATTTTAATATGTTGACGACTTACAATACATTACTCACAAAAAAAACTCAATTAAACTCAAATACTTATCTTTACCACTTTGATTTAATAGAGCCTAAAGAAATTTTTTTCAAACCTGGTCAATATGTTATGCTCAAAGTTCCCTCCGCTAAAGGTCCCGTTTCTCGTCTTTATTCAATTTCGTCTTCAAATACTACAAAAAATAGTTTTGAATTGATTATTGGAATTATTTCAGGAGGCTTAGCTTCAAACTATTTATTTTCGTTAAAAGAAAATACTGAAGTCACCTTTCAAGGTCCGGCTGGGATGTTTGGCTTAAAGGAAAATAATCGAGATAAAATATTTTTGATCACAGGGACTGGGATAGCTCCGGTAAGGGCGATGTTAAATTCAGAATTGAGAATTCAGAATTCAGAACTATTTTGGGGATTAAAAAATTATCAAGATGTTTATTTACTGGAAGAATTAAAAAATTACGAATTACGAATTACGAATTTTAAATTCAAAATCTGTTTATCCCGTGAACAAAATTTAGATATAGTTCCAAAAGAAGATCAAAAATATTTTGAACTCGGACACGTCAATTCTTGTTTGGAAAAACTATTCCCTAATCCCTATTTCCTAGTCACTAATTTCGATTTTTATCTCTGCGGGGGAAGAAATATTGTTGAATCGTTGAAACAATTTTTGTTAGCAAAAAATATCCTTCAAGAGAACATATACTTTGAGAAATTTTAATTATTGAGATCTATTTTTATGTAAAATCTGCTATAATCCATACTATAGGTTTATAAAGACATATGGAAATCCTACCCTCCGCAGCAGCCAGAGAAGTAAGGGAAGCTTTAAAACAGTCTCCTGTGGTAATTTACCGGGTTGAGTCAGGTAATTATCTTGGGATTAAAGGTTGCGGAATAACAAAAAAAGGCAAAACTTTTTTTGTAATGGATGGAGAGGATGAACCTTCAGCAAAAACTTTAAGTCAAGCTAGAATATTTGATAATCCTAAAATCGTAGACGGAGCATTGAGTGCGCCGCATAAAGTATACCTTGATCCTACTCTAATCTGTCCATGCAGCTGTGCTCACTGTTCTGCCAATGTACCTTTAATAAGAAGCATCCAAAAAGTGAATCACGAAAAGATACCTGAATTAAACAGGGATGACGGAATTTTAATAGCAAAACAAATAGTCAAATCAGGTGCAGTTCAGACTAAAACCGCTGGAGGCGAGCCTTTCACGTGGAAACCTTTTGCGAAAGTAGTAGAAATACTAGGAGAAGCAGGAATAGGATTATCGATGAGCACTTCGGGATATAACTTGTCTGACATAAACTCTGAAATGATTGATTTATTAATGAATTACGGTATGAAGATATCCGTCAGTATAGACGGGCCGGAGGAATACCACGATGACAATAGAGTTTATCTTGGACTTCATGATAAAGCCTTAGCGGGCATTAAAAGATTACGAGAATTAGGTTACCCCAGAAATAAAATTGAAATAAGATCAACTATTGCAGATTCTCCCGATGCAGTAAATCATGCATTATATTTATTTGAGGAAATTGCTAAAAAATTTGAGATAAGAACAAGGATAAGAATGGCTCGTCCTGCCGGCGGAGCTTTAACCAATAGCATAAGCCACTTACAATCCAATGGTCATTACTGGAATCTTTTTAACACTCTTCGACAGTTCAAAACAAATCCTTTAATTAATTTTGACGATCCTGTAAATTATGACGACGATCCTGATGGCATGGTTCTTAAAACCGGATTAGATTGCGGTGCCGGTAGCAGACAAATGACCATTAATGCCAAAGGTGAAGCAATGCCTTGTTCTTTTACCGATCACTATTTTCCACCAGTTAACGTTATCGAATATCTAAAACAGGGCGGATCGCTACTTGATGTGTGGGCAGGTGAAGTAAGCGAGATTAATCCTTTCAAAGAAGTCCGTGATTTTCACTCCAAAAGAGCTCATATGATTCCTTGTGGTGGTTGTGGTTTTAAACACGGCTGTCAGGGAGGTTGCCCGACTTACGGTCTAGCCGTTTCCAAAGATCCCAATAAACCTCAACCTGATCCGCGATGCCCCACCGATTATATTGCAAAAGGCGGTTTGATTTATAAGGCAAGCACTCTTTTTAAGAAGGAAATTATATGAAAAATATAACAACGATTTTCTTTGATATTGACGGAACTTTGATTGATCATAAAGGTGCACAACAAAAAGCAATAGAACAAATCAGAAAAAAATACCTACCTGATTTTTCAAATGAAAGGTTTCAGACAAACTGGCTTAAATTTACAAAAAAAAATTGGCTTCTTTTTGAACAAGGCAAAATAAATTTTCTTGATCAAAAAATAGCCAGAGTTAGAGACACATGGAAATCATTTGATAGAAGTATTGATAATAAATATGCGGAAAAAATAATCAGTGAATATGTATCAAGTTATGAATTTAATTTAACTAGTTTTCCTCATATCCTCTCTACATTACGATATTTATACAAAAAAAAGTATCGATTAGGAATAATTAGTAATGGTAATAATTCTCAACAAATAAAGAAATTAAAAAAAATTAACGTATACGACTTATTTGAAGAAAAACTTATTTTTATTTCTGAAAAAATTGGATATGCAAAACCAGATGTAAGAATCTTTCACCAAGCTCAAAAAATCTCAGGAACAAATCCGACTCAGATTGCTTTTTTCGGTGACGATATTAACAATGATATTATTCCTGCAAAAAACCTTCACTGGCAAACAATATTGATAGATTATGGAAATGCACTTTCTCATCTTAATTTTTCTAGAATTGTATCTTTCAAAGATATAGAAAAAATATATTGACTTTATTCTATTGACTTCTCTCGAAATACGCCTTCAAAATCTCTTTAGCGATTGGTCCGGCGACGTCGCTTCCTTGTCCGCCTTCTTCGATTAATACAGTTACCGAAATTTCGGGGTTATTATATGGAGCAAAGGCTGTAATCCAGGCGTGAGGCATGCCGGATGCCGCATGTGATTCGGCGGTACCGGTTTTACAGGCAGTTTGAATTTTGGTTTTTCCAGCGACGAAATCAAACAATGGCCACCCCGTTCCACCGATTGAACAGGCTTGTTTCATTCCCTCACGAATTAAATCAATGGTTTTTTGGGAAATAGGCAATTTTTTGCATCCATTCGACTCACTATGTTCGCTCAGGATGAATTCGCTTGATCGCGAATTCACTTTTAATAATCCAGGTTTACATAAATACCCACCATTTGCAAAAACATCGGTAATAAACGCCATTTGTAAAGGAGTTGTTCCAACATATCCCTGCCCAATGGATAAATTATAAGTATCACCCAGATACCAATTCTCTTTTAATACTTCTTTTTTCCAAAAAATTGATGGAATAATCCCCTCAGTCTCATCTAAGCCGATTCCAGTACGTTTTCCCAATCCGAAAATATCAGACCATTTTTTTATTTTGTCAACGCCTGTTTTTTCCCCAACTTTATAAAAAAATATATCGTTAGATCTCTTAATTGCTTTGACGATATCAACCATACCTTCAACTTTTCCGTATTGAAGGAAATACCAGTTGCTAAAAGTAGTCGCTCCGGCTTTAATGTTTCCCTTATCTTCAATTTGTGTTTTTTCATCAATAGCTTTTTCTTCAAGACCGGCGGTGGCAACCACCAATTTAAAAATCGATCCGGGTGGATAAGTACCTTCCATAACACGATTAAATAAAGGATTATCTTTATCAGTCAAATAATTTTGAATATGATTGCCTAAATTATCTTCGAAATCTTGAGAATTAAAAGAAGGAGAGGAAATACTAACTAATATCTCTCCGGTTTTTGGATTAGTCACGATGATCGCCGCCTTTACGTTTTTTACTAGCTCATACCCTTTTTTTTGCAGTTCAAAATCAAGAGCTAATTGAATTCTATCCCCGGGAATTGGAGGAATAACATCGACGGTCTTTAAATATTTACCTTGAGCATCAATTTCCACTAATTTTTTTCCTGACCTGCCGCGTAATTCACAATCAAATAACTTTTCAACTCCTTTCTTTCCAGTTCGACTACCTAATTGAAGCTTATATTGACAAGTGTCATTTTTAAGATTATTAACATCTGCTATTTGGCGATAGCCAATAAGTGGGGCAATTGCTTCGGGACTTTGATAAATCCTTCTTGAAGATATTCTTTGGTTGTTATTTAATAATCCTGGCTCAATTTTTTGATTAACATCAGGATTTAAATTTTTGGCTATAACAAAGCCTTTTCTATCAACTATCTCTCCACGTGGAGCTTCTATAATGATTTCTCTAAGTCGGTTTTGTTCGGATAACGTACGATAATAATTTCCTTTAACAATCGTCAGTTGAAAAAGTCTCAAGAACAAGATTGTTAAAAATAAAAAAATTAAAGCAATATATATAAAAAATACATTTTTCACCAATTGATTATTCGATGAAAAAAAATGAAGTCCTTTCGAGTCACCCTTTTGGAAATAGGGAAGCTTTGTCATAATAAAAATCAATTGCTATATTGCTATATTGCTATATTGTTGGAGTTTTAACAATATAACAATTTAACCATATAACAATCCTAGCTTATGAAGTATCCTTGTGTAAAGTATCCCAATAATAATATATGCAAAAATATAAAGATTATTAAAATTAAATATTTAATAAAAACATTTTTAATACCACTCGCAAATAAATTTGCTCGAGTATAAGTCCCTCTAAGCTGCTTTGGTCTATCTGAGTGGGACAAATCAGCATAAGAGGGACTAATTTGAGAAAGATAAATAAAGAAAGACAAGGAGAATAAGACGTAGCGGGGGACAGAAGAGAAGGTACCTGTGAGGGTAGGAAGGATTAAGTTGGCAAGTGAGAATAAATTAAGCCCTAAATGATCAAAATTTTCAATTTTCAACCCTTCGACTCCGCTCAGGGCAAGTTTCCAATTTTTAATTTTTAAATTTTTAAATAAATCTAAAACCAAAATAACAAAAACAAAATTAAACATTAAAAATTCAATCACGGAAACATAAAATCGGGAATCATGAGCGGCGGTGAGAAATATTTTAAAATATCTCCAGTAAACTTGAGGTAATAAAATCAAATGAGACGATCGATTAGCTCCAAATATTGGTTGAGATGTTAAAAAGAAGAAGGGATCGCCGGTAGTTTGCCAGAGGTAAAGGCAGTAAATTCCAAGACCAAGTAATGGCGAAATGATTAGTAATAAGTATTTTGTATTAAGTATTAAGTATAAAAAACTTTTTAATTTTGACTTTAAATTTTGATTTTTGACTTTTAACTTTTGAATTAGATGAAGTAATATTGGTATTATCAAGAATATCCCAACTAATCTTGTTAGCGATGCTAAAAAAGCAAAAACTACAACAAAAAAATAATTTTTCCCTTTTAGAAAATATAAGACAGAAATTAATAAAAGAAAAAATAGTCCCTCGGTATAAACAGCGCCAAAGAAGAAAGAGGTGGGGAAAGCCAAAAGCAGCAAAATAGTTGTAGGGGCGTGATTTATCACGCCCTTGTTTAAATATTTATAAAACACAATCAATCCAAAAAAAAACGAAACATTAGAAATTATTAATCCCGTCAGGAGTTGATTATTGGAAAACAAGGGAGCTAAAAATTTTATTGTTAGAGGGTAAAGAGGAAAAAAAGCTTGTTCATATTGTGCATAACCATCGCGGGCGATTGAAATATAATGTAGGCCATCAAAATTGGCTAAAGCTGAAACCCAGGACGGCAAATTGAATCCTGGTAGCTGGTCGCGGTAAGGAAAAAAACCTAAATAGGGAATAACTTTTTGACTGAAAAAAATTATTAAGAAATCAAATATTCGCCAGAACAAAAAGAATATCAAAACCATAGTATTATTATAAGAGATTTTGATAAAATTAGTTTATAAATACAGAGCGTAGCTTAGATGGTAAAGCGTCAGGCTGGGGGTCTGAAGACCGGGAGTTCAAGTCTCCCCGCTCTGACTAAATTTTTTGCTAAACTGATTTAGTTATGACTCATCGAATATTTGGCTACATATATAAGCACGAAGGAATAATTGGACTAATCGGTTTTGTTGGGTCTTTCTTATTGATGTTAAAATTAGGAAAAAATATTAATATATTTAATGTTTTCCCCGCGGGAATAAGTTGGTTTTGTGCTTTCTTAATTGGCGATTATTTAAGCCGTTTTTTCCACGAAGGTTCTATCTTTCCTCATAGAACTGATCAAAAAAACAAATTTCGAAGACTAATATTGGCAGCATTAATAATGAATCTTTTTTCGGATTTGACTGGTTCCTGGTTTATGAGGTTATGGTATTATCCAAATATAAATCTTTTTCTCTATTTTATTTTGGCTCCGTTAGGTTATATATTATTCGGTCTCGCGCTTTATGTTTTTTATAGATTTTTTAAAAGAAACAATGATCATGATGTAAAACCAGGTAGAATGAATAATTTTCAAAATATTAGTTATAAATTAATAATTAATGGAGGATTTGTTTTATCAATTATTGGTTTTGTAATTTCTTTATCTAATTACCAAAAATTTTATCAACAAATTAATCTAAAATGGTTTCAGGTGTATCTTGATTCAAAAATTGTCGTTGATCTTTCATATTTTATAGTTCTTTGGTTAAGTGTCTTTTTTATGTTGGAATATACTTGTTATAGATTAAATCAAGAAACTTTGATTCGAGATATCATCAGAGGAAATTTTTTACCCTTATTCTCTATTTTTGTTGCAAGCGCTGCTTGCATTATTTTAGTTGAGTTTTTTAATTATCCATTTGAACTTTGGGTGTTTTCAAATTGGCCTTTAGGGAGCATAAGATTTTTAGGAATACCAATTTTAGCTTTTTTTCTTTGGCCTATGCAGTATTTAATACTTCTTCCTTTAATTAGGATATTTGATGGTAAAAATATTGAAAATGTTTGGTGAGGATTTAGTAGAATTAAACTATGAAACTCCTAAACATTCCCATAGAAAAACCAGCGGAAATTAATTTTATTTTAGCTCAATCGCATTTTATCAAGACGGTCGAGGACTGTTATGAAACATTAGTTGAGGCAGTTCCTGGAATTAAATTTGGTTTAGCTTTTTGTGAAGCCTCAGGAGAGAAGAAAATAAGAAAAGCGGGAACAGATGAAGAAATGATCGATTTAGCAGTTAAAAACGCCCAAAAAGTTGGGGCAGGACACTCATTATTTATCTTTCTTAGCAATGCTTTTCCAATAAATGTTTTAAATAGGATAAAAAATCTTTCCGAAGTTACCCATGTTTATTGTGCGACTGCCAATCCAACAGAAGTAATTATTGTCGAAACTAAACAAGGTCGGGGAATTATGGGAGTTGTTGACGGCGGATCACCGACTGGCGTTGAGAATGAAAAAGAAGAAAGAGAGAGAAAAGGGTTTTTGAGAAAAATTGGATACAAAAGTTAATGCAACTTGACAAAAGTAATGCGAGTTAGTAATATTAATGGATATGACTTATACAGCCACAGTTACATCACAGGGTCAGATTACGATCCCTGTAGAAATTAGAAGAAAGTTAAGGCTTGATAAAAATCGGAGAATTGTTCTTAAATTTGAGAACAACACTATTTTTATGGAATCGGAGCCTGATATCATGAAGCTGTCAGGATCTCTTAGCGATCGTGCCATAAAAAATAAATCGATTGACGAAATAATAAGGATAGAAGAAGACGCTGTAGCAGATGCAGTTGCACAGCGGTATAGAGCTAAAATGAAAAAAATGGGAATTGCCGTTCCCAAATAATTATGCCTATTTATTATATTGATGCAAATTACTTTCTTCGATTTATTTTAAAAGACAATCTTGCACAATGGAAAATTGCTAACAATTATTTTGAAAAAGCGAAACAGGAAAAGATAAAATTAGTTTTTCTTACTGAAGTTATTCTTGAGATAGAGTATGTAATGAGAAAGGTCTATAAATTAAACCGTAAACTTATTTTCAAATATATTTCAACGTTGTTAATTATAAATAGCTTTGAGGTTATCGATAGAGAAGTTTTGAAATTAGCCTTATTGACATATTTAGACAAGAATATAGATTTTGTTGATGCAATTCTATTTTACAAATCAAAGAATAGGCAAGCTGAAGTCCTCAGTTTTGACAAAGATTTTGATAAAATGAGATCATGAAAAAAGTTGTTACAAAAGATTTAATTGATAATCTCTCTAAACTGGCTAAAATAAATTTGACCAAAGAGCAGGAAGAAAAATATGTTGGTGAATTTTCTGCAGTAATGGGCTACATGGAAGAAATAAAAAATATTAATGTTGACGATGTTCAAGAAACATCAAGAATAACCAAAGAAGAAAATGTTTTGCGAAAAGATGTTGTTAAACAATCTTTAGATCAAAAAGAAGCTTTAAAAAACTCAAAAAACACTAGTAATGGTTATTTTTTAGTTCCAGCAATATTTAAAGAAGACTAATATGTTAATAGACCACTCAATAAAAGAATTATCAAATCTGTTGAAAAAAAAAGAAATTAGTTCAGTTGATTTAGTTAAAGAATCTTATTCTCGTATTGAAGAATTTGACTTAAAGCTTCACAGTTTTATTACTATTAAAGATAAAACTATTGCTTTAAAAGAAGCCGAAGAAAAAGATAAAAATATAAAAAATAACTCTTCAATAGTTTACGGCTTACCTTTTGCTGTTAAAGACGCTTACGTGACTAAAGACTTAAGAACCACAGCAGGATCTAAAATCTTAAACGACTACTATTCTCCATACAATGCGACTGTTGTAGAAAAAATAGCTAAAGCAGGGGCAATTTTGATAGGAAAAAATAATATGGATAACTGGGGTCATGGAGCGTCTAATGAAAACACCAACTATCAGATTCCGCACAATCCTTGGGATATGGAAAGAATTACCGGCGGTTCTTCCGGCGGCTCAGCTGTTGCTGTATCAACACGAATGGTTCCATTCGCAATCGGTGAAGATACGGGGGGATCAATTAGAAACCCATCAAGCATGTGTGATATATCCGGTTTGAAAGTAACATATGGCAGGGTTTCTAGATATGGAGCGATTGCATACGCGTCATCACTTGATACGGTTGGTCCGATGGCAAAATCGGTCGAAGATTTAAGTTATTTATTAGAAATAATGGCAGGATATGATGATCACGATTCAACTAGCTCTACACAAAAAGTTGAAAATTATCATAAATATTTAGAAAAATCTATAAAAGGAAAAGTTATTGGGCTTCCAAAAGAATTTTTTGGGGCGGGACTTGACCCGGAGATAAAAAAAACTGTACTAACAGCCATCAAAATATTTGAAAAATTAGGTGCTAAAATTCAAGAAGTCAGCTTACCTCATTTTGTCTATGGAGTTTCAATTTATTATTTAATTGCTCTGAGTGAAACTAGTTCCAATTTAGGCCGCTATGACAGTTTTCGCTACGGAGATAAGCGAGAATTATTTTCTAATGAATCAATCAGAAGAATCCTTCTTGGTACTTATGCACTTTCCGCTGGTTATGCAGATAAGCTTTATAAAAAAGCCCAGAAATTAAGAACGATCCTTATCCAAGAATATGAAACAGCACTAAAAACATGTGACGTTTTGTTAGGACCGGTGACTCCGAGTTTGCCTTCAAAAATTGGCGAGATGATCAGTGATCCAGTAAAAAATTTGCTGGAGGATCTTTATACCGGAACAGTTAATTTAATTGGTGCTCCGGCCTTAGCGATTCCAGCCGGATTTTCTGAAGAGAATTTACCAATCGGTTTTCAGGTCGTTGGAAAAAAATTTGGTGAAGGCGAGCTTTTTCAATTTGGATATCTTTATCAACAAGAAACCGATTGGCATAAAAAATTACCACCAATAATCCAAAATGTTAAAGATTAAATATTAATTTTTAAACAAACTTAAAAATATTAAACTGTTAAACATAAAATGTTTAATCTTTAAAATTTAATATTTATTTAACTTTTAATATTTAAGATTTGAGAATTAAGCGTATTTATTTATGACAAACTACAACGTAATAATAGGTATGGAAGTTCACGCAGAGTTGAAGACCAGCTCAAAGATGTTTTGTGGGTGTAAAAATGATCCGTTTCATGCGGAAAAACCAAATATTTATACCTGTCCGGTTTGTTTGGGTCTTCCGGGAGCTTTGCCGGCTGCCAATAAAAAGGCAATCGAATGGACGGTAAAATTAGGACTGACTTTAGGCTGTAAAATAAATTTATTTTCTAAATTTGATCGCAAACATTATTTTTATCCAGATCTACCGAAAGGCTATCAGATTTCTCAATATGACCTGCCATTTTGTTATGATGGAAAAATAGAAACTTCATTTGGGTCGGTTGGCATCACTCGAGTTCATCTCGAGGAGGACACGGGAAAGTTACAACATGAAAATAACGTTTCTTTAATCGATTTCAATCGTTCAGGCGTTCCGCTAGTTGAGATCGTCACAGAGCCAGAAATATATTCAAGTGCACAAGCTAAAGAGTATGCAAAAAAACTTCGCCAGATTATTCGTTACCTAGATATTTCAAACTGTGATATGGAGAAGGGGGGGATGAGGCTGGAAGCAAACATTTCATTACTTAAACACCCTCAGGGTGTTCAGACTCAAACAGGACACCCTAAGGGTGTCAAACTGCCAAATTACAAAGTTGAGCTTAAGAATATTAATTCTTTCCGGTTTTTAGAGAGGGGGATTGAGTATGAGATTGAAAGGCAGAAAGAAATTTTAGAAACAGGAAAAATTCCCGACCAAGAAACCCGGGGATATAATGCTGAAAAAAACATCACTTTTACCCAGAGGATAAAAGAAGGAGCGGCCGATTACCGCTATTTTCCCGACCCGGATCTGCCGCCGATTAGATTTAATAATAAATGGATGAACGAAATTAAATCTTCAAATCCTGAGTTACTTGAGACGATCTTTAGTCGTTGGGAAAAAGATTTTAAAGTTAACAAACAGTTAACCGAGCTGCTTTTTGAAACCGCCGAGGAAGCTAAAAAAATTGAAGAAATATTTTCGAATCTTTCAAAACAAAAATTAGATGTCAATAAGTTTGTGAACGCCGTTGTAAACAAGAAAATAACAGTTAATTTATTTGAAGAAAATATCGAAGAAATAATTAATGTTTATAAAAAATCTATCCAAGTTGATGATGTCACTGATGAGGATCTTAAAAAAATAATTATCAAGGTGATTGGGGCCAATCCACAAGCAGTTTCTGATCTTAAATCCGGCAAGACCCAATCAATTAACTTTTTGGTCGGACAGGTTATGAGAGAAGCAAAAAAGAAAATAGACTTTAAGCGCTTGGAATCTCTAATAACTGCTATGATAAGTTAGATATCTATCGTCAAATTATTCCTTTCCTAACAATCTGAAATACTACTTTTGTAGGTTATATGCAGTAGACAAAAATAATTTAATATATTTAAATAGTATTTATGAAGAAGTTTTCATTTGTTCAATTAAATAGAGCCTCAGAGATTATTGGAAATATTAGCGTCGCTTGGTTTTCTGGAGGGGTGATTACACCTTTAATAGCTAGTTCATTGAATGTAATTATGTTTTTAACATTTTTTGTATTATCATTAATTATGTCAGTATCATTTTTTGCTTTATCTTTAAAAATTATTGAAAAAAATAAACAAAGAATATGATCACATTAAATTTCCCAAACGCTTTTCTATTAGTAGCTCTTTTAAGTAGCTTTGTTTTAATTATTCTTTATTATTATTTTAAAAAAATGACATGACGCAATTTAACCCTTATCTACTTATTGTTACTTTTATTTTTATGTTTATAGCTGGGTATCTAATTGTTTTTCGTTGGGATAAAAAATAACTTTCCCTTGAAAATCCTCAAAAATCAGCGTAGGCTGGAAATATGGAAAACTGGGGAACTGTGTCTATTTCTTCTACATCGTTCCAAATAAAAAAGTCGCCACAAGCATTATTAAATTATCTATTTAATTTTTGTGATAAAATGTAGATGTGAAAAAAGAAACTAAAGAATGGCTAAATATTGCTGAAGAAGATAAAGAAGTAGCCGAAATGACTTGGAAAACAAAAAGATATGTCTATGCAATTATGTTTTGGCAACAAGCTGTTGAAAAAATTATCAAAGCGTATACCACTGAAGTGGTAAATATATTACCTAAAAAAACTCATGACATTGATCAACTTTTACAACAGGCAAAATTAAATATTAATGAATTAGATATAAAAGATACAAAAGAATTAACCCGAGCTTTTATGCGAACACGTTATGAAGATTTAAGTCGTAAATATTACTCAGATAAAAAGAAAGTTGAGCCATTGGTTAAACAGGCTCAAGAAATATATTTATGGATAGAAAAACTATTAAACAACCTTTAAACCAATTTGTTAAAAAAATTGTTAAGACTATCGATCCTGATAGAATTATTTTATATGGCTCGTTCGCTCGCGGAAACGCCTCAACTTGGAGTGATATTGATATAGCTGTAGTTGGATCAAAAAAATTAAATGAATTAGATAAAATTGCTGATTCGATTGAATCTAGATTTTCCTTTGACATTCGAGGATACAAAAAAGATCAGTTTGATAAAATAAGCCCATTAAGTATTTATAGTGAAATCAAAAAAGAGGGGATTGTTCTGTACTCAAATCCTAAATTTAGAGACACTCTTTATAAAGACAGTCTTAAATAAGACTGTCTTTGTTTAGCCCTTGAAAATCTCCGAAAATCAACCTAAATATAAATCTCTTTACCTATTTGAAACGGCCGTTGGGAATAGGTGAGGCTAAAAACTCTAAGTATCTATCGTCAAATTATTCCTTTCCTAACAATCTGAAATACTACTTTTGTAGGTTATAAGCGGTAGACTTTGATTTTGCCAATTGGTCTAATGAGACTTATTTGACAAATATGACGAATTTGAAAGGCGGATATAAATCCTTAATAGTTTATTGGCTTGCGACTGATATCTATGATCTGACAGTAATTTTTTGTAATCGTTATATCGACAAAAAATCCCGTACCACCGATCAAATGATACAGGCAGCGAGAAGTGGAAAGCAAAATATCGTTGAAGGGTCTTTGGAACCAAGTGTTGAAAGTAATATTAAATTAACAGGAGTTGCCAGGGCTAGTTATGGAGAATTATTAGAAGATTACAAAGATTATCTAAGACAAAATGGACTACTACAATGGGAAAAATATGACAATCGCGTTTTAGAAATCAGGAGAATGCGAATTATCCCCAATGAGTCAAATGAGTCTAATAAGCCCAATTTGACTTATATGTCCTATTTGACAAATAGGGAAATTTTCGCAAACCTGATGGTAACACTTTGCTTCAAGGAAGGCTATCTCTTAGATCAACTTGTCAGATCACAACAAGAAAAGTTTGTAAAGACGGGCGGATTTAGAGAAAATCTTTTTAAAAAAAGGACGGAATATAAAAAGAGATTTTTCTGATAGAATTTTGGTATGAATAATTAAAGACCTGTTGACATTGGATATACAATATTTTATAATAAAAAAGAATGAAACAGATAAGGTTTAATCAAGATAAAAATAAGAAGTTAAAGTTAACAAGAGGAATTAGTTTTGATGAGATTGCTGAGATAATTAAAAAAGTCAAAACAACAACAATTGAACACCCAAACAAAGAAAGATACCCAAAACAAAGAATATTATTAGCTAAAATTAGGAATCATATTTATGCAGTTCCTTTTGTTGAAGAAGTAGAATATATTTTCTTAAAAACAATTTACCCGAGTGAAAAATATACTAAGAAATTATTAAAAGTTAAATAAAAATATGAAAAAAATAAAAAAATCAATTTATGAGCCTTTAGATAATTATGAGAAACAATTGATTGAGGATTTAAAAAATAATGAGTTTGTTTCAGTTCCGAATTTAAAAGCGGAAACTAAAAGATATGTTAGCTATTTTAAAAACTATGTAAAAAATATGCCTAAAAAAAACAAAAGAATAGCCCTTCGTGTAGCAAATGAAGACCTTGAAAAAATTCAGGAAAAAGCAATCAGAAGCGGAATTCCTTATCAGACTCTAATTAATTCTCTAATCAGGCAGTATGCTAATGGTAGGATAAGCATAAATGTTTAAATCGATTACCATGGTGTGATGTACCCTTGAAAATCTATCTTAATCAGCGTAATCTTGAGATATGGAACCTGTTTCAGACAATTCGAATATTATTAATTCAATTTTAAGGATTACATTCGCGATCCTTTTCCTCGTCCTCATCGCCGAGCTCACCTACTTCTTCTACATCGTTCCAAATAAAAAAGTCGCCACCACCATTGCTCCAACCAAAGCCTCCAACTCTCTTAAAATTACCCTCCCAAACAAAGAAGTAATTTTTTCAGAGGATTTAGATATTTCAAAAATTTTAGATACAAAAGAACTTCAAAGGTTTGATTATTTTTTTGAAAAAAAAGTTGCTGACGAATTTTATATGGCGATGTATCTGCACGGAAAAATTATTGGATTTGAAATGGATAAAAATATAAAATATATGAATTTTCAGCCTGAATTTTACTTGAATCTACAAAATGAAGCCTTAGGTTCAAAAGAAGTTTTTACATTAGCATTTAGCAAAGAGGAATTGAAACAGACTAGAGTTATGGATTCAAAAGGAAAAAATATAACTTACAAGGACATAAAGATAGGACAAAATGTTAAAATAATTGAGATTTACAATCTTACGAAAAAGCTTAATTCAAGTTTTGAAATCAATGTTCTTGATTAAATATCATAAAAAATGGAGTAAAAAGTTGACAAATGAAATATAGTATGTTATTATAAGCCTAATATGAGTAAAAGCGAATTAGGAAAAACTTTTAAAAAAATCACTAAAGAGTTTGTGCATGCTATTCCAAGTCTTATCACATTGGTATCTTACACAGCTATGGCAATTTTAGGTTTAAGATTATTAAAGATCGAGAATTGTAGTGGATTAACAGCACTTGAAATACATAAAACTTACCCAAACACCAAAGATGGTCAAAAAGGACATTTTGATTGGGGGTTTACTACAAAAGGTCCAGATCAAGAAATTGATAAAATATGGTTAGATAATATTGACGGATTTGAAAAATTAACAAAAAATACAGAGCTTGAAGCTACAAAATGGTGTGATATTACAGATAAACCTAGTAAATAAAATAAGAACAGATCAATAATGATTTAAAATCTTCCTAAAAAATTAAGTTGTAATAAACAATAATAATAACTACAATAATATTGTATGATTTATTTGAATTTAAAAATTAAAAAATTATATTTTACACTAAAATATTTTTTAATCCTTGTTTTATTTTTTTTAGTTAGTGTTTTTTTTGTTTCTAAAGTTTCAGCACAATGCGTTCCCTGGGGTTATATTCAATGTGGTGGTAACTTGGGTACTGACAAATGTTGTGCAGATGCTCCAGAGGGTGGAGGTCATTTCTGTGTCATTTGTGACTCCTCCTTTCTCCCCGGCACGCTTGTTAAGACTTCAACAGGAGATAAGAAGATAGAGAATATTAAGGTTGGGGATGAGGTCTTATCTTTTAAAGATAAGAAAATCGCTTACTCCAAAGTCGTCAGGGTTTTCAAATATCCCAAACCGTACCACTACACACTTGAGGCAGGGGAATATATGGTTAAAGTGACATACAATCATCCTTTCTACATAGGATCAAATCAATTCAAGATCGTTGAAGAACTTAAAATAGGCGATACCGTCTTCGTTTTGGAAAACAATCAGTTGACGGCAAAGGAGATAACCCGAAAAACAAGAGTTGAGGAAGAATCGTATGTCTATAATATGACCGTTGACAACACCAACACCTACTTTGCCGGTGGCTTTGCCGTACATAATAAGGGTAACTTTGAATGTAATGACAGGTGGGTTAATTGTCCAGCTGGGTATATAAGAACTAATACAGTTAACAATGTAGAATGTAAAGCTGATTCTGGAGGAACAGCCGCATGGTGTAATGGCATAGGTACAGCCCAAGCAGTTACAGGGTGTTGTAGTCGGATGATACGATGCGAGGGTGAGCCTGATCCGGAAAAAAATGATTGTTGTAGATATGGAGATGATCAAATTACTACCTATGCCTGTGTGCCAATAGCTACTCCAACTCCAATCCCAACCAACACCCCAACCCCAACTCCCTATCCGACTGTGGCGATCTCTGGCAATTTAAGAGAATATTTAGGAGCTGCCTGTTATAACAACATCTCAACCAACACTCTTTCACTTAATATCAATCCCCAAATCCCAGCCGGTGTCACCGCCAACTGCGGCGTTACTCCGCCGACCGGACAGACAAAATCTTCCTATCGTTGTACGGTTGTTTTTAACAACACAAGCGACCCGTCCCAAAATCTCAATCTTGCCGCCTTGGCTACGGGTTATTCTTCCGCCTACTGGACCAATGCCAATGCCTGTACCAATACTGCCGGCAATAGTCTTCCTATTGATGTTTCGTCCGGCGGGTCAACTGTCTATAATAAAGATATCTTTTTCAAAAATGTTTCTTCCTGGATTAAGCTTAAAAACAGCTCTTTTTCCGGCTCGGGCAGTCTAACCAATGTTCTTCCTCTCAGTATTGCCGCCTATGACTCTGATGATGATATTAGTCAGCGCTATTTTATTATGAACAGTACCGGTAATGATCCGGGTCTTGTTACTGCCTCATCAATCAATACCGGCACAGCAGACGTTTCCAGTAAAAACTGGAAAGCCGACTATACTCAATCAACCGTTATGAATCCAACCGCTTTCTTAAGCTATGTTAAATCGAGAAAAACATATACAAAGATCACCGCTCTAAATCAAATTACCTCTGATGGAATCTATGTCTGGGATGAAGTCACCAGTTTTCCAGGTATTACTACCGCTACCACTCCTAACTTTAATTTTGTTTTAATATCAACCACACAGGCAATCACGATTTCGGGAACTGATTTTAGTCCTGGTAAATCAGTCGCCCTTGTTGCCAATAGCATTACTTTTGGGAACAGCACTCAAACAGCCAACGGCCTTTTTATTGCTCAAACAATCGACACTGGTTCAAACTCAAACCAGGGTCTTAAAATAACAGGCAATCTGATTGCCCAAACAACCTTGACCAACAATCGATCCTGGTCCAACAATTCTAAACCTTCGGTTTTCATTGTCTTTGATCCAGTTCAATATATTAATTTACTACCATATTTAAGTACGGCAAATTATGACTGGAGACAGATACAGTAGAATTTGACTAATACTACCAATACTACAAATATTCAAATATTCAAATAAATGAGGAAATAAATGAATAAACAAATGAATTAATGGCGAGTATTTTCAATGATTACGCTTACAATTAAAAGTATTTCTTGACATTCTTGGATGTATGGTTCAACAATTTTACTATCAACTAAAAAAGTGTCTTTAGCAAAAGAAAGCCAATATTTCGTTTCTTTTGTTTCTTTACGGACGATTGAATATTTTGCTATAAAATCTTTCTTTGATGTTGTTGCGTCTGCTTCTTGGTCATTAGCTCCAATTGAAGTTAAAGATGATGAAATTTGACTAATGATAGGAATATTTTCTGTTGTTTTTGGAATTTTTTTAACAACATCACGGAAACAATTAATGACGAATTTATAAATTCTTGTATGAATATCTTTTTCAGTTCCTCTGTACTTATTCATTAGATTATTT
>Ga0209211_10003065_pt1 | contig 27817 bp, 22 predicted proteins | sample RifGroA2_FD_183992 | JGI IMG/M metagenome (GOLD analysis project Ga0209211, IMG submission 183992) | Groundwater microbial communities from Rifle, Colorado, USA - Groundwater A2 (SPAdes) (version 2) | ecosystem: Environmental > Aquatic > Deep subsurface > Groundwater | place: Rifle, Colorado...
CACCGCGGCCAAGCGCCAGGAGCGGCTGATGGCGCGGCTGCAGCGCAGCACCGCCTTGCTGCGCACGCGGGTGGAGGTGATGCACGAGGCGCAGAACCGCGCGCTGCTGGCGAGCATGAACAAGCGCGCCGCACTGCAGCTGCGGCTGCAGGAAACGGTGGAAGGGCTGTCGGTCGGGGTGCTGACCTACTACGCCATCGGCCTGCTGTCCTATCTGTTCAAGGCCGGCAAGGCGCTGGGCGCGCCGATCAATGCCGAGCTGGCCACCGGGTTGTCGGTGCCGCTGGTGGCGCTGGCGGTGTGGTGGGGCATGCGGCGGCTGAAGCGCACCGTGCTGCACTGAGTCAGTCCAGGCTGCAAGGTTGGCCGCAACGCAAACCGGCCCGACAGCATGCTGTCGGGCCGGTTTGTCATCGGGTGCTGAGAACCTGTTCACGATCTCGCGCGCTCACGCGAGACAAGGCGAAAACGGCTGAGGAAGCGGCGTTGAGCTGGATATAAACCCGCATGCCGAAGCCATTTTTAACGCCGTATCGCCGACGCGCAGCAGATCGTGAGCACGTTTTGAGCGATCAGAACGCGACGCTGACCCCGGCGTAAGCACCGTCGGCGATGCTGCGGTCGCGCTGGCTGTCGTTGCGCTTGACCTCGAACACGCGGTAGCCGGCTTCGACGCCGACCAGCTTCAGCGGGCTCCAGCGCAGGCCGACCATGCTGTCGCTGACCGATTTCACGCTGCCGCTGGCGGCAGACGACGGCGCGTAGAAGCCCTGCGCGAACAGCTCGGTGCTGGCCGGCAGGTCGATGGTCAGGCGGCCGCCGACCATGGCGGCGCTGGCGTAGCCGGCCGATTCCAGATAGGCGAGCTTGCCACCCAGGTCCAGGCGCAACAGCGCCGGCACCGGCAGGCCGAACATCACGCCGACGGCGCTGGCCTGCGGCTTGTCGCCCTGCGGCACGTCCTTGCGCGCCACGATGTGGTCGATGCTGATGCCGGGGCCGAGGCCGGTCGGCATGCGGGTGAGGAAGTCGTAGTCACTGCCGCGGGCGAGGGTGGTGTCGCCGGCAACGGCGGACAGTGGCAGGCAGGCGGCCAGCGCCAGCAGGACAGGTTTCAGCATGATGTTCTCCGGAAAAAGGGGGGCGATGTTACGCCTGTCCGGCGCCGGCTTCCAGCTCGGCGACGCGTTGCAGCAGGCTGGCGACGGTCTGTTCCAGCGCGCTGACCCGTTCGGCGAGACTGTCGTCGCTGGCGCTCGCCGTCGCAGGGGCGGCGGCCACGGCCACCGGATGCAGGGTGTGCACCCAGCGCGCCTCGCGTTCGCCCGGCTGCCGTGGCAGCTTCAGCACCAGCGGCGGGTACTTGTCGGCCAGCGCATTCAGCGCGGTATCGACCTCCTCGACGCTGCCGAAACTGTACAGGCGTCCGGCGCGGGTGCGCAGCTCGGCCGCGGTCTGCGCGCCACGCAGCATCAGCAGCGCCAGTGCGGCCAACCTTGCGCCGTCGATGTTCCACGCGTAGTTGAGGCGGTGTTCGTACTTGGCGACGCGGCTGCCGGCCGGCAGCCGTTCGTTGACCAGTTTGGCGGCGAGCAGGCTGTCCAGCGTGGCGCTGAGATCGGCCTCGCTCAGCTGCAGCACCGGCTCGCGGCTGGTCAGCTGGTTGCAGGCGGCCAGCAGCGCGTTGAGGGTCAGCGGATAGCTGTCCGGGGTCAGCGCCTGTTTCTCGATCAGCGCGCCGAGGACGCGTACCGCGTGCGGTTCCAGTGTCAGGGTGTCCATTTTGTTCTCCTTGTGGCCATGGCTGCGGCCATCATCGCATCTTATGGCCGCACTGCGGCAGTCTTGACAGCCCGCGGCGCATTGCGCACCCTTGCCGCCCGATTGCCTGTTTGTGGAGTGCGCCTGATGCAACGTGTTGATTTGTTACTGGTCGAGCTGGGTCTGGCGCCATCGCGCACCGCGGCGCAGGCGCTGATTGCCGCCGGGCGGGTCAGTGTCGACGACGGCGGCCAGTTGCGCGACATCGGCAAGGCCAGCCAGAAGCTGCCGGCCGACAGCCGCTTCGTGATCGTGCCGGACGAGGCCGACCGCTACGTGTCGCGCGGCGGGCTGAAGATGGCCGGCGCGCTGGCGCAGGCCGGCTTGCAGATCGACGGCTGGACGGCGCTGGATGTCGGCCAGTCCACCGGCGGCTTTTCCGATTGCCTGCTGCAGGCCGGTGCACGGCGGGTGGTGGGGGTCGATGTCGGCCACGACCAGCTGGCGCCAAGGTTGGCCGCCGATCCGCGCATCGTCGCCTTCGAGGGCGTCAACGCCCGCGCGCTGGACCACGCGGCGCTGCTGGCCGCCAATGACGGCGCGCCGTTCGACCTGATGGTGTGCGATGTGTCCTTCATCTCGCTGGCGCTGGTGTACCCGTCGGCGCTGCCGCTGATCCGGCCGGGCGGCTACCTGCTGAGCCTGGTCAAGCCGCAGTTCGAGGTTGGCCGCGAAGGGCTGGGCCATGGCGGTATCGTGCGCGACGCGCAGCTGTACGCCGGGGTGGAGCAGAAGATCAGCGCGCTGGTGGCCGAGCTGGGCTTCCAGCGGCTGGGCTGGTTCGACAGCCCGATCAAGGGCGGCGACGGCAACCGCGAGTTCTTCATCTTCGCGCAGCGCCATGTCGCCGCCTGAGCGCGTGCCCACGCTCTCGCGAACTCACGCGAGACAAGGCGCAAACGGCCGAGCAAGCGGCGTTTACCTTACGGTCAACTTGCATGCCGCCGCCGTTTTCAACGCCGGATCGCCCCGTTGCGACCCGCCGCAGGCAATGGTGAACCGGTACTGAACGCTCAGCCTATGCTCGGCAGCGGGTTGTCGTCGTCTTCCGGATTGCGCACCACCAGCAGCGGCAGCGTGGTCTTGCGCATGATTTCCTCGGCAAAGCTGCCCATCAGCAGGTGACGCCAGCCACGGTGGCCGTGGGTGCCGATCACCAGCAGGTCACTGGCGACCTGGGTGGCGCAGTCGACCAGCGCCTGCGTCATGCTGCTGCCGCCTTCCGGCGCCTCCAGCAGGAAGCAGTCCGGCTGGGTCACCCCCATCTTCTGCGCGTAGTCGGCGGCCTCGTCGAGGATGGCCTGGCCGCGACCGCGGGCCTCCGCCTGCAGCGCGCCGCTGTCGAGCAGGCCGACGCTTTCGATGGCGAAGTCGTGCAGCGACACCACATGCACCAGGGACAGGCGGGCCTTGCTGGCGGCGGCAAGACGAACCGCCTCGATCAGGGCCGGGCGGGCGTTATGGCTGCCGTCGAGGGCAACCGTCAGATGCTGGTACATGCACTTCTCCTTTGCGGGTGAGGGAGTTCGGATCCAGGCGGCAGTGTAACGCGCCGGTCATGTCATTGGAATGGCTGGCGCGGCGACTGGCCGGTGCTGGCAAGGCCGGCCCTCATGCCATTTATAGGTGTTTTCACGGATAGGTTCGCCAGCGATTGCAGACTAGAATCCTGTCATTATTACAGGAGGATATGCCGTGTTCGCTTGGTTCGCTCTCTCTGCATTATTGGTGTTTGCTGCCCTGTACTGGTTGTTCTTTGTCAAGCCGGCGCAGCAGCGGGCCAGGTCCAAGGCCGCCGCCCGTGCCGGCACGGCGCGCTATGCGATGCACGCGCAGACACAGTCGCTGCAACACGATGTCCACCTCACCGGGCCGGCCTACGGCGCCCTGCTGCGCCTGGCGCGCGGCGACCGGCAGAAGGTCGAATTCTGGATCATCGAAGTGCAGCGCCAGATGCCGGGCCATACGCGCAGCGACGCCATCGCGCTGCTGGCCGAGCGCACCGCGGCGCCAATGGCCGCCACGGCGTAAGCGCCATCCCGTCTTGATCAGCACAGGCCACGGCATTGCCGTGGCCTGTGTCGTTTTCCGCTGCCGTCAGGCCAGTAGCGACAGGTAGCGGCGCTCCCACGGCGTGATCTCGCCGTGAAAATGCTGCAATTCCACTTCCTTCACCGCGGCATAGGCCAGGCTGAATGCCTCGCCGAACAGACGGCTGACACTGTCGGCGCCCTGCATCGCCGCCAGCGCCGCGTCCAGCGTGTTGGGCAGCAGCTCGCTGTCCGCCTGCTTGAACACGTTACCCTGCGCCGGTGCGCTCGGCTGCAGGCCGTCCTCGATGCCGAGCAGGCCGGCACCAAGGCTGGCCGCCAGCGACAGGTAGGGGTTGGCGTCGCAGCCGGGCAGGCGGTTTTCCACCCGTCGTGCCTCCGGGCCGCCCTGCGGGATGCGCAGCCCGACCGAGCGGTTGTCCAGCCCCCAGGACACGTTGACCGGCGCCGCCAGCCCCTTGACGAAGCGGCGGTAGGAGTTGGGACTCGGGCAGAACAGTGGCATCAGCTTGGGCAGATGGGTCTGCAGGCCGGCGATGAAGTGGTGGAACAGCGCGCTCTCGTTGCCGTGGCGGTCGCTGAACACGTTGCTGCCGTCGCGGTCGACCAGGCTCTGGTGCAGGTGCATCGAGCTGCCCGGCTGGCCGGCCAGCGGCTTGGCCATGCACACCACATTGAGGCCGTGGCGGTTGCCGGTTTCCTTGAGCAGGGTCTTGAACAAAAAGGTCTGGTCGGCCAGTGCCAGCGCGTCGCCGTGCTTGAGGTTGATCTCGAACTGGCTGGGGCCCATCTCGTGTACCCAGGTATCGGTGGCGATGCCGAGCAGCTCGCAGCCGCGGTAGACGTCGTCGAAGAACGCCTCCAGATCGTTGAGGGTGGTGAAGCTGAACGAGTCGAAGCCGACCTCGCGCCGGCCGCTGCGCAGCGGCGGTGCCTGGAACGGCTGCGCCGGGTCAGGGTTGGCCGCAAAGATGTAGAACTCCAGCTCCGGCGCCACCACCGGCTGCAGCCCGCGCGCGGCGTAGCCGGCCAGCACCCGCTTCAGCGCCGAGCGCGGCGCGAACGGGGTCAGCGCGCCGTCCAGATCGACGCAGTCGCACAGCACCAGCGCGCGCGGCGTACTGGCCCACGGCACCGGGCGCAGCGTGGCCATGTCCGGGCGCAGCGTGGCGTCGGGGTCGTTCTCGCCGTAGAAGCGGTAGTCGGGGAATTCGCCGACGCAGCTCTGGATCGCCACCGCGCGCGCGATGCGCAGCGTCTGGCCACTGATGAAGGCCTCGCGCGGCAGCGTCTTGCCGCGGGCAAAACCGCTGACATCGGCAAAGCACAGCTCCACGTCACGACAGCCGCGCTCGCGCAGCCACTGGCTCTGTTCGGTATTGGGTACGACTGGGTACATGCACGACTCCTGAACGGGATGGCGGGGCGCAAGCGCGGTGCCAACGGGCCAGACGATTATGCCTGTGCGGTAATGCAGGGCAAGTATTTTGTTCCGCACGGCGGGACATTGTTTCAAAAAATGGAAATAAACTGCGCATTGCTGCCAAAAACGGGGTTTGTCCTGCCGGCTTGTCCACAGCCCCCTGTTTTCACTGTAGCACTGTGACGGGGAGGGTCCACGCTGGCCAGCGTCGGCCTGCCGTTGTCGGCAAGTGCTTGTCGGCAAAGCGGTTCTTGGCGCGTGGCGGCCGGTTTCAGCGCGTGCTCATCGCCAGCGGCCATAGCATTGCGCGCTGTGGCCAGTATTGTGCACAGCTTATCCACAGCCGGCTGTGGAAGAGTGGCGCACCTGGCAGCGGCAGACGCGGCAAGAACTGCGGACAAGACAATGCGCCGCGGGCAGGGCTGCCGGCGGCGCATCGGAGGGTGAAACTGGTGCGGTTTTACTGGCGGATCTGGCCGTCGCCGAGCACGATCCACTTCTGGCTGGTGAGGCCGTGCAGGCCGACCGGGCCGCGGGCGTGGATCTTGTCGGTGGAGATGCCGATCTCGGCGCCGAGGCCGTACTCGAAGCCATCGGCAAAGCGGGTGCTGGCGTTGACCATCACGCTGGCGGAGTCCACCTCGCGCAGGAAGCGGCGCGCGCGGCCGTAGTCATCGGTGACGATGGCGTCGGTGTGGTGGCTGCCGTAGTGGTTGATGTGCTCGATGGCGTCGTCGATGCCGCCGACCACCTTGATCGCCAGCACCGGTGCCAGGTATTCGGTTTCCCAGTCGGCCTCGGTGGCGGCGACGACCTTGTCGCCGAGGATGCCCTGGGTGCGCTCGCAGCCGCGCAGCTCGACACCTTGCTCCCAGTACGCCGCGGCCAACCTTGGCAGGATGAACTCAGCAAACGCGGTGTGCACCAGCAGCGTTTCCATGGTGTTGCAGGTGCCATAGCGGTGGGTCTTGGCGTTCAGCGCGATGTTGAACGCCTTGTCCGGATTGGCGGTGTCGTCGATGTAGACGTGGCAGTTGCCGTCCAGGTGCTTGATCACCGGCACCCGCGCCTCGCGGCTGATGCGCTCGATCAGGCCCTTGCCGCCGCGCGGCACGATCACGTCGACGAATTCGCTCATGGTGATCAGCTCGCCCACCGCGGCGCGGTCGGTGGTTTCCAGCACCTGCACCGCGTGCAGCGGCAGGTCGGCCACGCGCAGGCCCTCGTGCACGCAGGCGGCGATGGCCTGGTTGCTGTTGAACGCTTCCGAGCCGCCGCGCAGGATCACCGCGTTGCCGGATTTCAGGCACAGGCCGGCGGCGTCGGCGGTCACGTTCGGGCGCGCCTCGTAGATGATGCCGACCACGCCCAGCGGCACGCGCATCTTGCCCAACTGGATGCCGGACGGGCGGTAGGTGAAGTCGTCCATCTCGCCGACCGGATCCGGCAGTGCCGCGATCTGGCGCAAGCCCTCGGCCATGCCACGCACGGTTTTCTCCGACAGCGTCAGGCGGTCGATCAGCGCTTCTTCCAGTCCGTTCTGGCGCGCGTTTTCCAGATCCACCATGTTGGCCGCAACCAGCCGTTCCAGATCGCGCTCGATGGCGTCGGCGATGGCCAGCAGCGCCTTGTTCTTCTGGTTGGTGTCGGCGCGGGCGATGGCGCGGCTGGCCTTGCGCGCGGCCTGGCCGACGACGTTCATGTAATGTTTGATGTCCATGGCTTTGTCCTGTCCTGCGGGCGTTTTCCTAGCGTTACAGCGTACCGCATCTGCCCCGCTTTCGACCAGTGTTGTGCAAGGCCAGTCGGCGGCAGCGCCGGCGAATGGCGGGCGGAATGCGGCGCCGGCTCGGCATTTCCGCAACGTCCAATTTCGCGGCGGTCGCCGGCAGGGGGCGTGCGCATTGACCTTGCCCGTCAAAGGGCTTAATTTGTCTGACAAGCAACCGCTTGGTTGTTTGACGCCAGACCGCGCGCCAGACGCGGCAGACACAAGAGAGACCCCGACATGACCTCGTACCACGACTTCCATCGCCGCTCCATCGACGACCCGGCCGGCTTCTGGGCAGAGCAGGCGCAACGCATCCACTGGCACAAGCCCTTCGACCAGGCGCTGCAGTACGACCAGCCGCCGTTCCGCGACTGGTTCGCCGGCGGCGAGACCAACCTCTGCTACAACGCCGTCGACCGCCACCTGGCCGCGCGCGGCGAGCAGGCGGCGCTGGTGTACGTGTCCAGCGAGACCGGCGCCGAGCTGCAGTACAGCTACGCGCAGCTGCACGAGGAAGTGGCGCGTTTCGCCGCCATCCTGCAGGCGCAGGGCGTGGGCAAGGGCGACCGGGTGCTGATCTACATGCCGATGATCCCGGAGGCGATCTTCGCGATGCTGGCCACGGTGCGCCTGGGCGCCATCCACTCGGTGGTGTTCGGCGGCTTCGCCTCCGCCAGCCTCGCCACCCGCATCGAGGATGCCACGCCCAAGGTGATGGTCACCGCCGACGCCGGCATGCGCGGCGGCAAGGTGATCGCCTACAAGCCGCTGGTGGACGAGGCGTTGACGCTGGCCGGCAGCAGCGCGCCGGGCAAGGTGATCGTGGTCAACCGCGGTCTGGCCGAGGCACCGATGATGAAGCCGGGGCGCGACCTCGACTACGCCGCGCTGCGCGAGCAGCACCTGCACGAGCGGGCCGAGGTGACGTGGGTGGAATCCAACCACCCGAGCTACATCCTGTACACCTCCGGCACCACCGGCAAACCGAAAGGCGTGCAGCGCGACACCGGCGGCTACGCGGTGGCGCTGGCGGCGAGCATGGACTACATCTACGGCGGCCAGCCGGGCGAGTGCTACTTCTCCACCTCCGACATCGGCTGGGTGGTCGGCCACTCCTACATCGTGTACGGCCCGCTGCTGAACGGCATGACCACGCTGGTGTACGAAGGGCTGCCGATCCGCCCCGACGCCGGCATCTGGTGGCAGCTGGTGGAAAAGTACAAGGTCACGGTGATGTTCTCGGCGCCGACCGCCATCCGCGTGCTGAAAAAGCAGGACCCGGCGTGGCTGCACAAATACGATCTCTCCAGCCTGCGCGCGCTGTTCCTCGCCGGCGAGCCGCTGGACGAACCGACCGCCAGCTGGATCGCCGCCGAATTGCAGGTGCCGGTGCTGGACAACTACTGGCAGACCGAAACCGGCTGGCCGATGCTGACGCTGTGCAACGGCGTGGAGCCCAAGGCGGTCAAGTTCGGCAGCCCCGGCCTGCCGGTGTACGGCTTCAACGTCAAGCTGTTCAACGAGGCCACCGGTGAGGAGGTCGGCCCCGGCGAGAAGGGCGTGATCGGGGTGATCCCGCCGCTGCCGCCGGGCTGCATGAGCACCATCTGGCAGCAGGACCAGCGCTTCGTCGACACCTACTTCAGCCTGTTCCCGGACCAGCTGGTGTACTCCAGCTTCGACTGGGGCATCAAGGACGCTGACGGCTACTTCACCATCCTCGGCCGCACCGACGACGTGATCAACGTCGCCGGCCACCGTCTCGGCACCCGCGAGATCGAGGAAGCCGTTGCCGGCCACAGCGCCATCGCCGAGGTGGCGGTGGTGGGTGTGGAAGACAGCCTGAAGGGCCAGGTGCCGAAGGCGTTTGCGGTGGTGAAAAACCCGGCGCTGCTCGACGATCCGGCCAGCCGTGCCAAGCTGGAGAAGGAAGTGATCGCGCAGGTGGCGGCGCAGCTGGGCGCGATCGCCAACCCGGCGCGGGTGTACTTTGTGAACCAGCTGCCGAAGACCCGCTCCGGCAAGGTGCTGCGCCGCTCGATCCAGGCGCTGGCCGAAGGCCGCGATCCGGGCGACCTGACCACGCTCGACGATCCGGCCGGTATCGAGCAGATCCGGCAGAGCATCGAGCAGGCCTGATCGGGTTGGCCAGCCTGGCCGCGACGTTTGCCGTCGCGGCTTTTTGCCGTCTGGCGCGGCTGGTTTTCTGCCGGGTGCGGCCAACGTTGGCCGCACAGCGGCGGCAAAACAGCGGATAATCGTTGCCCGATTCCCTCACTCAGATTGCCGCCATGTCCGACGACACCATCCGCCTTTCCAAACGCATGACCGAACTGGGCCTGTGCTCCCGCCGCGAGGCCGACGAATTCATCGAGCAGGGGCTGGTCAAGGTCGATGGCGTGGTGGTCGACGTGCTCGGCAGCCGCGTGCGTCCGGAGCAGCGCATCGAGCTGGAAGCGCGCGCGCTCAACGAGCAGGCCGAACGCGTCACCCTGCTGCTGCACAAGCCGGTCGGCTATGTCAGCGGCGCGGCGGAGATGTCCGGCGAACGCCCTGCGTGGCAGCTGATCAAGGCCGACACCCTGTCGCCGGCCGACCGCTCCGGCTACACCTTTTTGCGCAAGCACCAGCTGCACCTCGCCGCCGCCGGGCGGCTGGATGTCGACGCCTCCGGCCTGCTGGTACTGACCCAAGACGGTCGCGTGGCGCGCAAGCTGCTGTCCGGCGACTGCGAGCAGGAATTCCTGGTGTGGATCGACCGCCCGCTGGACGACGCCGGCCTCGCCGCGCTGAAGGCCGGCGTCAACAGCGACGGCGACAGGCTGACCGCGCTGCGCGTCAGCCGCCAGAGCGACAGCCAGCTGTGCTTCGTGCTGCGCGAAGTGCAGCGCCGCCACATCCAGCGCATGTGCGCCGCGGCCGGGCTGCAGGTGAAGGCGGTGCGCCGCATCCGCATCGGCCGCGTGCGGCTGGGCGATCTGCAGCAGGGGCAGTGGCGCTACCTGCTGGACAGCGAGAAGTTCTGAGCACCTGTTCACGATCTGCTGCGCCTGCGTGATCCTGCGTTGGCATTGACCAAAAAATGCTCATTGACACCACGTCAACGGCGCTTTTTTGGCCAATGCCGCCTTGTCTGACTTTGGCTCGCGAGATCGTGAACACGTTCTGAGCGTGTGAACAGGCGCTGAAGCGGCACCGCGTCACGCGGCGCCGGCAAGCAAAAACCCCTGCCTGAGGCAGGGGTTTTTGTTGGGCGTTTCGCGGTAATTCGCGCCGGCGCCGCGCTCAAAACACTCAAGGTTGGCCGCATCGTCGCTGCGGCCAACCTTGAGCATGAGCGATAAGGCTCAGTCCTTGCGCGCCAGGCGGTCTTCCTCGAACACGGCGAAGGTCTTCTTCGCCGGCTCCACCACTTCCCAGATGCCCTCGAAGCCTTCCGGAATCACGAAGTGCTGGCCGGCGACGATCTCGACCATGCCGCCGTGGTCGTCGTGCATGCGCACGCGGCCTTCCAGCAGGGTGCAGAACTCGCACTCGGTGTACTTCACCCGCCACGCGCCGACGCCGCCGGACCACAGGCCGGCGTGGAACTGGCCGGTCGGATCGCTGTAGTGCATCTCGACGGTTTGCTGGCACTCACCGGCCAGGCGGCGCTCCAGCGGCGCGGAGAACGAGTCCGGGGTGATGTCCTGCTGATGGAACAGGACGATATCGTTGGCGTTGGACATTGAACGCTCCTCTGTGGTGTTATTTTCTACAACATGTTGATTATGTTTGACACTTTGGCACAGCTGGCCGCCGGCGGCAAGCCACGGCACCTGATTGTGATCAAATTTTTAGGTGCCCTGGCGCGTGTTCACGATTTCGCACGCTCGCGCGAGACAAGGCGAAAACGGCTGGGGAAGCGGCCTTTATCTGAAGATAAGCCCGCATGCCGAAGCCGTACTCACCGCGCAACGTTGCACGAAGCGTAGCCGATCGTGAACAGGCGCTCAGCGCCAGTCGCCGCGCAATTCACTGACCGTCCGCTGCAGCGCCGCGGCGCTGACCTCGCTCGCCGCCAGCGCCGGCGCCGCCTTCAGCGCGATGCGCGACCAGAAGCGGCGCGGCCAGCTCAGCATCGCCTTGCCGTAGCGGCGCGAGAAGAAGCTGCCCCACATGCCGCACAGCGCCATCGGCACCACCGGCACCGGCGTGCGCGCCACGATCTCCTCGATGCCGAGCTTGAACAGGCTGATCTCGCCATCGTGGGTGAGCTTGCCCTCCGGGAAGATGCACACCACCTCGCCGGCGGCCAGCGCCGCCGCCACCTCGTCGAAGGCGCGCGCTTTGGCGTGCGGGTCTTCCTTCGCTGGCGCGATCGGGATGGCGCGCGCGGTGCGGAACACGAAGCCGAGCAGCGGGGTGCGGAAGATGTGGTGATCCATCACGAAGCGGATCGGACGGCGCACCGCGCCGGCGAGGATCAGCGCGTCCATGAAGCTGACGTGGTTGCACACCAGTACGCAGGGGCCGTGCTCCGGAATCTGCTCCAGCCCGTGGTGGCGCACGCGGTACAGGGTGTGGGTCAGCAGCCAGATCACGAAGCGCATCAGGAATTCCGGCAGCAGGCTGTAGATGTAGGCGGCCACCACCAGGTTGAGCAGCGCCGCGATCAGCAGCACTGTCGGGATGCTGACACCGTTCGCCGCCAGCACCGCGGCAAACGCCGCCGACACCACCATGAACAGCGAGTTGAGGATGTTGTTGGCGGCAATGGCACGCGAGCGGAATTCCGGTGCCGAGCGCAACTGCACCAGCGCGTACAGCGGCACGATGTAGAAGCCGCCGAACACGCCGATCAGCGCGAAGTCGGCCATCAGCCGCCAGTTGCCGGCGTCGGCGATGAAGGCCAGCCAGTCCAGCGTGGCGGCCGCCTGCGGCGGGGTGGCGAAGTAGAGGTCGATGCCGAACAGGCACAGCCCCAGCGAGCCGAACGGCACCAGCCCCAGCTCAACTTTGCGTCCGGACAGCTTCTCGCACAGCATCGAGCCGGTGCCGACGCCGAGCGAAAACAGCGTCATCAGCAGCGTGTACACCGTGGCGTCGCCGCCGAGCACGTCGGAGGCGTAGGTCGGCAGCTTGGACAGGTAGATGGCGCCGAGAAACCAGAACCAGGAAATGCCCAACAGGCTGAGCCACACCGGCCGGCTCTGTTTGGCGTGGCGCACGATGCCCCAGGTCTGGCGCGCGAAGTTCCAGTCTATCGGCAGCGCGGCGGCGGTCGGCGCCGCCGGCGGCATCGCCCGCGCCGCGGCCAGCCCGGCCAGCGCGCAGCCCAGCAGCGCCAGCACGATGCTGATGCGGCTGTCGTCGGCATTGACCAGCACGGTGCCGGCCACCTGGCCGAGGATGATGGAGACGAAGGTGCCCATCTCGATCAGGCCGTTGCCGCCGACCAGCTCGCCGGGGCGCAGGTATTGCGGCAGCACGCTGAACTTCAGCGGCCCGAACAGGGTGGAGTGCACCCCCATCAGGAAGATGGTGGACATCAGGATCACGCCGTCGTGCCGCCAGAAGCCCAGCGCCGCCAGCAGCATGATGGCGATTTCCGCCTGCTTCACCAGCCGCGCGATGGCGGCCTTGTCGTACTTCTCGCACAGCTGGCCGGCGGTGGCGGAGAACAGGAAGAACGGCAGGATGAACAGCGCCGCCGCCAGCTGGATCATCAGCTCCGGCGCCAGCCCCAGCATCTTCATGCCGTGGAAGTTGATCAGCACGATTACCGCGTTCTTCAGCAGGTTGTCGTTGAAGGCGCCGAAAAACTGGGTGATGAACAGCGGCAGGAAGCGCCGGGTGCGGAACAGGTCGAACTGGTTGGGGGGGTGCGACATGGTGCGGCGGGTCTCGGGAGGGCGATGGCTGCATGGTAAGGCAGCCGCCGCGTTGCGGCCAACCTTTGCCGCCGCGCGCACCCGCCGCTTAGCGCCTGTTCACGATCTCGCACGCTCAGGCGAGACAAGGCGAAAACGGCTGAGGAAGCGGCGCTTAGCTGGACAGAAGCAGCATGCCGACGCCGTTCTTAACGCGCTATGCCCCATTGAGATCCGCTGCAGCAGATCGTGAACAGGCGCTCACAGCGCGGGGGCGGGGAAGGCGATGTCCGGCGTGCGGCCGGCGATCAGGTCGGCCAACAGCCGGCCGGAGCCGCAGGCCATGGTCCAGCCCAGCGTGCCGTGGCCGGTGTTCAGCCACAGGTTGCGGTAGCGGCTGGCGCCGATGAAGGGCACGCTGGACGGCGTCACCGGCCGTAGCCCGCACCAGAATTCCGGCGGCGCGCTGTCGCGCAATTGCGGGAACAGCTGTCGCGTGCGGCGCAACAGCGCGTCGCAGCGCACCGGGTTGAGCGCGAGGTCGAAGCCGGCGAATTCGGCGGTGCCGGCGATGCGCAGTCGCTGCCCCAGTCGCGAGAACACCAGTTTGTACTGGTCGTCGGTCAGGCTGGTCACCGGCGCGACGCTGTCATCCGGCAACGTCAGGGTGGCGGAGTAGCCTTTGGCCGGCACCAGCGGCAGGCGGATGCCCAGCGGCCGCAACAGCAGCGGGCTGTAGCTGCCCAGCGCCAGCACGAAGCCGTCGGCGGTGATGCGCTCGCCGCTGTCGGTGTGCGCGGCAACGACGCGGTCGCCGTCGCGCTCCAGTCGGCGGATGACGGTGTCGAGGCGGAAGCGGACGCCGGCGCGACGGCAGAATTCCGCCAGCTGGCTGCTGAAGCGTTGCGCGTCGCCGGATTCGTCCTCGGCGGAGAAATCGCCGCCCACCAGCTGGCCGCGGGCACTGGCCAGCGCCGGCTCGATCGCCACGCACTCGTCCGCCGTCAGCGGGCGGCGGTCGCAGCCGTAGTCGCGCATGATGGCGGCGGCGTGCAGCGCCTGTTCGAACTCCCGCGCGTCGGTGTACAGGTGCAGGATGCCGCGCTGCAGCTGGTCGTAGTGCAGGCCGCCCTGTGGCGCCAGCTCGGCGCGCAGCGCCTGCAGGCAGCTGCGGCTGTACTGCGCCAGGGTGGTGATCGGGCGGATGTTGGCGCGGGTGCGTCGTGCGCGGCACTCCAGCAGGAAGCGCCAGCTCCAGCGCCACAGCGCCGGATCGGCGTGCAGGCGCAGCAGCAGCGGCGCGTCCTCCTGCCCCAGCCACTGCCAGATCTTGCGCGGCGTGGCCGGGTTGGCCCACGGCTCGGCGTGCGATACCGCGATCTGGCCACCGTTGGCAAAGCTGGTTTCCTGCGCGGCGGCGCTCTGGCGGTCGATGACGGTGACCTCGTGCCCGGCGCGGGACAGATACCAGGCACTGGCGACGCCGACCACGCCGGCACCGAGGACGACGATCTTCATGCGCGTTCCGGAGTGTAGAAGTGAAGAAAAGCCCGGCAAGCGGGCCGGGCTATGGTAACGGCGCGGGGAGTTCGCGACCAGTGCCTTGCGGCCAACCTTGCTGTCACCGCCAAGGTTGGCCGCAGACCGTTCAGTCCATCAGCTGGCGGTAGAGATAGACCAGCACCCGCGCCAGCTCCTCGGCGGTCTGTTCCTGGCCAGTGTTGCCGCCGTGGCCGCCGCCGCTGGTTTCGAGGAATAGCACCTGGTGGCCAAAGGACTGCATGCGCGCCACCATCTTGCGCGCGTGCGCCGGGTGTACACGATCGTCCTTGCTGCTGGTGGTGAACAGCGCCAGCGGGTAGTGCGCGTCGGCGCGGACGTGGTGGTAGGGCGAGTACGCCGCCAGCGCCGCGCGCTCGTCCTCGTCCTGCGGGTCGCCGTATTCGTCGATCCAGCTGGCGCCAGCCAACAGCTCGGTGTAGCGCAGCATGTCCAGCAGCGGCACCTCGCACACCACCGCGTTGAACAGCTCCGGGCGCTGCACCATGCAGGCGCCGACCAGCAGGCCGCCGTTGCTGCCGCCCTCAATGCCGAGGCGCCGTGCGCTGGTGATGCCGCGTGCGATCAGGTCTTCCGCCACCGCGATGAAATCGTCGAAGCTGACCTGGCGGTGGATGTCCTGCGCCGCCTGGTGCCAGGCGGGACCGAACTCGCCGCCGCCGCGGATGTTGGCGACCACGAACACGCCGCCTTTTTCCAGCCACTGCGGGCCGAAGTTGTCCATGTAGTAGGGCATCATCGGCACTTCGAAGCCGCCGTAGCCGTACAGCAGCGTCGGCGCGCTGCCGTCACGGGCGAGGTCGCCGCGATGGACGATGAAGTAGGGAATCTCGGTGCCGTCGCCGGCGGTCGCGTGCAGCTGTTCGGCCACGTAACCGCTCGCGTCGAAGGCCAGCGGTTGCGCGCGCAGCACTTCCGGCTCACCGCCGCTTAGCAGGTCCAGCCGGTACAGCGCGGCCGGGGTCAGAAAATCGCTGTAGCTGTAGTACAAGAGGTCGCTCTGCCACGGCTGGTCGGCGAACTCGATCACGCCGCCGGTGGGCAGCGGGTTGGCGTGCGGCAGCCAGTCCGCGCCCTGGCGGCGCAGCGTCACGAGGCGGCTCTTCACGTTGTCGATCACGATGATGGCCAGCAGGTGCAGCGTCGCCTCCACCATCTCCACCGACTGCCGCGCGCCGGGCACGAACAGCGGCTGGATGCGGCCAAGCTTGCCGCTGGCCGCGTCGCAGGCCACCGCCAGCAGGCTGCCGGCGGCGTAGCTCTGCCCGGCAACGTCCCAGTCCTCGGCCAGCTTCACGATCAGGTCGCCGTGGCTGTAGGCCTCGATCTCGGCACGCGGCGGCAGCGGCAGCGCTGTCAGCGCAAGGTTGGCCGCAACGTGGTGATAGGTCTTGCTGTAGAAGCTGTCGGAGGCCTCGATCATGTCGAACGGCGTGCCGTCCGCATCGAGAAAGCGCCACGCCGCCGCCATCATTGCCTCGTCGTCCAGCTGCAGCAGGCAGCGCGCCTGGTCCCAGCCCTGGCCGCGCGCTAGCAGCCACACCTCGCGCGGATAACCGGCGCGGGTCAGTTGCGATTCGTCCCACGCCGGGCACACGAACACGCTGTCCAGATCGCGCCACGCGATGTGGTTCTTGCCGTAGGGGAAGCTGAAGCCGCCGGCGACGAAGGCCTGCGCCTCGACGTCGTACTCGCGGCTGATGGTGGCGTCGGAGCCGCCCGGCGTCAGGCTCAGCATCACGCGCGCCGGCTGTTCGGTGTAGTGCGCGACGCCATCCAGATACCAGTCCACCTCCTCGGCGGCCGCCAGCGCGTCGATGTCCAGCACCGTCTGCCAGTCCTGCGAATTGGCGCGGTAGGCGTCCAGCGTGCAGCGGCGGTAGATGCCGCGCGGATGCTCGCCGTCCTGGTGGAAGTTGTACAGCCAGCCGTCGTACTCGGCAAAAAACGGAATCTGCCGCGTATCGCGCAGGTTGGCGAGGATGGACTGCTGCAGCTCTGCAAAGCGCGGGTCGCTGTCGAGCAGGGCACGGGTGGCGTCATTCTGGCGCTCGACCCACGCCAGCGCGGCGGCGTCATCAAGGCTTTCCAGCCACTGGAAGTCATCGGAAGTGTGATCGGTCATGTCGGGGCAGGCAAAGGTTGGCCGCAAGGGCAGCGATGGCGGGATTGTGCGGCAGAAGGGGACGGCGGTCACGCGGGATGTGGGGGTAGGGGCAGAAGGTAGTGGCGTGTTGGTGTGTGCTTATGCGATTGCGGCCAACCTGATAACAGGTTGGCCGCAAGACTATTTGCGCGGTCGATCCAGATGGTTCCGTGCTTAGGCCGGCTTGGCCACATCAAGGACACAAACCTTGATCAGCGGCCGTTCAGCTTCACTCAGCCGGTCTGTTAACATTCGCGCCAGCTCGTTGGCAGAGGCCGGTTTGGGCAAGGGCTTAGGCGGCGCCTGCACGCGATCAGGGCCAAACCACAACACCAGATAAATGCCGTAACCCAGGCTGCCGGGGTCGCGGGTGTAGCGCTGGACCAATTGTTCCGATACCGCTGTCCACAGCTCGTCGTGCATGCTGCGCTTGATTTCAACCGGTAGCCGGATACCAAGTTTGGCGTATTCAACGCTGATATCCGCGCGCTTGGCATCGGCATAGGCACGCTCCTCTATCAGACTGAGTTCCAGACGGGCAAAGCGTTCTTTGAGTATGGCAAGCAACACATCGCGACCACTGTTTTCGATTTTAGGCTCTGTCACATGGCCGTATTTGTCTTCACTCCAGAACTGCCGGTATATCCCTTCACTACCATCGTGTATCTGCTTTGCCAGTTGCTGTAACTCGTGTACGACCATCGCTTGCAGATCGGCAATGCCGTTGGGGGCGGCATCATTTAGCGTTGCCACCACTTGGGCGGGTGGGGGCGTGCGGAACAAGGCACGGCGCCGGTGCATCTGGTGTTCGGACAGGGCGACTCTTAAATGCCAGTGCCACTGTTGCAGTGCCGGGCATGCCAATAAACGGCGGATTGAGTGCGATGCGCTATCGCTGGTTTGACTGGATAGTACCCGGATCATCCCCTCGATCATGCGCGATATTTCGTTTGAGAGGGATCTGTGTGATCCATTGGCGAAAACCGGCGGCGGATATATGGCCGCAAGGTGTTCTATCTGCGTAGCCAATAGGCTTTCGGACCACTGCTCAAGCCGGAGACCTTCTTCAAATGTCACAAGGGCACGCGCCAGCATGCGAATGCGGGCGGGTGAGCCGCAAAAGCGGCTGACCGCTTGCTGGTAGGCTGCCGGGTCAAGAGCCAGAGCCATGGCCAGCAGGGCGGCTCTGTGTTGGCGCTTATGACCGCGGGAGGCCAGTTGGCGATTCAACCAGCTGCGCTGGGCAGTGGTATCCGTGTATTTGATACCGGCCAGCCAGAGCATACGAACGGCGTCCCAGCCCTGTGCCGATAAACTCTCCGGCATGGTCTGGAGTAGTCCGGGGAGCAGTTGTCTGGCAACGTCCGCGTATCGCTCATCCTTTAGCAGGTAGCCGGGGCCATTGATGTGATGGCTGCTGAGGAGCATGCGGCTCAGGTAGTGCTGATACACCTTGCTCACAATATCGGGGCGTGCGGCAAGCAAGGCTTTATGCCATGCCAGATCAGGAACATGCAGTCCGATCAAAACCATGGCAGCCAGCAGGCTGAGCTTGTCATCAGGCAGTGAAAGAAAATGCTGTTCCGAGACCCGGTGACACTCCCTTGCCGCGGCCATGCACGCCCAGAAGCTCCGTGGCGTATATCCGTCTTGCTGTAATGTGATCAGCTCGTCCAGGCTTGGCAGGTCGTTCCTTTGCAGGGTGTTGCCTAAGGCCTGCATGGCAATCTGTGCTAGCTCCTCGTCGTTATCCAGCGCTGTGCAAATGCTCTCGAACGGCGTCAGGACTCGCCCTTTCTTTAAGTCCGTAGGAAACGTGCGCCAGTATTGCTGTGCCAGCCCGTCGAGGTAGCGGAGTGTTACGGTGCCAGCCGCCAATTGCTCCCGCACTGCGTATATGGCTTGTCGGTTTTTCTTTCGCTGTTCATTCTCTTCGGCTTTTCTTTTTCGTGAATAACGTGCGTCCTCAATCCGCCAGCTCTCCTCGGACAGGTTGCAGACCAGATCATCCAGTTGTCCGGCCAGCTCCGGGTAGGTTTGTGTCAGGCGATACAGTTCGTCCAGGTCATAGGGAGCGCTGCTATTCAGACCAAGCTTTGCCAGTTCGAATAGCGGGGGACGGATGTCGGCAAGTTCTGCTTTGGATACGGCAATAATGACCCACAGCCAGAACCATTCTGGACGATTGATACGATGCCAAATAGACCAGAAATTGCGCAAAGGATTCTCTGGCGGTGCGGTACGCAGCACATGTATCAGCAGTTCCTGATAGCGTGCCGGGTATTGCCTTGCCCAGGCATTGATGGCCTCCATGGCGGATTGTCTTTGTGAATAATTCAGATCTGCCAGCAACCATTGGCCAAGCGTGGCAATGGGCAGCGTTTCTCCCTGTGTTGACAGTGTATGAGCAAGCAGTTTGCCCAGCATGTCGTCGAACTCGTAACGTCCATCCCAATCATGCAGATCAGTCAGATCAATTTGCGTGGCCTGTGAAATCAGAGTCGGCAAAGATTCTGGCGGTGTTCGAGCAGCCAGTGTATCCGACCAGAAATGTCGGTAAAAACCGATAAGGTTACTATTTCGCTCGGGTAGAAAGTATTGCAGCACGCTGTTCGGTGGCACTTGATGCGGGTAATACGCCGCCAAAATGCTTCCGACCATTTCCCGATCCGGATCAGTTACTTCGCTGCTATGAAACGCCTCCAGCAGGCCTAGGCAGACATCCACGTTGGCCGCATGCGCCAGTAGCGCCTGTATGGCATAGCGGCGCACGCCTCCCCAGTTATCATCATTGCGCACAATGTCCACCAGCTGTTGCTGCAAGGCGGGCATGTTGTTGCCGTATTCGATGGCGTTGAGCAGGCAGCCGGCCAGCTGCTGTTTATCTTCGGTCTCGTCCAGTTGCTCAAAATAGCCCCGGAATATGTCTTCCATGTCTGGCGTCGCCAAGGCCCCCATAGCCTGGTTGATCCATAGGCTGGGATCGCCGCTGGAGCGGAAACTGGGGTGTTGTCGGATGTGCTGCTGCAGCGCCCCGATCAGCAGGGTTTTGCTGCCGCGGCTAAAGTGTTCGGCATCTCCATAGACCAGCAGGGCGATCGGGTCTTTTTCGATCACCTCGCGGTGATGAGCGCTATTCACCAGACTCGCCAGCCAGCCATACACTCCGCGCAAATTGCTGATCACACCGCCATCTACGCCGCACAGCAGCGACCAGATGCGCAGCAGCGGCAGGCCTGCGCTCAGGCACTGGTTGATGTAACGGGCAGCCAGATATTCGGCCACGCTGCGATGGGGGTAAAAATATTCGTCCTTGCCATCCCCCTGGAACAGGCGGCTGCGCAGCACGGATTCCAGCGGGAGCGCCTTATTGGCAAAGCCCGGGCTGCTATTGAGCGACACCCGCTCGTCGCTATCCGGCAGGTTAAGGCTGGCGTGGTGTCTGCCCGATAGCAGCATGGTGGCGTACCAGTAACCGGCGGCCTCCAGCAGGCTATCTACCGGAGACTGCCCTTTTAGCTGGTGTATCTCGTTATGTTCTTCGGCCAGTTTGCGGCAGGCCAGTTCGAATACTTCCCGCTTGCTATGCGGCCAACCTTGTTTACCATCTACGGCCGCAATCAGCATATTCAGGGTTTGCGGATTGTGAAGCAGTTCACTCAGTCCAACGGTCTCGGCATGTTGGATGAAGGTCTCGGCTTCAAGGCCATGATTACGCAGATGCTGGATCACATCGTCGCGGCTAAAGGGTTGAAGATGTGCGATGAAGAGTTCTTCGCCACGGGGTAGTAGCTTTGCAAAGGCTTGCTGGTCTGTTTGACCAAACCATTCTGCCGCCCGGCAGGACAGGCGAAAGCGAGGTCGGTTCAGCTTGATTAGCAGCTTGCGCAAGGCGCTGGTGACCGACTGGTCGCCCCGGCTACGAACCTCGTCCAGCCCATCGAGAAACAGGGTTTTGCCTATGAGTTCGTCTGGCGAGGTGTTGTCGTACAAGTCCAGGAAGTCCTGCACCGACTCGTAAATGGCCTCCTCTCCCATCGCTTCATGCTCTGCCCGAAACAGCGTGCTTTTGCCCATGCCGGCATCGCCAAGCAGGATGTAAGCATGGTGGGGGCGCAGCTCGGCGGGCGTTTGTACGGTGTGGCCTTTGTCCTGTTCGACATGGATGGTACGGGCGAGTGAAGGTGTCATGGCGCTGCATGAATGAGGGGAGTTATCGCCAGTATAACGACGAAAATGCTGTTGGTTTTGCCGGTGGCAAGATGGCTTTCCGAAAGCTGCGGCCAACCTTGGCCGCCGCCTCAGCCATAAACCTTCCAGAAAAACGCCAGCGTCAGCACGCTGCCCAGCGCCACCACCACGCGCTTGAGCCAGATGGCCGGCAGGCGGCGGGCGAGGCGGGCGCCGGCGATGCCGCCGGCAATGGTGCCGGCCAGCATCACGCTGGCGGCCGGCCAGTCGACGATGCCGGCGACGATGAAGGTCACTACCGCCACGCCGGAGATCACCACCGACAGCCAGGTTTTCAGCGCGTTCATCCGTGTCAGCGTGTCCAGCGCGAACAGGCTGTACAGCGCCAGCATCATGATGCCCATGCCGCCGCCGAAGAAGCCGCCGTAGATGCTGACCACGAATTGCCCAGCCAGCAGCGCCGCGGTGCTGTGGCCAACGTTGGCCGCATGCCGGCCCATCCAGCGCGTCAGCGTGCTGCTGAAGGCGAACATGGCGGTGGCGAGCAGGATCAGCCACGGGATCAGCACGTCGAACAGTCGTGGCGATACCACCGTCACCAACCAGGCGCCGAGCAGGCCGCCGGCGAGGCTGGTGACGCTCATGCCGGCAAACTGGCGCTGGCCGCTAAGCTCGCGGCGGAAGGCGAGGCTGCTGGCGACGTAGCCCGGCCACTGCGACACCGAGCTGGTGGCGTTGGCGACGATGGGCGGCAGGCCGGCGGCGACCAGCACCGGGAAGGTGATCAGCGTGCCGCCACCGGCGACGGCGTTGAGCGCGCCGGCGGCAAACGCGGCCGCAAACAGCGCCAGCGCGAGGGTGAGCGTCATGCAGCCAGCACGCTGGCGAACACGGCGACGATGCGGTTGATGTCGGCGCGGCCGATCTGCCAGTGCGTCACCAGCCGCATCAGGCCGTGCTCGGGGCCGTTGGCCTTGATGCCTGCATCGGCCAGCGCCGCCATCAGCTTGCCGCTGTCCAGCGTGGCCGGCAGGCGGAACCACACCATGTTGATATGCACGTCGTCCAGATTGACGCTGATGCCGGGCAGGGCGGCCAGTTGCTCGGCCAGGTAGCGTGCGTTGGCGTGGTCTTCCGGCAGGCGTTCTACCATCTCGGTTAGCGCCAGGATGCCGGGGGCGGCCAGCACGCCGGCCTGGCGCAGGCCGCCGCCCAGCAGCTTGCGGTGCTTGCGGGCGCGGGCGATGAAGGCGGCCGGGCCGGCGAGGATGGAGCCGACCGGTGCGGCCAACCCTTTGGACAGGCAGCACATCACCGTGTCGCAGTACTGGGTGATGTCGCGCACCTCGCAGCCGAGGTGCACCGCGGCGTTGAACACGCGGGCGCCGTCCAGATGCACCGGCACGCCATGCTGCTGCGCGACGTCCCACACCGCCGCCATGTCGGCCAGCGGGATGACGCGGCCGTTGCTGTGTGCGTTCTCGACGCAGATCAGCCCGGTGCGCGGCCAGTGGATGTCGTCGCCGACACGGATGCGTTTTCTCACCTCCTCGGCGCGCAGTACGCCGTCGGCGCTGGCGATGGTGCGCAGCTGCACGCCGGCGATCACCGCGGCGCCACCGGTTTCGTGCCACACGATGTGGCAGTCGTCGCCGAGGATCACTTCGTCGCCGCGCTGGCAGTGGGTGAACAGCGCCAGCTGGTTGCCGAAGTTGCCGGACGGCACGAACAGCGCGGCTTCCTTGCCGAGGATGCCTGCGGCCAACGTTTCCAGCTCGCGCACGGTGGGGTCGTCGCCGTAGACATCGTCGCCGACCACGGCGTCGAACATGGCCTGGCGCATGGCGAGGGTGGGCTGGGTTACGGTGTCGCTGCGGACGTCAAGCACGGACATGGCGGGCTCCAATGACACACGGCAGCCGTGGGGCTGCCGTGTCGGGGTTGATCGGCAATGACACGATTGTGCCAGCCGTCATCGAGCCTGTAGAGGCCTATTTCGGATCAGTGTGTTCCGCGCGGGGTCAGCGAACGTGGTAGGCGGCCTTGATGGCGTCGGCCTGTTGCCGGGCGGCCGCCAGCGCGCTGCCGGGCATGCTGATGTCGGCGCCGCAGCTGCAGCGCAGCGGCTGGTCGGGGGCCAGGCTGGCCAGGTGCTGGCGGGTCTGGTGGCTGCACTGCGGGCAGGCAATCACCACCGTGGCCTTGTAGTGCTTGTCCAGATCGATGTCAAAACGCGGCAACTTCATGCGCAATCTCCCGGTTGTCGCTGCCGCCCGCAGGATGCGGGGGCAGAATTTTCATGGTAGATCAACGATTTGCCTTGGCAAGGGCTGATTGCAGCGACAGTGTCCGCCTTGGCAGTAGGGGGGCGTTTTCGGTATGCTTGGCCGTTTTTTCCTGATGAATGTCGAGCGAAGATGAGTGCCGATCTGGAACGCCGCTTTGGCGGTATTGCCCGTTTGTATGGTGACGCGGCGTTGCAGCGTTTTGCTGCGGCCAACGTCTGCGTGATCGGCGTCGGCGGCGTCGGCTCGTGGGCGGTGGAGGCACTGGCGCGCAGCGGCATCGGCCGCCTGACGCTGATCGACCTCGACAATATCGCCGAGTCCAATACCAATCGCCAGCTGCCGGCGCTGGACCCGCTGTACGGCATGGCCAAGGTCACCGCGTTGGCCGAGCGTGTGCGCGCCATCAACCCGGCCTGCGTGGTGACCGAGGTGGAAGACTTCGTCACCGAGGACAACCTGGAGCAGCTGCTGGGGCAGGGCTACGACTACATCATCGACTGCATCGACAGCCTGAAGATCAAGACCGCCATCACCGCCTGGTGCGTGCGGCGGCGGCAGAAGTTCGTGGTCTCCGGCGGCGCCGGCGGCCAGATGGACCCGTCGCGCATCGCGCTGGCAGACCTGTCGCAGGTGACGGAAGACCCGTTGCTGTCCAAGCTGCGCTACAACCTGCGCCGCCACCATGGTTTCACGCGGGAGCCGGGCAAGAAGCTGGGGGTGCTGTGCGTGTACTCCACCGAGCAGCTGGTGTATCCGCAGGCGGCGGCCTGCGAGGTGGGTGAGGTGGGCGAGGCGCGCGGGCCGCAGGGGTTGTCCTGCGCCGGTTTTGGCGCCAGCGTGGTGGTGACGGCCAGCTTCGGCCTGTTTGCCGCGTCGCAGGTGCTGAACCAGCTGGCGCGCACGGCCAAACGCTAAGAACCTGTTCAATGTCTGCTGCGCTTCGGCGATACGGCGTTAAAAACGCCTTCGGAATGCTCATTGACCCCATGTCAACTCCGCTTCCTCAGGCGTTTTTGCCTTGTCTCGCTCTAGCTCGCGAGACCTTGAACAGGTTCTAATAGCGCGGCAGCCGGTATTTGCCGCGGTAGAAGCGGTAGATGCGCTCGTATTCGCCGCTGGCCTTGAGCTTTAGCAGCGCGGTGTCGAAGTCCTGGCGCAGGCGCTCGCTGCGGAAGCCGACATGGCGCGGCGAGCTGGGGAACAGAGCGTAGCTGACGACCGCCTGGCTGCGGTTGTTGAGGTCGTGTTGCGTCGGGTTGGCGTGGAAGATCAGCTCGTCGGCGATGACCACGTCGACGCGGCGGTTGAACAGCATCCGGTTCTGGATGTCCTGGTCGCCCTGCTCGATATAGCCGGGTGCGCGCTCCACCGTGCGGCGAAAGTCGTCGCCGAGCAGGCGGCGCGCATTCTGAAATGCCACCACCCGGTACTGTGCCAGCTGCGACAGTTGCGTCAGTACGATGCCGCTGTCTTGTAGTGCGATGGCGCGGTTGCGGTAGTGCAGCAGTGGCTGCGAATAGAAAATCCCCTCCAGCGCGCCCGGCACCAGCGACAGCATGGCATCGACCCGGCCGCTGTCCAGCATCGCCAGCCCGCGCGCCTGCGGCAGCTGCACCACCAGCGGCTGGTGGCCGGCCAGCCGCAGCGTGGCCAGCGCCAGCGCCACCTCCAGCCCGCTGTTGCCGCCCGCCTCGACATACGGCGGTTTGGCGAGGCCGACGGCCAGCCGCACGATGTCGGCACCGGCGGCGGTCGCGAACAGACAGCAGATCAGGAGCAAGCGCAGCATGCGGTACCGTTCTGTCATTGGCGGGGCGGAGTCTCCAGATTAGATCAAAAGCAAAATGACAGGTAACTGATCGTTACATCTTGAAGCGCGCCAGCGACAGGTTGAGCAGGCGCGCGGTCTGTTCCAGGCTGCCGGCCTCGTCCGACAGCTGCTGGCTGGTCTGCCCCTGCTGCGTACTTTGCTGGTCCAGCTGCTGCATGCCGTGGTGCATCTGCTGCAGGTCGTTGCGGATCGACTGCTGCTCGCTGACGATCTGGCCGAAGCGGCTTTCCAGCGACGCCAGCACCTGCCGTGTCTGTTCCAGTGCCTGCTCCATCGCGGTGGAGGTGCCGGACAGGGTGGCGGCCTCGTCGGCCTGGTGGGTGATGATGCCGGCGGTATCGTGGATGGTGTTCAGCAGCTTGGCGACAAAGCTGTCGGTCTCCGACAGCGTGTTCTGTGTCTGGCCGGCCAGCTTGCGCACCTCGTCGGCAACCACGGCAAAGCCGCGTCCGGCCTCGCCGGCCCGCGCCGCCTCGATCGCCGCGTTCAGCGCCAGCAGGTTGGTCTGCTCCGAGATGCCGGCGATGCGTTGTAGGATCTGGGTGATGTGCTGCACGTCGCTGGACAGCGCGTCAAAGCGCTGCGCCAGCTCGCGGTTGGCGGCGACGTGGCTCTGCATGTCCTGTGCCATCACCCCGACCTGGCTGCGCGACTGCTGCAGCTGCTGCTGTACCGCTTCTAGGTGCTGCTGCACCTCGTCGATGGTGTGGCGGCTGTTTTCCGCCAGGCCGTGGATGCGCTCGCTGCGCTGCGCCAGCTGGCTCAGCTGTTCGCGGCTGCTGCTGCTGGAGCTTTGTGTGTCGTGCGCGTTCTGGCGCACGTTTTCGGCGCTGTGAAAGGTGTCGCGGGCGTGGCTGGCGACATCGAGCAGGGTGTCGCGGAAACGCTGGCACAGCAGGTTGAAGCTGTTCGCGATCTGCGCGATCTCGTCGCGGCCCTGCGGGTGCAGCGGCGCGTTCAGCTGGCATTCCTCGGCGTGCAGCGCGATGTGGCTGGAGATGCGCAGGATGGCGCGCGATACCAGGCCGGACAGCCACCACGCGATCAGGGTGCCGAGCAAGAGGCTCAGGCCGCCGATGAACAGGGTTTCCTCCAGCACCCGCTGGCGCGAGGCCAGCGCGTCGGAAAGCAGGATGTCGGCGGCGATCACCACCTGCTGCCCGGCTATGGTCTGCGGGATGAACACCGAGCGGAAGGTGCCGTACTTGTCGGTGTATTCGTCGAATTCGATGCTGTGCTGCTGGAAGCTGCGTTTCAGGCCCTCGCTGGGCTCGTACTCTTCCAGATGGTGGCCGAAGGAGTTCTCCTTCAGCTCTTTCTCGCCGGCGCCGTCGGCGAGGTAGACGATCTTGCCGTCCTTTTGCCACAGCAGGTACAGATACACCACGTTGAACTGTTTGGCATAGGCGTCCAGCTTGCGGGCGTTGCTGACCATCTGCGCCTGGCTGATGCTGCTGGGGCTGAACATACTGGCAAGGAACTGGTCGCCGAGCAGGGCCGGCACCGCTCGCGCGCTGGCGTTGAGGCGGGTATCGATCAGCGCCATCGCCTGCTCGCTGCTGCGCAGATAGGTGTGGGTGCAGAACGCCAGCACCGTGACGATGTTCAGGAGCAGGAACAGACAGGCCAGCTTGGTGCGCAGGCTGATGTCGTGCAGCAGTTTCATGGGGTCGCCATCCTTGTTATTGCAGTGGGGAAGATGCCGCGCGGGCTGTATTTTTTCATGACTTATAGATCAGAGAGGCGATAGTGCCACTTTTCTGATTTGTCACAATGTTTTTCGAGTGAAACGACATTTTTTATGTTGTATGAAATGACAGCCGTGCGCGATGGCCGTTTGGTAGCGCACAAGGTTGGCCGCAATGCGGTGTGCCGCCGGCCACCTGCCAGCGCACGCGGCCAACATATCCGGCACTGGCCCGCTCTGGTAATCTTGTGGCCATTGCGTTTCCCTTTGCAGATTGCCCGCTCATGAATTCCCGAAAGATCCGTCTTTATCTGGCCTCCGGCAGCCCGCGCCGCCGCGAGATTCTCGAACAACTTGGTTTCCAGCTGGAGCGCGTGCACGCCGACGTCGACGAGACGGTGCAGCCGGGCGAGGACGCCGTCGGCTACACCCAGCGCCTGGCGCGCGACAAGGCCGCCGCCGGCTGGAGCGTGGCGCAGGCACTGGGGCTGCCGTCGCGGCCGCTGCTGTCGGCCGACACCACCGTGGTGCTGGACGGCGAGATCTTCGGCAAACCGACCGACGCCGACGACGCCTTCCGCATGCTGCGCGCCTTTTCCGGGCGCACCCACCAGGTGCTGACCAGCGTGGCGATCCGCGAGGGCGAGCGCACCGAGATCGCCACCAGCTGCACCGACGTCACCTTCAAGCCGCTGACTGACGCCGAGATCGAGCGCTATCTCGATACCGGCGAACCATTCGACAAGGCCGGTGCCTATGGTATTCAGGGCAAGGCCTCGGTATTCGTGCAGCACATTTCCGGCAGTTTCACCGGCGTCGTCGGTCTGCCCGTCTTTGAAACCGCGCAACTGCTGGCGGCCTTTGACATCACCCTGCCCTGAGCGCGAAAGGCCACCATGCTGCAACAACCGATTCCCCTGCCACGCGATCTGCCGCGTCCGAAAGAGCAGATCCTGGTCAACATCACGCCGCAGGAAACCCGGGTCGCGGTGCTGGAAGACGCCGTGGTGCAGGAGCTGCACATCGAGCGCGCCGCCAGTCGCGGCATCGTCGGCAACATCTATCTGGGCCAGGTCAAGCGCGTGCTGCCCGGCATGCAGAGCGCCTTCATCGAGATCGGCTTCGAGCGCGCCGCCTTCCTGCACATCGCCGACGTGCTGGAACAGCGCCAGCACCCGAGCGAGCCGCAGCGCATC
>Ga0209211_10003067_pt1 | contig 27810 bp, 33 predicted proteins | sample RifGroA2_FD_183992 | JGI IMG/M metagenome (GOLD analysis project Ga0209211, IMG submission 183992) | Groundwater microbial communities from Rifle, Colorado, USA - Groundwater A2 (SPAdes) (version 2) | ecosystem: Environmental > Aquatic > Deep subsurface > Groundwater | place: Rifle, Colorado...
GAGTTCCGAAGTGGATTTGGAAAAAGAAAGAGTATGTAAAGCGATGTATACGAGGATTAATGGATACGGACGGATGTTTTACGATTCACAAATACAAAGTTAAAGGAAAAGAATATCAATATCCAAAAATAGTTTTTTCTAACCAATCAGAGCCGATACTTGACTTTGTTTATAGAGGCCTATTAGATTTAGGATACAATCCAAAAAGAACTTTAAAATATGATGTTTGGTTACACAACCAAAATGAGGTAATGAGATACTTGAAAGAAGTAGGAACAAATAATATAAAACCGACTATAAAAAGAATTTTAGGAGGAGTCCGATAGTGGTCAATTCGGGGAGTTTGCTAAACTCCTGAGTCGTAAGACTCGCGTGGGTTCAAATCCCACCTCCTCCGCAGCGTAAGAACGTTGATTTTTTCTTCGAAAAAATCTTACGTTCAACGCTGCTGGGACGTTGAAATTCACAAAGCGAATTTCTTACGTCACCGCCTATATGTTTTACTATGTTTATATACTTCAAAGTCTAAAAAATAACTCTCTTTATATTGGATATACTTCAGATTTGAAAAAAAGATTCAAAGAACACAATTCAGGACAAAGTCAAGCAACGAAACCATTTATTCCGTACAAGCTAATATTTTATGAAGCTTTCTTAGACAGAATTGATGCTAAAAATAGAGAAGAGTATTTAAAAGGTGGATATGGAAGAAAAACAATCAAAGCAATGTTAAATAAATACTTAAAATAATATAATTATCTACATATGAGCAATATTGAAATTATTAAATATGACTCTAAATATCAAAAAGAAGTAAAACAGTTTGTTTTAGCAACTTTAAAAGAATTTGGCTTTGACTATAAACCCGAGTGGGACTACGATCTTAACGACCCGAATAAATATTATAACGCCTTTTTTATTTTACTTGATGATAATATAGTAAGGGGCACTATCGCAATCAAACGTCATAATGATCAAACTGCCGAAATAAAAAGACTTTATATTGATCCAAATACAAGAGGTAAAAGATATGGATCGAGATTATTTGATAAAGCATTGGACTTTGTCAAAAAAAAGAAATTCAAAAAGATAATTTTAGATACTTGGATTAGATTTGAGACTGCTGTGATTTTATACAAAAAAAGAGGATTTAAGGAAATTAAAACAGAAGGAGAGCAGATATTCATGGAAAAAGCTTTATAAGTTATAAAGACGATTTGGTTCCAGACCCGAGTGCTCCGCTCAGATTTTATAGCTACTGATATAATTAAAACATGAACCTTCTTTATAAAAAGATATGGAATTTAGCAAGACCTTATTATATAAAAGGCAGACCTATGGATGTCGAGCATATTGAATGGATGATGGAAAAAGTTGAAGAAATGTGCAAGCATGAAGAAATTGATGAGAGTATTCTTATGCCTTTAGCAATTCTTCATGATGTTGGATATTCAGAATTAAGTGACCCTATCACGGTTAATTACTATAATAAAGATGTTAGGAGAGCCCATATGGATTTGGGCGCAAAAATTGCGGAGAAGATTTTAAAAACCGTTGATTATTCAAAAAATAAATCCAAAAAAATTATTAACTACATTAAAATCCATGATAATTGGGCTTTTGGAGAAGTCGATATTTATATCAACGATAAAATACTAGGATCTTTTAAAGATTTAGATTACCTTTGGATTTATACCAAAATAGGATGTAAGGCGATACAAAAAATACTTAAAAAGAACAATTTAGAAATGTTAGATCATTTGAGAAATGAAATTACTCCAATATATGGTAAAAAACCTTTTTCAACTGAATTTACCAAGAAATTAAGAGAAACTTATCTGAAAGATAGAGAAAAAGATTTATTATAAAAAGTTCTGAGAGCATCCCACGCCCTAGTTATTTTAAGACTTCTAATATATAATTTACGTTAATGGAAAATCAATTTAAACCGTTCACTCATAAGTTCGTAGCCGTATTAAATAAAAAGATACCTGTCCCTAATTTAATGAATGCGCTGGGCCATATGTCAGCGGGATTATCAGCGAGTTACCCAAATTTGCCTGAAATGAGATTTGACAGTTATATAGACCGCGATGGCGGAAATCACAATAGTATTTCTGACAATCCTTTCATTATTCTTTCAGCTGATAATTCAAATAAAATAAGGACACTGAGAAACTCGTTGCTTGAAAAAGGAATACATTTTGTAGATTTTACTTCAACTATGACAGTCGGCACTTATATCGAGCAACAACTGCGAACTAAGGCAACTCCTGAATTAGAACTAGAATATTATGGAATTTGCTTATTTGGAGAAATTAATCAGGTAAACGAACTTACGAGGAAATTTTCATTGTGGAGATAAAATGAAAAAAAATATTACTTGCATAATTCCATTTCTCAACGAAGGAGAAAGAATAACTTCAACTCTTTCAGAAATTGTTAAAGTAAAAAATATCGATCAGATAATTACGGTTGATGGTGGGTCAACTGATGACGGATATTTAGCGATTAAAAAATTTCCACAAGTAAAATTCATAAAACTTAAAAATATCATCGGTAAGACTGGAACAGTCGCCAAAGGACTAGAGGAAACACAGTCGGATTACATTCTTCTTTATGACGCAGATTTAACTAACGTGAATTATTTAGAAATTGAATCTGTAATTAATAAGATAACCAACGATGAAAAAATCGACATGATAATTTTTAACCGAAATACTCCAAGATTAATAACAAAATTAAACCGGATGGAACTTCTGTTTTCAGGAGAGCGAATTTTAAAAAGATTAGATTTTTTAGAAATATTAAAGACCAATCCCACCGGGTTTCAGCTTGAGACCGCAATAAATACTTATATGATTAAAAACAAAAAAAATGTATACTGGACACAATCTTCAAATACCAATTTGCCCAAGATAAATAAATTTGGGGGTATAAGGGGAGAGATAAATAATCTTAAAATGTTTTGGGAAGTATTTAAGTACGATCCATTGAGCTATATTTATCAGTTATTATTCTTCGGTCGGCACGAAATTAATCATAATGAAAAGTAATAAGGTTGTAATAATCGGTGGTGGGCGGGTTGGGATGAGTGCGGCATTTGCCATGCTTCTTAAAGAAAAAGTCGGAGAGATCGTTCTTTATGACCGGGATATTGAAAAAATGAAAGGGGAGCAGCTTGAATTTGAGCACTCATTATCATTTTTAGGATCAACGAAAATTACTGTCGCTTCATCTAATAATGATTTTGAAAATTCTGATGTGATTGTCTTTACTGCCGGGGTCGCCCAAAAACCAGGCGAATCACGACTAGAACTAGTTCAAAAAAACACCGAGATTGTCAAAGATATTTTACCTGCTGCAGTTTCTCAAAGTCCAAATGCTGTTCTCATAATGGTTACAAACCCGGTTGATGTGTTGACATATGAAGCAAGCAAGATTTTAAACTTACCAAAAGGACGAATTTTTGGGACGGGGACGAGCCTTGATACTTCACGTTTCCGATTTCACCTATCTGAGATTCTCAAAATCAATACAAAAAATATCCACGCTTATATACTTGGGGAGCATGGTGACAGCTCTTTCCCGGTTGTCTCAAACGCCGATGTCGGCGGGCAGCAGCTTCTCTCAGTCCCCGGGATAAATGAAAAAATAATAAATGATTGTTATATAAAAGTTAAAGAAGCGGCCCAAGCAATTATCCAATCGAAGGGGGCGACCTACTATGCAATCGCCGTTGTTGTCTCTGAATTAGTCGAGGCGGTCTTAAGCGACAGTAAACGCGTCTATCCAGTGTCTGTCCCACTTGATGGTCAGTACGGCCTAAAAGATGTCGCTTTGAGCGTCCCTTGCGTGATTGGAAGAAATGGCGTTGAAGAAATTCTTGAAATAGACCTATCATCAATTGAGAAACAGAACCTCGATAAATCTTCAGAGATTTTAAAAGAATTTAATGGTAAAAAAACGTAAATCAAAGACAAGGGCGATATTCTTCAATTTGTTAAAAGTATTTCTATTGGTTATTACATTGTTTGCTCTATATATTGCTTTGATTTTCATTCAAGTCAATAAAAAAGGTGAACGTGTTGTTTTTATTAAAGACGGCAACATCTGGGTAGCTGATAAAAATGGTCATAACCTGACAAGTCTAACAAATCGAAAGTTTGAAAAATTAAAAAAAGCTGAAAGAACAATAACGCCCTGGTGCGGGTTTGGCACAGAGTCGGGTTGCAGTGAAGAAAGTTATCAAGTAGATAGAAGTAATAATTATTATCACGATTTTTTTCAATCATTGAGCTTGTCTCCCGATGGAGAGCAGCTGGCCGCTTTTGGATTTAATGATTCAATCAGAAATGCAATTGAAGCTAATAATAATGAGTTAAACCAAAAATATTTAACCGGAGATTATTGGTTTCCACAACGTTATGCACTCTATATCTTTGATTTAAGAAGTAAAAAATATCAAACTTTTGATTTGGAAAAAAACTTCATTCGTGGCACATCTTCATTTTCAGGGGTCACTCACGTCAATAAAATTATTTGGTCACCAAGAAATACCCATTTAACTTTTCTTTCAGAATATGGAGAATTGAGTAAGTTTAAAATCAAAACTCAGAAGGTCTACCAAATTCCTAAGAGTAAATACAAAATTTTTGATGAGCAGTCCGCCAATGGTGTAGTGGCATTTTACCCATTTGACAGAGCCATATATTACGTAGATATTTGGGGGTTAGCAAGTAAAAAAGATACGATCGTAAGAAGAATGTTTACTTATGATAATCCGCCTTTGCCAGATACCGAGTTTATCATTAAAAACGAATTTTATTTTTCCGGCCCATTTACCGGTAATAAAGATAACTTCTATTTAGTTACTTCAGTTGAAAAAGGAAAGAAACTGAAAGTCTATGAATACAATATTTTAAGAAAAGAAATATATCTAAAAAAAGAAATACTAACACAAGGGTATATCTCTGACTCTGATCACTATTCAAATATTAATATGATATCTCCTAATGGTAAATATATTTTGTTAAAAAAGGATGATCATTCGGGTGTATTTAGATTAACTGATATGAAAGAAATATTTTCCTCAAAAAATGATCAAGACTTTACGATTTATTATTTCAAATGGAGTCTTGACGGAGAGAAATTTATGTCTTGCAATAAGGATTTGACAGTCTTTGATTTAACTTTAAAAGTTAAGCAAAAATTAAATACCACTGACTGCGCCGATCCACAAAACAAAGCCGCTTTTGATTGGAATTATTTAGATTAATGAAAAACTTTTTTTTAAACATTTTTTTGAAGATGAAAAATAGTGAATATTACTCCTACTGGTTAAAAGGAATCAACTTTGATATGTATTTTAAACCTGCTCAAGTAATAATCTTTCTATTTTTAGCCTTTCTGATAATGTATTTTAAGGGTACAGAAAATTTCTGGTTAGTCGCAATTATTATTAAACTTACTTTTTTTGCTTGGCTTATTATTCTTCTATATATAGATGGAAAATTATTTTATGAAGCCTTTAAGAAAAATAAAAGAGTTAAAATTTATATGGCAATTCAGCGTCTTATATATCTTATAATTTTAATTTATATAATTTGGCGTCTAAATAAAATCCTTTTATGAATAAATATTGCACAATTTATTTAGTCAGGCATGGTGAGACGGATTGGAATGCCGACGGAATTATTCAAGGGCATTCTGACATTCCCCTAAATAAAAATGGCGAAAAACAAGCAGAAGAATTGGGAAAGGAACTAAAAAGAATTGATTTTGATGCTGTATTTTCATCAGATTTAATAAGAGCCAAAAAGTCAGCAGAAATAATAACGTCCGGTAAAAATATTAATATAATCACTTCAATTGCTTTAAGAGAAAGGGATTTTGGGAGCTATGAAGGTAAGCACTTCAGCCTTTTAAGTAAGGATGAGACTAGTGAGCTAATTTCTTTATATGACCATAAAGAAAAAAAGCGCGAAGAGCTTGGAGTCGAGACAGACAGATCACTTGAAGCGCGCTTTATACCATATATAAGGGAAATTTGTCAAAAAAATTTAGACAAAAATGTGCTTGTTGTAATTCATGGTGGGATAATGCGTTGGTTTTTAATGCATATTAAATACGGTGATATTAGATCATTACCGGTTGGAAGTATAAGTAACATGGCCTACGCTAAAATCGAAAGCGATGGGGTAAATTTCACGGTTAAGAAGACTTCTGGGATAACAAAGAAAGAATAATTTTACTTACTTCATCTATAAATTGTCGCTTAGTTTTATTGTTATTGTTAATAACAATTTTTTTATAAGGATATCTATCTAGCCATTTGAGCCAGAGAGGGTAAAGGTCAATAATTTTTTGCTTATATTCTCCAAGTATTTCTTTTTCTTTGTCTTCGAGGCGATACTCCTTTATTCGTTCAAGATACTTCTTTTTTCTTCTTTTAAAGCTAATTTCCGGCTTTGAATCAATAAAAATGATCGTCGGATTAAAAGATTTTAGTATTTTCAAATATTTTTTTAAATATAGGTTTGCGGCTTTAAATCCCGAATATTTTTCAACATATACTATTTGCATCGGTCCAGTTTCAAAAACATAGTTTTTATTAGAGTTTAGTAATTTGATTTTTTTCAAAGTCATTAATGAGAGCTCTTCTTGGAATTTACCTGAGGGGGAAATATATCTAGGATGAGAGCTTTTTTTAACTATGTAGGGATTAATCTCCTCAACAAAAGAAAAATCTTTAAGTCTGCCTTTTAAATAATTAAAAACAGTCGTTTTTCCTGAAGATTGGGGTCCTGAGATCACTATTAGATGAGACATTTGATAGAATTATATTATAAATTTTCAGTTTTCATTTCTCAATTTTCAATAAATCCCGATTTAATCGGGACTGATTCATTGAAAACCTAAATCTATGAAACAAAACTATTCTTTAAGTAAATCCATCCTTACTGAGATCAAAAAGGCCAATAAAATCTTGATCAATGCTCATCGTAATCCCGATCTTGATTCGGTGGGATCAGCAATTGCGCTTGGCCAGGCTTTAAAAAAAATGGGTAAAGTGATAACTTATGTCTGCCCTCATCAAATCCCGGCAAGTTTTTCATTTATCAACGACTCCGAAAAAATAAAGACAGTCGACTTTAAGGCTCGCCCCTCGAAGCCAGTCTCAAACTGGCGAAGTGGGGACTTTAGGAACTTTAAAAACTTTATAGACTATGATTTATTTCTTATTCTTGATTCCGGTTCCTATGACATTGTCACTGGATCAAAAGATATTAAGCTTCCAGAAATCAAAAAGATAATCATAGATCACCATATGACTGATACTTGGGATGAATATGTATATCGACTATGGGATACCGGGGCCTCAGCGACCGCCGAAATTGTTTATCGGATGCTAGCCGATTGGGATATTAAAATTGATGAAAATATTGCAACCTCACTATTGTCAGGCATTGCCGGAGACACGGTCTTTTTTAAGTATCCAAAAAATCCGTCTGTGACTTTTTCTATCGTTAATGAGTTATTAAAAAATGGCGCAAAGTATGATTTGTTGGTTGAAAAGTTTAACGATTCACTAAGTTTTGGATTTGTAAAATTGTTAGGGGAATTTTTAAACAATATGAAAAGTGAAAAACGATTTGTCTGGTCGGCAATACCATATGCGACTTTTGAAAAGTACGGAAAACCAAAAGGGGTGAGGGAAGCGGCGGCTGATAGTTATTTTAGAAGCATTAAAGATATCGATTTTGGGGTCGCCCTACTTGAATTTGAACCAGGGGTGATCAATATGAGCTTTAGATCGAAAAAGAATTTTGATGTTTCAGCACTTGCCCTGAAGTTCGGCGGCGGGGGTCATAAAAACGCCGCCGGCGCAACAGTTAAAGGAGAATTTAACAAAACTATAACAAATGTAATTGACAAATTGAAAAAATAAGTTTAGGATATTTTTAATGGCTAGAAGGTACAAAAAAAGAACTTTCAATCATCAAGACTTCAATAAATTGATTTTTGTCGGTGTGTCTATTGCAATTCTTTCATTTTTGGTTTTAATTGTTAAAACGACAAGTATAAAAAAAAGCGAGCCAAAAGCTCAAGTCTCAGCTATGGCCTATGATGAAGCGTGTCTTATAAAATTTCAAGCAACTTCTCCATATTCAGGATACTCCAAATATTTACAAACAAAGATTAAAGAGGGGGTTAACTTAAATGATTTGTACTTTGTTTCCGGACCGCCTGGGATATATAACCTATTAACAGGAGGATATCTTGGCAGTGTTACTTGTGGCAATAGTGATTATTTCAGGTTTGGAGATGTTCGAAAAGACTATAGTTCAAATATAGTCCAATATCGTGGAATTTGTTGCGTTAGAAAAAATTATATTGTTGAGGCAAACCAGATTAGATGTTTGACTCAAGCAGGATACGGTTTATCAGTTCGTGGAATTTTTAGGTGTAAAAAAGACTGCTTAAAAGCTGACCCAGATAATATGGATTCAGGGAATTTATACACTGAGAAGTTTGTGGGAGTAAAAAACAGATGCGATCTATACAAAAACTCAAAAACAGTCGCTAATGATGGATATTGTTGTCTAGCTCCATGACCTTCGCTTTTTACTTATTCATAAAAAATCAAATGGGATATTTTTTTAGGATTTTTTCTATCGCGCTATCATTTATTTCATGATGAGGACCGCGGTGGGAGAGAAGGGCGCCGGAAAAAGTCTTAGGAATATGCATCAACTCGTGAATTAATGTTTTTATTTTCTCTCGAGGAGTCAGTTTTTCAAAACGCTGATTAATCACCTCAATTATATAGTTAGGCTTAAGTCCCGCCACTTCATTGAAAAGTCGAGACATGCCCCAGATTCGGGCATAAGCGCGGGTTTTGGCATCAAAGCTACGGATGCAGTGGATTTGATTAGGTTTAATGTGAGTAAATTTCAATTCTTTGATCAAAGTTCTAATCTGTCTTCTAATTTCAGGAGCTAATTTGTATTTCATTTAAAGATTTTCTATTTCCCAATTCTTAAGTCCGTTTTTTAGAAGCATTTGTTTTGCTTTTTTTGATGTTTTGTAAATTTTCAAAAAAGCTTCATAGGTCTCGCGAATTTCGTAAGGAAAGATTATCCAAGCGTCAATTGATTCAACATAGAAATCTGGAATAAATTTTGTTTTTGGCTTAATATACGGAGAAACTGTAAATATTTTTTTAGTTCGATATTTTTTTAGATGTTCAACTACCAAGGCAAAAGTATCACCCGTGTCTGAAACATCGTCTACTACCAACCATTTTTCAGGTCTTGGGAGATCTTTTGGTGATTCGGTCACGACTGGCCTTTTGATTTGTTTCAAGTCGGCGTACGATTCAACTGCAAGATGAGAAATAGGAAGCTTAAGGAAATCGGATAAGACTCTTGCCCATGGAAGACCGCCCCGAGAAATACATATTATTCTGTCAAATTTTTTATTACCCAATTTATTAACAAGACTAATACAATCTTTTTCAAGCTTATCCCAAGAAATTTTCACATATTTCATATACTTTTTATGAAAAATTCAAAAAATTTATAAAGCTTTTCCTCTTGTTTTTTTGCGTTTGTAAGAACCTCATGGTGATCGTGTTTCACAAAGGCAAGGTTGGTAACCATAGATAGTCCGAGGACTTCCATTTTTAAGTAATTGGCCATTATGACTTCAGGGACAGTGCTCATCCCGACGACATCGGCTCCGAGTATTTTTAGAGCTTTTTTATCGGGAAAAGTTTCATAATGCGGCCCGCGGACATAAACATAGGTACCATTTTGATAATTTATTTTTTGGTCTTTGGCAATTTTCTGAGCTTTCTTTACCATATCTTCTGAAAAAGGTCGGGAAAGATCTAAGAATTTTGGTCCGGTCAGTGGGCTTGAGCAAAAAAGCGAAATCACGTCTTTTAAAATAACCAGGTCACCGACTTTGTAATTTTCATTAAGACCGCCAGCGGCGGAGGTAATAACAATTTTTTTTACTCCGCGAGAATGTAGATATCTGACAATCTCAGTTACCTCATGTGTTGAATAACCCTCGTATGTATGAAACCGGCCAGAAGAAAAAATAACGGGTCGGCCAGCAATTTTGCCTTCAATTATCTTGCCCGAATGCCCCGGAACGGTGGCTTTTTTATTGAAAATTTTCTCAAAAGAGGCCTCTTTTCTATCATTGACGTCGGAGATTATTTTTCCCCACCCGCTACCTAAAATAAAGCCCAATGTCGACAACATAAGTCATATTATATAATTTACCAATGTTAAATCGCGGGGAAGTGTATGATCGAGTAGTAATTTTTGATTATGATGGCGTAATCACCGATGGAAATCCAATGGCGGTGCTTTCAATGATGAAAGGACTTGAGGAAGCTTTACATATTCACGGATTGGGAAAATTTGATTCAGACGCCTTTAGTCAAGCTGCCGTCCAATCAAAAGGTACCACCGAGCAGGTTTTTTTTGATAAATATCTAAAACTGAAGGGATTAGGCCTAGAAAAAATAAGAGAATTAGAAAGCACCGTCTATAATGATTTTATTGTATACAGAAAGCGATTTTTAGCTGAAATGAACAAAAAAAGAGATAATAAAAAAAGCGATGAAGGATACATAAATAAAGACTTTATACATTTAATGCAATCATTAAAAAAAATGGATCAAGAAGATGGGATAAAAACTTGTTACATAATCGCAACGGGGAATCCTATCATAGTATTGGATGAAAGATTGCCTGACGAAGTACGTAACATGTTTAATATAGTGGAAGGGGGAGAAAGTGGCTTTAATAGAAAGGATATAATTCAAGATGTATTGGGCGCAATGGAGTTTCGTAAAGAAATAAACAAAGCAACGAAAGTATTTTACCTCGATGACACGTCAGAAGCGATATTATCTGTAGCTAATAAAAATCCTGAAGGTAGACAGAGACATAATTATGACGTTTTTTCTATACATGTTGATAGATTGAATCAACCTTCAGAAGAAATACTTAATTTAGAAAAACGACCTGATCATCCGGTTTTTCATGTGAAAAATTTAAGAGATATTAGTCTTATGTCATACTTAAATCCTAAAAACCATGGCTCAATTGAAGGATCGCTGGTAAATAGGCAAGTAAGAAAATAATAATTATTTTATAATTCTATTATGAAAAAGATATTGGTCGTTTTTCTTTTGTTTTTTATTTTAGTGATTCCAGTCTCTGCCCAGTTTGATGATATTCAAGAAGATCAGGTTAGAATCAATGAAATTACTTCGTCATCTCCGCCGGCTGGCGGATCGGCTCCTCCTAGAGATTTCTCAAATACAGAACACATTCAATCATTTCAATCTGAAGTTAACATAAATAAAGATGGGACGATTGATGTAAAAGAAACGATTGTTTATGACTTTGGGAATCTTAGTAGGCACGGAATTTACAGAGACATTAACTATATAACCGCCAATGAAGATGGGAAAAAATATGAGTTAAAATTTGATAATTTCTCAGTTGCTGATAACTTCGGCGCACCTTATAAATTTGTAGAGTCATGGAGAGACGGTCAATATATAAGGTTGAAAATTGGAGATGCAAATCGGACAGTTACGGGAATTCACAAGTATGTAATTTCATATAGGGTGTCAGGAGCGCTTACATATTTTTCCGATCATGATGAGCTATATTGGAATATAACTGGAAATGGTTGGGATGTGCCGATAGCGTTTGCAAGGGCAATGATTACACTTCCTGAAAAACTTACAGATGGCGTAAATCTGAAGTGTTTTACCGGGGGATATGGATCGACCCAAAGCGACTGCCAGTTTAATAAAGTCCAAGGAGTTTTAGTCTTTGATACAAAGAACTATTTAATGGCTAATTCTGGAATCTCTGTAGTCGTTGGTTTTCCAAAAAATATTGTTGCAGTTTTGGAAGCAAAAGAATTCATAGCGTTTTTTGACACGTTACTTGGAAGATTAATTACTTGGTTACTTGGATTATTGGCTCTGATTTGGTATGTGGGACTACCTGGATTTATTATTTTCAAATGGTTCAAGCACGGCCGTGACCCAAAAGGAATTATAGGTATAACTACAGCCTGGTACGATCCTCCAAAGACTCCTGATGGAAGCCGATTTTTAACGCCTGGAGAAGTCGGGACACTGGGGGATGAAACCGTCGATATGAAAGACATTTCCTCAACAATAATTGATCTGGCCAGACGCGGACATATAAAAATCGAAGAGAGAAAAAAGGGAGATTTTTATTTAATTAAAAGTCATCTCGAACCCTTCGATTTCTCTCAGGACAAGCTCCGTGAGAGATCTAGTCCCGACGTTACATCGGGACGAAACGCTTCGCTAGATTTCTCGCCTTTGGCTCGAAATGACAATGAACTTTTGTCTTTTGAAAGATTATTAATCGATAAATTTTTTAAGTTAAAAAATGAAATTCGACTCAAAGGTGAAAATTTAGCTTCAGAGGTCCAGGAAGTAACCAATGCTTTATATGAAAATGTTGTGAATATAAAATTATTTCCAAAAAATCCTCAGTCAATCCGGACTGGATATTATATATTGGCCGGGATAGCTTTATTTACTGGTAATTTTTTCTTAGCAATAGTCGCATTTGTATTTGGCCGGGTGATGCCAAGGAAAACAGTTGAGGGAGTAAATGCATATAACGTATCAAAATCTCTGAAAAACTTCCTGACAACTCAGCAAAGACAACTGGAATTCCAGGCCGATAAACAATTAATGTTTGAAAAACTCCTGCCCTTTGCAATCGCTTTTGGAGTTGAAAGGATTTGGGCAAAAAGATTTGAAAGTATGAATATTTCAGCGCCTTCGTGGTACCAAAGTTACGATCGTGGAAGATTCAACAGTGTCATATTTGTCAACAGTATGAACTCATCAATGAAAAGTTTCGCAACGGCCGCAACTCCAGTCCGGAGCTCAACCGGCCACTCATCGGGATTTAGCGGAGGGTTTTCTGGAGGTGGAGGCGGCGGCGGTGGGGGAGGATCGTGGTAGCGGAAATTTGAAATTAGACTGTATTAGCAGTATAATGTACCATCATGCCAGAAGCACTCAAAAGAAAATTTAGGCAAGAAATGATTAGACCCTTTAAAGACCAGCATTTGAAAGAACATGTTGGAGGTAGGAAATATTTTTGGAATAGTATATTAAAAAAAAGTGATCCTTCAACACCAGATGTAGGTTTTCAGCTTCTTCAATCACCTGGACGTAAAATAAATTTGGATGTATCTCAACCAGACAGCGACCCAATTTTAAGTATGGGCTTAATTCTTAATAAAAGAGGAGATTTAGTTGGATTAGAGGGTAATTCAATTACGATAAGAAAACCATATCAAGGTAAAATGGTGACTTTTACTTATCATATAGATACGGTAAAAAGTGTCAATGATCACAAAGTGATGTTGAGTGGTGAAAGAAATTCAGTATTCGTTAATTTTGCACCAGTTGATTCAGAGTCTGATTTACCAGCAGTATTTATAAATGATAACCCTTTAGCTAGGATCGCTGATGAAATTGGTATTCCAAGGGAATTTAACTGGGTGGATACTGCAATTGCCTATTTAAGCGGAGAAGTAACAGCCGAAACAGCTCTCAGTTCAGTTGTCCCTCTTCCCCAAACAGAGCTAGTCCAAGCATAAATCTTAAAGATTAAATATTAAAGGTTAAAGAAAGGTTAAACTGTTAAATATTAAACTACTTATTCTTAGTATTTGTAATTATTGTTGAAAATATCATTGCAAGTTCTTGGGATTCTTTATAAAGTAACCTTGCTTCTTCTATTACGGACTCATCAGCCTTTGAAACCATTCTTAACCAATGTTGAGTTTCTTTAGCTTCTTTTTTGGAAATATATACCTTATTAATAAAGTCTTTCTTACTTGAAGCACCATTAGCTTCAAAGTAATTAGCTCCAACACTTGTTCCAGATCTAATCAATTGTTCAACAATTGATCTCGTAAAAGTTGTTAATTTAACTTTTTTGGACAGGTTAATAATATTTTCACCAAACTTTTCCACTCTTTCCTCAAGTTCAAATTTCATATATTGGTTTAACTGTTTAATCTTTAATATTTCTTTAACCTTTAATATTTAATATTTAACAGTTTATTCTCAATGTCAAGGGACTATATGCTACAAAAGCTTAATATCGGGGCGTTAAGAGTGATAATAACTTACTTAATGTACTACAAATATTTTTTGGTAAAATTGAATAATTACTTGTTCTCGTAGTTCAACCCCAGAAGAACTCTTACCTCGGTTTGGAGGCTTTCAGCCTCGCACTCCCGAGGGGCAAGTCTTCGGGGCAGGCGGATAGAATAGCGCTCATAGTTCAACGGATAGAATAGAGGTTTGCGGAACCTCCGATGACAGTTCAATTCTGTCTGAGCGCACAGATGGAATAAAAGAAGTGACCAAAATAGTAGTTCCTTGCTTGAGCAAGTAAGAATTCTGCCCGAGAACACAAAAAGAAAAACTAAGACCCCACAATCTTTTTGATTACCTTGAATAAAAAAGCTAAAAAAAGAATAGCTGGTCGTCTAGCGCTTGGAATGGTTAAAGCAAAGGAAGTATTAAAAGCAAAGAAAAATAAGCTTTCAAAGGAAATAGAGATTATTGCAAAAAACTACGTATTGCAGAATAAAACCAATAAAAAAATTAACAAATTACTATGTTCTTTGTTATATTGGGCCGAAGGTGAAAAAAATAGTAGCGCCGTAGTTTTCATCAATTCAAATCCGCTAATGATAAAATGTTTCTTAACTCTTTTTAGATCATCTTTCAAGCTGGATGAAAAAAAATTTAGGGCCTTGGTTCATGTACACGAGTATCATAACGAAATAAATATAAAAAAGTATTGGTCAAAAATAACCAATGTTCCAATTTCACAATTTTCAAGAAGCTATCTAAAGCCGCACACAAAAATAATAATAAGAGAAGGCTACAAAGGTACAATAAGTGTTCGTTATTATGATTATAAGATTGCTTTAGAACTTGGTTTTATTTATAATAGGTTTGCAGAAAATTTAACTCAATAGGGGGCGTCGTTCAGTGGTAGGACTTCGATCTCCAAAATCGATAACGGGGGTTCGACTCCCTCCGCCCCTGCTTGAAATTTGAAAGATAGTTTTTGGGCAAAATCTTTGTTCTCCGTTCAACTCGGAGCGTCCATGCAATTCGAATATAAATACTTTAAAGTTAAACAAAATACTTAAAAGACAAAATCTTCATTTTATTTTTCTGGAAAGTCGGGGACGGAGGGAGCGGAAGCGACCCCGGTTGATGAGACTTCATCAGTCAATGGGGTAGGAGGGACAGGTGGAGTTTGATCAACTGGAACGCCATTAGTCGGCGCTGTGTCTGCCATATTAGTTTCAAGTTTGCCTAAGACATCATTAAGTGGCTCTTCGACCTTAGGAGTCTCTGGAGTTACGACAGGCTCGGTCGGAGTTGATACTGGTGCAGGAGGGGTTGTCTCGACTGGTGTGGTTGGTACTTCAGTTTTTGGTGAATCAACTGGTTTTTCTTCCGGAGCAGGAGTCGTTGCTGGAGCAGTGGGTGCAAATCCTAGAGCGGTATCAAACTCCGTTGGAGTGAATCCTTTAAGGACTACAATTGTCCCATCATCTTTTTCAATCTTAGTGACCGGGGTCCCAGCAAAATTATTGGAGACGGCAAGCATCTCAGTCAAAAAATCCTTATTACTTTCGAGATCTTTCTCTTCAAATTGCAATATATGCAAGGTTAAATATTCTTTTTCCTGCTTCGAAAAAGCACAATCTTTAATGGTGTAAACTGTAATTTTCATGGTTCGGTTTCACTCACCATAAATCTAATTAATGAGCTAATTTTCATTATGGAGAATAATAAAACATTTGTCAACTTCTATTTTTTTGTTATTATTGTATGATGAAGAATTTTATTGTCCTAGTGGTATTATTTATCATTGGTGGTTTTGTTTGGAAACAGTTTCCCATAGTCAAAAATATTCAAACTAAATTAAACTCAACTGCTTCTACAACTCCAACTTCGTCAAGCGCAAACAGAATCGCAGGGATAAGAAAGATCCAGAAAAAAGAGTCGATATTTGTACCTGACTGGAATCTGAAAGATGAGACGATACTTCATAATGGTTATGACCGTTGGATTTACTTCGGGGGCAATGAAAAAATTGCTACATTCACCGGTTCTCTTAAAGAAAAAGAACTATGGATGACAATCAAAGTCACAAATCTAGATGAGCTAACACTTTCACGATCGGAAATAAGTAATTTGGAGAATGTGGGGCAGTTGACAAAATTTAGGGGAATAGTCCTTGATTTAGAAATAAATGGTCTAGCCTCCGATGAGTTTATTAGGCAAATAAATGAAGGAGTCAAAAAATTATACCAAGAGGTCAAGAAAAAAAATCTAAAATTTGCGGTCGGCGTATACGGAGACACCTTTTTTAGGAAGAGACCGGTTAACCTTGAGTTTATTAATAAAAACAGTGATGAAATAATGGTCATGGCCTATGATTTTTCAAAAAGTTACGGTGAACCTGGTCCAAATTATCCATACTCGGAATTTAAAAGAATGATCTCAGACTTTCTGAAGTTTGTACCAGCAGAAAAATTAACGTTCGTATTTGGGATGTATGGATATGATTGGAGATTAAAAGACGGTAAGCCTCTAGGGACGGCTGGAGCATTAACACTATCCCAAATTAAAAAAAACTTTTTAGGAAAAAAATGTTATGAAAAAAATTGCGTTGTTTCGACTGACGAGGATTCAAAAGAAAAACATGTTACCTATGAAGATGAAGCAACTCACTCGATTTATTTTGAGGACGTTGAATCAGCAGGGATAAAAATTAAATATTTAAAAGAGTGGGGGATTGGGAGTGTTGCCTACTGGGCGTGGGGCTACTTCTAGTCTATAAAGTCTTTAAAGTCGAAAGTCCATAAAGTTAGGACTTTAGAACATATTATATTTTTGACTTTATAGACTTTACGGACATTATAGACTTTTGACTCGTGAAGGCGTTGAGCTGCTTAAGTTTCCACATAAAAAGGGCTCCTTTTCGGGTGGCCGTTGAGTCAACAACGTAGCGGAGGGCTTCTTCAAGGATCGGGCGGGGAATATTTTTGGCCAGTCTAATGTATAAACTTTTATGCTTATTATCTTCAAGTTTTGAGGCTAGGTAGACACCAAATGCCTGAAACTCCCGGGAGAGATACCGGTCTTCAAGAGGATTAAATTTTTTTAAAATATCGCGGACGGATTGCATAGTTTATTATAAAGCTTAATATATTCTTTAGCACTTTTATCCCAGGTAAAATCTTTTTTCATCGCATTAAAAATCATATTATTAATTTTATTTTTGTCGTTTTTCCAAATTTCAACGGCTTTTTTTATTTTTATTTCTAAATCAAAAGATGAATATTTTTTAAATAAAAACCCGTCAACTCCATCTATAATCGAATCTTTAAGTCCTCCAGTTGACCTTGCAATCGGTAAGGTTCCATATCTCATTGCGATCATTTGTATTAAGCCACAGGGCTCAAATTTTGAAGGAACTAAAAGAAAATCAGCACCAGCATATATTTGAGTGGCAATTTTTTTATCAAAAATAGAGATATAAGAAACGTTTTTTTTATAAAAACTAGCTAACCATAGGAATTGATCTTCCCATTCTACTTCGCCCTGTCCCAAGATAATAAATTGATATTTTTCTAGATTAATTCGTCTAATCATTTTATGCATTATGTCAAGTCCCTTTTGTTTTGATTCAAATCGCCCTATAAATCCAATTAGTGGAATTTTACTCGATATGTCAAATCCAAGTTTACCTTGAAGAAATTTTTTGTTAAGCCACTTACCTTCAGCAGGGGAATGAATTTTATAAGGGTAAAGTGCTACCGGTTTTTCAACTCCATAATGAAAATTGATATTTTTATCTTTAATTGGATCCCGTGAATCATAATCAATACCATTTAAAATCCCGGATATTTTTTGTCCTTCATTTCTTATAATTTCATCAAGTCCGCATCCATATTCTTCAGTAAAAATTTCTTTAGCGTAAGTCGGGGACACTGCATTGACTAAATCAGCATGAATAATTCCTTCGAGTAAAAAATTAATTTGCTTTTTCTTAGCTTCCCATTGGAGCACGCGACATTTATTGTGGTCCAATCCGGTTCGCCTTATCACCTCGAGAGAATATTTTCCTTGATGGTGAAGATTGTGAATTGTCAGTAGAGTTTTAAGATTAAGATTACCGTGCTTTATCAGTAAAGGAAGTAGACCGGCATGATGATCGTGACAGTGTACTATTTCTGGTAACCAGCTAAGGTAATTTTTTTTTAAAATTTCAAAGACGCATAAGTTATAAAAAGCAAAAGTATCATGAGAAGGAATATCGAGTAACTTTTGATTTTTTATTATGTAAACAGGTATATCTTCATCGAGAAAATGTATTTGATAGACAATTACCTTTTGTTTTTTTCCATTGTAAAAAACATTAAACTTCCTTACTTCTTTTTTTTGGAGTCTATGAAGTTTTAAAGCTTTATAAAAAGGCAAAATTACACGGACGTCAACTCCTTGTCTATGGAGATTTTTAGGTAAGGACTTAGCAACATCACCTAAGCCTCCAACTTGGAAAAAAGGTACCAACTCCCAAACAGCAAATAAAACTTTCATAAGGAAAGTATAGCAACACGATTATGAATTATTTTTTAATATTTCTTTATAAAGTTTTTTATAATTAATGACCATTTTATTTATTGAAAAATTATCTTCGATATGTTTTCGACATTTTAATCGCATTTTTTGATATTCATCTTCAGGCATTGAATAAATTTTCATAATTGCTTCAGTCATTCCTTCAATTCCGGTTTTTTTAATGAGAAAGTTGCCGCGTATATCATCATGAGAGGGATTAATCAAAAAGCCAGTTTCCCCATCTTTAATTACCTCAGGTACCGATCCACGAGCAAAAGCGACGACTGGGGTACCTGATGCCATTGCCTCAAGCATTACTAGACCGAAGGGCTCTTCCCATTTAATCGGGAATAATAACAGTTTAGATTTTTTATATTGGTTTACAACATCACCCCGCTGAGCGTTGTATTGGATTTTAGCTAAACTATGATTTTTAGTCAGTAAATTATTGAGCCATATCTCTTGGCTTTCGCGTGGAGCGACATAAAAGTAAGCCGGTTTTTTACAATTTCTCACCGCTTCAAAGGCGACGTCAAGCCCTTTCTCGGGGACGCCGCGTCCAATCCAAAAAATTTCCTCGCTTTGAACCTGGCTGAATTCAAATTCATTTAAATCAATCCCATGATATATTGTATTAGTATAATTTAATCCCTGAATTAAACTCCTTTGCTGGTTACTGATGGGAATAAAGTGGATATTTTTATATTGTTTAAAAAGCTCCATAAATTTTTTTGTTTTTGAGTCGGACAAATTACTATGAAGAGTGATAAGAATTGGTTTTTTGACGAAATTTGCAAATGGTAAAACTACCTCTCCGTTTCCTATATTGACATGAAATAAATCAAATTCATCTTGTCTTGAAAAAGCCTTAGATAAAAGCGCGAATTCATATAATTTATGCCACTTTTCGCCAATATCTTCATCCTCAAGTGATGATAAATTACCGATGCTTTCAAGCCTCGCTTTTATATCAGAGTCGCCAGATGCAAAAACGGTTAACTCAAAATCTTCAGGGTTTAGTAAAAAGTTTTTAACATACGAATAAATAAAGATTTCAGGGCCTGCGGCGACATTTTGACTAATTCTTAGCTTGTTTGATCCGAGGATTGCAATTTTCATATTAAAATAACGGAATCAGCATTTCTTTAATAATTGTTTCAAGATTATATTTTTGGCGAACAATTTTTTTAAGCTTAATAATTTTATCGGTTTCTATAAAGTTTTGCACTATGGCAGCCGACTGTTCTGCTGTCAGGTTTTTAACATTAATATTAAAAAGATTAGATCCACCTATTTCTTTAAAGACTTTAAGGTCCGATATAAAAGCTGGGGTGCTGGTGAGGGCCGATTCAATAAGAGGTAAACCGAAGTTTTCACCTTTTGAAAAGAAAAAAACCAAATCAGATAGGTCGTATAGATCATGAACTTCTGAGTTCTCCAAAGATCGGTCAAAATGATCTTTCAAAAAAATGATATTAGTTTTTAAATCTAGTTGTTCGATTTTTTTTATTAAGGTCTCATAATAACCTTGGTTTTTTCTGTGATTTGAGACCTGACCACTAATTATATATTTAATGTCAGGATACTGTTTTTTAAGATGAAAAATTATATCTAGGCAGTATCCAAGATTTTTGCGAAAAATAATATTTACTGGAGACAAAACCAAAGGAAATCCTGCGAGAAGTTGTTTTTCGTGAAACACTTGCCAAATACTATCGTCAATCTCGAGGAATTTCCTTAGGTCAACCCCGTCGGGGATGATGATTGTTTGGTTCTTTGACAGATCCATGACCTTAGTCAGCAATTCCTTAAATGTCTCTGATATGGCAACATAAATTGCATTATCAAATGGCTTTAAAAGAAGATCTTTTTCCTCGGGATTTAGATTGACACCAGGCTTTTCTGGCAAAATATTTTCTCCGTCTATGTAAGTCTGGTCATGGGCCCAGACAATAAGTTTTTTGCTAGGATTATTTTTGAAATAGTCCTTTAAAAATGATATGAAGGGGAGATTATGAATAAGCGTTAGCATATTATGGATGATTATTATGTCTTGCGCGTCAAGGTACTTCTCAAGTTTAGTCTTAATTAAATTTTTCAAATTAATAAATTCTTCATCGACGATCCCTTTTTCGACAATTTTTTCATAAAGTGCAGGATTGAATTTTAATATTGACTGGATTTCTGGAATTTTTATAAAATTAATTTTAGGATTTTTTTCCTCGCCGTCACCGGCAATAACAGTAACTTGGCAATCCAATTCTGCAAGAATTTTGGCGTGTTCACGAAGTAAAATCTCGACCCCGCCGATATTTGGTGGATAGGCATAATGGAGCAGGGCAACTTTTTTCATAAATTTATTATATACTTATTTTTCTTCAGGAGGCATAGTTCTTGGGATTTTCTTAAGCCCTTCAATAAGCTGATTAAATTTATCACGATTTTCTTTAGACAATTTAAGCAAGTCTTCTTCACTAAAATGGTCAAAATTTAAACCAACTTTTTGAAAATCTTCTCGAACAAGTTCTATCCGCTTAGGATCTTTAAGCAGGTTAATCGCATTTTGTAAAATAGGTATAGTTTCCGGTGTATTAAAGACACTAAAATAAGTCATAAAATAAGATGTAAATTCAGGATCAGTAAGGCCTTTTGTCCATCTTTTTTCTCCAGGAATTCGATCTAATTTAAGATCGGGATTATTTTCTATATCAGTAAGCCATTTTTGCATTTCTTGATATTTTATTTTTCTTCGAATCTTTGCCCTTTGTTCTAGTATAGATTGAGCTTTAACATTAAAATTAGGTTCGCTTCTAACCATAAATAATTCAGATAAAATTTGACATCTGTTCATATGAAAATCGGTTGCTAATAAGCCATTTATATTATTAGGAGATATAAGCGATGGTTCTTTCACGATACTGTTGGTAAAGTTCAAAAGTGTATTTGTTGATCCATCTTCTATATCTAAAACAGCTTCAATTGATTTTCCGTGTTTTTTAAAATACATATCGCCGAATCTTCTTACAATAATATCTTTCATCAACTTGGCTTCTGATGGCCAACTCTGAAGTCTTTCAGGTGGTAAAAATGACTTTGCCCAATCTGGAATAGTTTGTCCTCCTGACAAAATTACTTTGTCCGTAATTCCTAAATATAATGACAAACCAGCTGCCAAAGCATTTTCTCTTCCCCAACGATTTAAAGCAAACCTTCCAAGCCGTTGCCATTCCTGGCGCTTAAGTTCTTTGAGCTGTTTTTTTTCATTATTTTTAAGATCCACTCTTTTATCAATGTCTTCAAGTTGAGACAGGTAAACCGACCCTTCAACAACCCTAAAGTTTGGTTCTTTATTATGAAGAGAATCTTTTTTGAAGTTTTGCCATTCTGTTTTTTGATCTATTGTCAGTTCGTTTTCAAGAAGAACTGGTTTTACTGGTCCTTGGCCAAATACAATGAGTCTTTCAAATTTGTTTTTACCTTGTAGTTCTTTTTGTTCTTGATATGGAGATTGTTCTTGTCCAGTTTTTGTAATTATTTTTGGTCCTAAAGTTTCCCCAAAAGGTTCTTGCATTATTGTTTTAATATTTCCAAATAGGTTTCTTCGTAGTTATTAACCATTGTTTCTGTTGAGAAATTATTTACTATATGGTTACGGCAATCAATAGGTTTAATTGTATCAATTTTGGCAAGTGCTTCATGCAATCCGTCGATTCCGCGATTGGGTGGGATGACAAAACCTGTTATACCATCTTTTATTATTTCAGCGACTGCGCCACGATCAAAGCCAATGACCGGTGTACCGCAGGACATCGCTTCTGCCATGACAAGACCAAAAGGCTCATACCAGTTTATGGTCATTAAAAATACTTTGGCTTTTTGCATTAGTCCGGCGATCTCTGATTTTGTTAATTTCAGCTCAGGCGACAAAGGGCCAACCCACTGAATTTTATCAGTCAAATGAGGCTTAACATCAGTTTCATAAAACTTCATATCTTCAATATTTCCAGACATCAAAAGACGGGAATTTGTCATTTCTGCAAGGCGAATCGCCCATTTAATTCCTTTAGGGTCCATAAATGATCCGTCGGGATTTTTTGCTTTTGAAAGCCGGCCTAACCACAATAAATAATCGTCTTTTTTTTCCTGATAAGAATAGATGTTTGTATCAACTCCGTTGTAGATTACCTTAAAGATCTTCGCCTTTTTAAATAACTTTTTATGAGCTTCGGAAATCGAGATATGATAAGCCTCCGGGAAAAGACTAAGGGCTTCATCATACTCCGGAAAAGCTTGGGCATGAATGGTTGAAATAATCGGTGTTTTTATATTTTTTGCTATTAATAGGTTGATAAATTCGGGATAAGTATGATTGTGAATAATATCGAATTGATCTGCGATTTCTTCAATTTTTTTGGCAAGTTTTACCAAATAAGCAGTCTCGGCATAGAAGGGATTTTCAAATCCGGGCATATCAACAAAACCCTTTTCAATAACTGGAATTATTTTGACTCCCGGGATGAGGCTGTCAGCAGTCCCAAGCAAACTTACATCGTGACCTTTTTTAACTAGTCCACTTGCGATTTCGTAAATTACCCGGGGTCGGGCGGCCGGAATATCTGGAGTGACCTTTCTTTTTAAAAGAGAAACTATTAGGATTTTCATAATAGAAATTGGAAGTCGGGTTTAGAAGCGGGTTAAGAAAATAGAGGTAAGAAGGTGGATTTTATTATTCTAATTTCCATTTTCAAACTTCCTAACTCGCCTCTATCCCAACCTTCCATAATCAATAGTATCAGATTTATTTGATGATCGGTTTAGGTTTTTGGAGGCATTTTTGGTAAAGGCGATAGAATTTACCGGAGATTTTTTCCCAATTAAATTTTTCCATCACGGTTCTATAAGCTTTTTCACCCATTTTTAATCTCAATTTATCATCATTAAGTAACTTGTTAACTTTCTCAACAATCAAAGCAGGGGAGCGGGGGCGGATCAAGAATCCATTGACGCCGTCTTTAACAATTGTCGAAACTCCACCCTTACGGGAGACAACAACGGGGGTTTTATGAGACATCGCCTCAAGGATGACGAGCCCTAATGGCTCATTCCAGACTGAGGGGGCGACATAGACATCGGCCCGTAGATAAAATTCATTTATTGTTTCAAGGCGAGATGAAAAGTAGCCGACCATGTGGACATTATCAAGCTTGTATTTTAAAATGAGACTTTCCAAATATTTTTTTTCCGGTCCATCTCCAGCTATGACAATTTCGGCCTTAATTTGCCTAGCTGCTTTTATAAGAAATTCGACGCCTTTATGCTCGGTCAATCTTCCGGTAAAAAGAACCATTTTATCGTATTTAAAATGATACTTTTTATCAATCCATGACACATCTCTATTAAAATCTGTTAAATAACCAATACCGGCCGGGATTGTCTTAGTTTTTTTATAAAGATCATGTCCAAACATATCTAGGTACCACTCTCGGGTAAAGTTGCTATTAGCAGTAATAAATTTTGCTCTATATGACGCATCCCGGACTAAAGATTTCCAGCGACCATCTTCTTTGAAATAATAAAGATCGCTTCCATGAGTCATTATTAAATATGGGATTTTATAGAGATTTGAAAGTTGGCGAGCAATGGGCGGGAGAAATGCCGTATGAAAACAGTGGATTAAATCAGGTTTAAATTTTTCAATTACTTTAGCTGTTTGAAGAAGATAATAATTATAAATTTTAATATGATCTTGTGAAGACATCTTCGAATATTTTTTTTCATTAGGTAGTTCGGGATTTCCGACAAAGACGCCCATAAGCGGGGGCTTAAGTGTACGCATTTTTGCGCCAGGTACTTTTCGTCTGTCCGGAGCTACAATCATCGCTTCAAAATCAGCGCCGTAATTTTCCTCAAGTCGAAAGACTAATCTTCGGAGCCAATTACCTGACCCATTGCCCCAAAGCGGAAACATATATAGGTAAAGTACTTTCATATCTTTGGAAATTATATCATTTTTTCTCAAAAATTAATCCATTTTATTGCCAAGTTCCTATCAACCTCCGAGGTTGACTTTCGGGTTGGTAGAATCATCCAGATTATAATGATTTTGATGACTTGTAGCATATAGTCCATTGACAAAAAATATCTTTTAAATAATCATCAACTTATGAGAAGAAAAGAAAAATTTAGGGAGGGTAAAATATATCATATTGTCAATAGAAGCATTGCTGGTTTTAATATTTTTAAAGATTGGAATAATTGCCAGAAATTTATAGACATTTTGGAATATTATAACAACGAAAAAAATCAAATAAGTTTTTCAAAATATTTAACTAAACATAAATATCAATATAAAGATTTGTTAGTTTTACCTGAATTTCCGTGTGTAAAATTTATTGCATTTAACATAATGCCAACGCATTACCATTTAGTAATAAAAATTATTGATGAAAAGAATTTTTCAAGCTATATAAGCGCTGTAGAAAATAGTTTTAGCCGGAATTTTAATATTATGTATAACCGCAAAGGGCCATTATGGGAATCAGCTTTTAAGGCAGTTTATATACGCACTGAAGAACAACTGCTCCACGTTACACGATACGTCCATCTTAATCCAGTTACGGATTATTTAGTTGAAAATCCAGAAGACTGGAAATTTTCTTCTTATAAAGATTACATTCAGAATCCAGATATTTTAGGAAAAATAATAACAGAATTATCTATTAAAAATCCGAAACTGTATAGAAAATTTGTTGAAGATCAGAAAGATTATCAACGAAAATTAAAAGTCATAAAAAGATTACTTTTTGAATAGTTTTATGCCAAAAGAGCTATCAACCTCCGAGGTTGACTTTCGGGTTATGGCAATGGGCTACAAAGGAACGATTTTTAACAAAAATTTAGAATCGATAAGAATGGGGGTATATGAGGGAAAATTTACTATTGCAATAATCCAAAATTAGTGCTTTGTAGCATATAGTCCATAGACAAGATTTTTTTAATCCGATATTCTTCTTTTTAAATTCATGCATATATGAGGGGGAACTTTATATATGGGCGATTGGGGATTAAATTAGCCCGCGCTCGATCTAAATGTCACCTGTCTCAAGAAGAGGCTTCACATCGTTGTGGAATTGACCGGACATATCTATCCCGAATTGAGACGGGTAAAGTAAATCCCTCCCTTAAAGTGCTATGTAATCTTTGTAAAACCTTGAAGATTAGATTAAGGAATTTGATGAGAAAGTTTTAGCTGATCTATGATTTTTGGAAATATTTCTGAATTTAATTTTGCAACTTCCTCCTGAATGAAATTGCTAAGGACATAAGTCTCACCAGCAATTTTCTTTTCGGGAACTCTATTGTCTACACCGATTCTTATCCTAAAAAAATCCTTGGTCTTTAAGTGATTTTCAATCGATTCAATTCCGTTATGGAGCTCCGGCCCCACGCCGACCTGAATATGAAATTTACCGAAAGGAATATCGAGGTCGTCGTGAGCGATGATCAAATTTTCTCCGCCAGCTGGCGGATTCAATTTAAAATTTTCAATGATTTTTTTGACGGCAATTCCGGATTTATTCATAAAAGTCGTGGGCTTGGCTAAAACTAAATTGGTTGCTGGTTGCTCGTTGCTAGTTGCTAGTTCACAAACGTCGGAAAGTAAGTATTTATTACTTTTGAATTTTACTTGCCCCTCGTAGCCCTTTGGGCGAAGTGGGGACTTTTGATATTGATCTATAAAATAATCAAGGAACTGAAAGCCGACATTATGCCGATTATTTTCATATTTTTCACCCGGATTTCCCAAGCCTACGATTAACTTCATGACAATAGTATAAAGTATCTAGTATTTAGTATCTAGTATGAAAATGAATTTCTTAGTTTCTCTTTATACTTTATACTAAATACTTTATACTAAATACTGATGGCAAATTACATTTCCGACTTTACCAAATCTCGCTTTATGGTTAGTAATCCAGCCCGGACCGCAAGGACAGGAATGGATGGCAAACCTTTCCGTTGTCCTTTTTGTCCGGGAAACGAAATTGATACACCACCTGAAACTTATCGTGTAGGGCCCGGCGAGCCTAATAAATCAGGATGGGAGATAAGAGTAGTCCCTAATAAATTTGCAATCACCGATATTCATGAAGTGATTATCCATTCTTCGGATCATGAAAAAAATATTGAGGACTTTGAAATTCACCAAGTTGAAAACTTAATCAAGACATATATTAATCGTTTTAAATACTGGAGCTTAGATTCTTCGTCGTCGACATCATCTCCTCCTCAGAATGACGGCCGTCGTAAAGGAAAAGTTTTTATTTTCCATAATTATTCATTGGTAAGTGGGGCTTCGCTAATCCATCCTCACTCCCAAGTCTCGGTTGTACCGACCGATATTCCAACCAGTACTTTGGCCCTTCAGCCAATAACCAACATAGTTGAACAAATAGGGGACTTTGCCTCTTACTGTCCTGATTATTCTGAATGGGCATATGAGGTGTGGATTGCAGAAAATCCTAAATCCGAAATCCGAAGATCCAAACAAATTCAAAACTCAAATTTCAAAGATTTAAATGAAAATCAAATAGAGGATTTGGCGACAATTTTACAATCGGCAATCAGAAAGTTGAAAAAAATTCACGGGTCAAATCCACACTACTCAAAAAAACCATTTGGATATAATTTTTATATTTCTGTGCCTAGTCACCCTAAGGGTGTCCAGAGTGAAGCGATTCCAGAATCCTGGTATCTCCGTATAATTCCTCGTTTTATGGAGCGCGCCGGCTTTGAGCTTTCAACCGGGATCATGGTTAATTCCATCGATCCGAAATCAGCTTCGGCAGAATTAAAGAATATTTAATTGTACTTCGTTAATATTATGCTTTTCTAACTTTCCAAATAAGGTTTTTGTAGCATATAGTCCATAAGGTTTATAAAGTTTAATAAAGTTACTTAAACTTGACATCATGTATTACTTTGTATTACAATATGAAAAGACTAATTTGGGACGATATAAATAGAGAGCATATTAAAAAACACGGTGT
>Ga0209211_10003068_pt1 | contig 27789 bp, 27 predicted proteins | sample RifGroA2_FD_183992 | JGI IMG/M metagenome (GOLD analysis project Ga0209211, IMG submission 183992) | Groundwater microbial communities from Rifle, Colorado, USA - Groundwater A2 (SPAdes) (version 2) | ecosystem: Environmental > Aquatic > Deep subsurface > Groundwater | place: Rifle, Colorado...
TGGGAGGAAAAGAAAAAATTAAAAAATAATCTTAAAAATTGGATTGTTAATAAAAAGTTAATGAAATTAACTAATAATGCCATTTTTATGCACTGCCTTCCTGTCAGACGAAACGTGGAAGTAACCGATGAAGTAATTGATAGTAAAAATTCTGTTGTTATTGATCAGGCAGAAAATCGCATGTGGGCCCAAATGGCCATAATTAAAAGTTTATTAATTTAATCATATGAAAAATAAAAAAAATCTCAAAACGGCTGGTTTTATTGTTTCTCAGACTCAGTTATCTTTAGATTTAAAGATGGTCTCTTTTGATATTCAAGGAACGACTGCTCATGTTTTGATGTTAAATAAACAAAAGATTATTGATGATAAAAAAACCGTCTTGATTTTCAAGGCTTTAAAAGAAATCGAACAAGAAGTTGATCAAGGAAAATTTATTATCGATCCAAAAAAAGGCGCCCAATTAACCCTCGAGACAAAAATTATCGAAAAAATCGGTGATGTTGGTTATAGCGTTCATACCGGCAGAAGCCGAAACGACCAAATTATGGTAACGGAAATGCTTTATCTGAAAAACGAAATTATTGGACTACTGGAAAATTTTGTTCCTATTTTAGATGCACTTTTTAAATTGGCTAAAAATAACATTAAAACAGTTATGCCTGGTTACACCCACATGCAACCGGCTAAGCCGACAACTTTTGGTCAATGGGCTCTTGCCTATCTAAACGGTTTTTCAAAATCGATAAAAACTATTGAACACTATTTTAATCTTTATGATATTAATCCTTTAGGCGCTTGTGAATCTTATGGCACCAGTTGGCCGCTCGACCGGGAGTTTACCACTAAACTCCTTGGGTTTTCTAAAGTTTGGGAAATCCCTCAAGATGTTGTTTCCTCAAGAGGTTTTGTTCAACTGGGTTATTTGACCGGAATGGCAGAACTTTGTCTGGTTGCCAGCAAATTAGCTCAGGATTTGATTTTGTTTGATACATTTGAATATGGATTGATTGGTTTAGGAGACGAAGTAGCTCAACGTCTCCACCCGATTACTGGTTCGTCTGTTATGGCACAAAAGAAAAATCCTGACGTATTGGAGTTAATTCGTTCAACCGCCCCACAAGTCACAGGTTTTGTCAACATTGTTGCTAATATTCTTGACAGTTTACCAATGGGATATAACCGAGATAGTCGTGAGGTAAAAGAATATATAGATCTTGGATTAACTAAGACAAAAGCGATGATTAAAGCGTTAGAAAAAGTATTAACGACTCTAAAAATCAATAAGAAAAAAATGTTAAACCAGGTCGAAAATAATTATAGCTTAACAACTGATCTGGCTGACTATATTTCCCAAAAATCAGGTGTCGGTTATCGTCTGATCTACAAAATTGTCGGCCAGGTAGTTGATGAAGCGATTAATAAAAGTCAGTTGTTAAAAGAAATCAGCTCTGATGAAATTATCAATAAAGCTTTAATAAATAATATCAAATTACAATTAACCAATGAAGAAATTAAAAAAGCGATTGATCCACAACTGATAATTGAAAAACGAAATCATATTGGAGGAAGCAGTACTATCTCTATGAATAAATCTTTAATAAATGCTCAAAACATCATCAAAGATATTAATCAGTCGATTAATAAAAAGTTGTCAGTTTTTACTAAGGCCAAAAAGAAAACTGACTTAATAGTTAATAATTTTATTGAAAAATATGGAACTTAGTCAAAAAATATTAAAACAATTAGTTCAGATCAAATCTTATTCCGGCCGGGAAAAAAAACTGACAGATTTTATAATGGATTTTTGCCAAAAAAATAGCCTTCCGACTGAAAAACAAGAAGGAAACATTATTATTAAATTTTTGGTTGGATCAAAAAAATGCCTGATCTTTAACGCCCATCTTGACACAGTCAAAGAAGGAAAAAAATCCTCTTGGACTTATCCCCCATTTGGCAAAAAAGCCGGAATAATAAAAGATGAAAAAATATATGGATTAGGTGCTAGTGATGATAAGGTATCAATTGCTGTTTTTCTTTCTTTGGCAATGGAATTCATTAAAAATTCACCACTAATCGATATATTTTTTACTTTTGTTACTAAAGAAGAGATTGATGGATCAGGCAGTCAGTCATTTGTCTCACATTTCATAGATAACTACGCAAAATCATATAATGATGTATCAGTTATCATAGGCGAACCAACTAATTGTAATTCGATTGAAATTGGGCATAGAGGAAACATTTTTGTTAAAGTAAAAACAACTGGTGACTCCGGTCATAGTTCAAATCCAGGCAAAATAAAAATAAAAAGCATTGAAAAAATGATAAAAATTGTCTCGAAAATAAAAAGTTTAGAAAAAGAAATAAAGATGTTTTACTCTGATGATATTTTGGGCTGTCCGACTATTTGTCTAACTGGATTTAGTAGTTCAAAATCATCTGTTAATAAGATTCCTTCTGAATGTAGCACAACTTGGGATATTAGAACTACTCCCCTTTTGCATGATAAATTTATGAATATACTAAAAAAAAAGCTCGGAAAAGGTGTTGAAATTGAAATGATTGGAAAACCTGGTAATTATGGACTGACGGAGAAAAATAGCAAAATTGTCAATATATTCAAAAAAATAGTTAATGACTTGGAAATAAAAATATCCCCCAGTTCAAACGACACGGCCTTTTTTACCAGTGTTGGTATTCCCGCCGTCACTTTTGGTCCTGGAAATAAAGAGTCTATTCACAAAGAAAATGAATATGTTAAATTAGATAATTTAAACAAATCATTCAGTATATATAAAAATTTAATTAATAATTATTAAAAGCTGACAAATTCTGCTATCATTTAATTATAAAAATGTATGAAATTTAAAATTGAAAAAACAGTTTTTGAGAAATTTCCGAATCTAATAGTCGCTGTTGTCATAGTAAAAGATTTTAATAATTCAAAAAACAGGGAAGAATCTGTAAAAATACTCCGGAACGAAGAGAAGAAACTGCGTAATAAATTTAACGTCGAATCTCTTTTGAAAAATAAATATATCATAGCGTATTGTGAAGCGTTCAAAAAATTTGGAGTTGATCCGGATAAATTTCTGCCTGCGCATTTAGCCTTATCAAGGCGTGTTGCTGAGGGGTTTGATTTACCAGACATTAATTCAGCTGTAAATATTTATAATGCTTTGAGCATTAAGTACTTGACGCCTTTTGGTGGAGAAAATTTAGAAACTCTTTACGGTGATTTTGTTTTGAAATATGCCGAAGGAGGAGAACAATGGATTCCAATTGGAGGGAAAAAAAGTAAAGATGCCGTTCCCGGAGAACTAATCTGGAGAGACGATTTCGATCTATCCACTCGTGCTCTTAATTGGCGTCAATGTGAACGAACAAAATTAACCGATCAATCCAAAAATTTATTTTCCATCATGGATGGGTTTTCTGATATTAACAAAGAAAATATAAAAATAGCTGCAGGTGAATTTATCAATATAATCGAAAAATGTCTGGGTGGAAAAGGAAGTGTTTATTGGATAGATAAAAACCAACCATCGGTCGAAATTCCTTTTCAATCAAAAAATATTAAGGCTTATAAAAAAGTTGCTGAAACACCCAAGATAATAAAAGAAAAGGTTTATTTTGGATTAGCTAAAAAAATTGATAAAAATTTGAAGAAAACTCTTAATAAAATTGGGATTAAAAATTTGAATATTGATTATATAATTGAGCACCCGGCAAATTCTGATTTTGGAGATTATTCAACAAATGTGGCTTTAACCCTGACAAAACATCTTAAAAAAAATCCCCTGCTGATTGCCGAAGAAATAAAAGATAATTTTCCAAAAACGGAATTTATAAATAAAATCGACATAATTAAACCCGGTTTTATTAACTTCTGGATTTCAAATGATCAGCTGATTAACCGATTAGACAAAATTATTAACAACGATTTTGAATTTGTCACTTCTTATAAAAACAAAAAAGTAATGGTTGAGTATACAGACCCAAATCTTTTTAAAGAATTCCACATTGGTCACCTATATAGCAATATTGTAGGTGAATCATTATCTTGTATTTTTGAATCTCTCGGAGCAACTGTAAAACGAGCCAATTATCAAGGTGATGTTGGTATGCATGTAGCAAAAGCAATGTGGGGAATGAAACAGAATATGAAAGCGGAAAAAATAAATTTGCAGGATTTAGAAAAATTAAATATTTCAGAAAAGTCTAAATTTATGGGTAGATCTTATGCTTTAGGAACTAAAGAATATGAGGAAAATAAAAACAGTAAAAAAGAAATTATTGAATTAAATAAAAAAATTTATGATTTAGATCCATCGATTAAGGATTTCTATGAACAAGCAAGAATTTGGTCATTAGAATATTTCGAGAATATTTATCGACGACTAGACACCCATTTTGATTATTATTTTTTTGAAAGAGAAGTTGGAATAACAGGGTTAAATTTTGTTAAAGAAAATTTAAAAAAGGGCATTTTCGAAAAAAGTGAGGGAGCAATTGTTTTTAATGGGAAAAAAGACGGTCTTCATACAAGGGTTTTCATTAACTCGTTAGGACTGCCAACCTATGAAGCAAAAGATCTTGGTTTAGCTCCAGCAAAATATAAGAAATTCCCGTATGACTTATCTATCATCGTTGTTGGTAACGAAGTAAAAGAATATTTTAAGGTCGTTCTAAAGGCATTAGAAAAAATTAACCCTTTGCTTAGAAAAAAAACTATGAATGTTTTCACTGGCATGGTTAACTTGCCAGAAGGTAAAATGTCTAGTAGATTAGGTAATGTTGTAACTGTCGAAAAATTATTAGACGAGCTTTATGAAAAAGCTTGGCAAAAAATTCAAGAAACAACTAAAACAAAACTTGAAGGTGAATACGCATATTATTCCAAAAATTCAAATGTTCTACCAAGTAAACAGTCATCAACGGCAGAAGTTGTTGGAGTTGGTGCAATAAAATATGCCTTATTAAAAAATGGTCTTGGAAATAATATTGAATTTAATATAAATGAATCTGTGAATTTTGATGGAAATTCAGGACCATATATTCAATATACTTATGTCCGCTGTCAAAGTGTATTGCGAAAAGCTGATAATTATCTTCTCCACGATCGTAGTATAGATAATATAACTTTAAATACAGATGAACTAAATGTTTTGAGAATTATTAACCAATTTCCGGAAATTGTGGAACAGGCCGGAATTCAGTTTGCACCTAATATAATTGCTAATTATCTTTATGATTTAGCCCAGAAATATAATTATTTTTACCAAAAAAATAAAATCTTAGATTCAGAAAAAACAACCAAACAATTTAGACTAATATTAACTCAAGCAGTGGGAAAAGTAATTAAGGAAGGATTATATTTACTGGGAATAAAAACGGTAGAAAAAATGTAGTCTCAATTTAAAATTATTATGGCATTTTTTATCTGTAGCGAATGCGGCTTTGGTTCTGCCTCATGGATGGGTAAATGTCCTGACTGCGGTCAGTGGAATACTTTAAAGGAGAAACCAGAATTCGACCCGCATCGCGGGTCTTCGTCGGGCAAGGGTGAAGCTTTAAAAAAAATGTCCATTACCCGCCTTTCAAAAGTAGAGTCTTCAATGAACGCTCGCAAATCAACCGGTCTTTTTGAAATTGACCGGGTTTTGGGTGGCGGAATTGTCCCTGGAGAAGTAATTTTGTTGACAGGTGAACCTGGGATTGGAAAATCTACTTTGGTGCTGCAGGCCTTTCAAGATTTAAAAATCTTGTACATTTCTGGAGAAGAGTCAGCTGAACAGGTGAAAGATCGAGCTGACCGTTTATCTATTAAACTTGATAATTTTCTCTTTTCAAACGATTTACAGATTGAAGGAATTATAAAAAGCATCGAAGATTATGATGAAAAGATTGACGTTATCATCATCGATTCAATCCAGACTATTTATTCCAAAGACATTGAAGGACCGGTGGCCGGCGTCTCCCAACTAAAAGAAACTACTAAAAAAATTATTAACTTTGCCAAGCAAACAAAGATAACGGTTTTATTAATCGGACATGTGACAAAAGGCGGAGATATCGCCGGACCAAAAACATTAGAGCATTTTGTTGACTGTGTCCTTGATCTTGAGGGAGAAAAAGTTTCCAACTTTAGATTGCTTCGCGCAAGTAAAAACCGTTTTGGCGGCACTGATGAAATCGGAATATTTGAGATGAGGCAAAAAGGTCTGAGAGAAATTAAAAATCCTCTTATTTTCCTTGAAAATAATAAAAAATTAGAGCCGGGAAAAGCAATAATCGGCGTTTCCGAAGGAAAAAGAACTTTGTTTTTTGAAATTCAAACACTGGTTGTTCCCTCAAGTTTAATGAACCCAAGAAGAATCGTCAAAGGCCTGGACTATAATAAAGCATTATTGTTATTAGCCGTCGTCCAGAAAAATCTTCACTTTCCTTTAGATAAATTTGATATTTTTTTCAATGTCGTTGGTGGAGTCAATATCAAATCAACTGCCTCAGATCTCGGTGTGATTGCTTCTCTCATTTCATCTTTTAAAAACATTGCTCTTCCCTCAACTTCAGTCTTTATTGGTGAAGTCGGGTTACTGGGAGAAATAAGATCTTCAAATATTGAAGAGAAAATTATTTTTGAAAGTAAACGACTTGGTTTTAAAAAAATATACTCTTCGAAAATTTTAAATAGTGTGAAAGATCTTAATGCAGTCATTCCCTCGAAGGAGGGAATCCAGACTGGATCCCCGCCTATGCGGGGATGACACATTAATTGGGGGATTTTTTCGTGAATGTTTTTTCAACAACTGTTTTTTTTCCATTAGCTCCAGTTAGTTCGATAACTATTTTATTTGTTCCTTCTTTTAAAAATAAGTCATATTCAATTTCTCCGTTTTTATTGGTGTATTCTCTATTGCCATTAATTAACACCATAGTATCTTTTTCTGTCTTTGCTGTTATATTAATTTTATTTTCGGTAGTAAAATTAACTTTACTTGGAGATAAAATAATTATTTTTGGAGGCAAAAAAAATAATTTTAACTGATAACCAAAATATAAAAATATAGCCAGAAAACTCATGATTATAATTATTTTGAATACTCGTCTTGATTCTGAAGTGAGATTAGACAAGGAAATACGTTCTTTAAATTTTATTTCATCATGACGATCATAGTCACGTCTAAAAAAAGCTAGAACTTTTTTGGAATCTAAGCCCAATAAACGCGAATAATTTTTTAAGATTCCGACTATATAAATTTTTGAAGTAAAAAAGCCCCAATTATCATTCTCAACTGCTCTTAGATATTTCTCTCGTATTTTTATCTGTTTTTCAATATCAAAAAGCGTCAAGCCTTTGCTTTCTCTTTGTTTTTTAAGAATTTGCCCGACTGTAGTCATATTTAAACTCTTCCTGTATATTCCCCAGTCTCCGGATTGACGGTGATCATCTCCCCGACTTTAATGAATAGCGGAACAAGGACAGTTACTCCGGTTTCAACAATAGCTGGTTTTTTTGCGCCGGTAACAGTATCGCCTTTTATTGCGTCGGCGGCTTCAATTATCTTAAGAGAAACACTCATTGGAGGCCGAATTGTAAGTGGCTTATCGTTATAAAGGTAAACAAACATTTTTTCACCCTCTTTTAAAAAATCGGCGGTTTTACCAACAACCACCAATGACAAGGAAAATTGATTATAAGTTCGTTCATCCATTAAAAAAATATTTTCGCTGTCTTTATACAGATATTGCATCTCAACCGAAGAAACATCCAGCACATCTACTTGCTCATTTGATTTGTAGTTATACTCAATATTTTTTGCCGATAAAATGTTTTTTATCCGGGTCTTCATTAAAGCCGCACCTTTACCTGGAGAATAAAAATCAGCTTTTTGAACCTGCCAAATTGTATCTTGATAAAATACGAAGTCTCCTCTTTTCAAATTTCCTGCGTTTGTTTTCATAAAATATTTATCAACTTTAATTTATCAATTGAGTCAACATTTGCAAAAATCATCACTAACCTGTCGAATCCTATACCCGCGCCTGTACAATCAGGCAGCCCATATTTTAACGTTTTAATAAACCCTTTGTCAATTGTATGATTAATTAAATTATTTTTTTTCCGTTTTTCCGATTCTTGAAAAAATCTTTTTTCTTGTTCTTTATAATCATTAAGCTCTGTACAAAAACCACCTACTTCTAATCCGTCTATATAAAATTCACATCTTTCTGCTATCTTTCCATTTTTGTTTAATTTGGCTAAAGAAGACAATTCATAGGGATAGTCGTATAACAAACTGGGATATCCACTTTTACCTAATCTCGGCTCTATTTCTTGAGCCAAAATCTGTGAAAATAAATCTTCATAACTGGCACTATCGACTTTATAGCCTTTACTTTTAGCTTTTTTAATGAATAGTTTTTGGTTAAATAATTCTTCTTCGGTTATTCCGGCAAATTTCAAAAAAGCCTGAGTAATTGAATATTTTTCCCACCTTTCAAAAGAAATCCTATTGTCATTCTTTTTAAGATTCCTCGACTTCGCTCGGAATGACAAACGAACTGATATAAACCTCAACAACTCTAAAACTTCATCGGCCATTTCTAAATAATTTATCCCAACTTTATAAAACTCCAACATTGTAAACTCCGGCAGATGCCAAGAAGAATTCGGTTCACTATTCCTAAAGGCTTTTCCCAAATAGTAACAATTCCCAATTCCAGTAATTAATAATCTTTTCAAAAATAACTCCGGAGAAGGGGTTAGATAAAGTTTTTCTTTGCGATTAAAATATCTGAATTTTGTTTCAAATATTTCTAAATAGGACTCAGGAATCAAAGCTGGGGACAATACGGGCAGATCTGCTTTCAAATAACCTTTTCTTTTAAAAAATTTATTAACCTCTTCTTCAACTCGAAGATAGATTTTGTAATTATTCAAATTATTAATGCTAGTTTTTATCTTCATTCTATTTCTTGTTCTAACTCTTCCAATAACTTTTTTGCTTTTGAAGAAACGCGTGATGGAATATCGACCTTAAAAATAACGTATTGATCACCTTTGTGATATGTCTGTGGATGAGCGACTCCCTGACCGCGGAGACGAACAGTTGTTCCAGACTTAGTTCCATTTCTGATTTTGAGTTTTACCATGCCATCAATCGTCGGGACTTCAACCACCCCTCCCAAAACAGCCAACGAATAAGAAATATCTTTTTCAAAATAAATATCCTGACCTTCCCGGCGAAAATACGGATGAGGTTTGACTTTTACCTGAAGATCAAAATCGGAAAAACGGATAGTCATGCCATTATCAACGCCGGCCGGTATTTTGATTTTTTTTGTTTCTCCTTTAATAACTGTGTCTTTTTCTACGCCTTTTACAGCTTCATCAAACGTTAGGTTAATTTCATATAATTCTCTTCTTTGCCTTCTCCCTCTTTTGGAAAAAGGTGATTGAAAACCAAAAAATTGTTCGAAAATTTCAAAAGGATCGGAAAATCCGCCGAAGTCAAAACCCTCAAATCCCTCAGTACTAAAGTTTGTATATACATTGCCAAAAGGTCCTTGTTGAGAATTTTGACCGCCTCCCTGAGCGCTTCCATAACCTCCTCGAGAAAAAGCATCTTCACCATACTGGTCATACATCTGCTTTTTTTTCGGATCTGATAAGACTTCAAAGGCTTTAGTCACTTCTTTAAATTTTCCTGTTGCCTCTGTAGATTTATTTCTATCTGGATGCCATTTTAAAGCCTGACGACGATAGGCCGCTTTTATTTCCGAATCGCTAGCAGTTTTTGAAACACCAAGAGCATCATAGTAATCCATATTAATTAACTACTTGTCCTTCTTCAACCTTTCCCTTGTCCTCCGTAGCTTTAGCGGAGGAGGATTTTTTTTCTTCCTTAGGAACTTCCTGCCCTGGCTGTGGAGACGTTTGTTTATTGTACATTGCTTGACCAATTTTGGCCAGTTCATCAGATAGATCTTTAGTCTTTTGTTCCATTTCATCCTTTGTTCCTTTTCCAATTAAATCTTTTAACTCCTTAATCTTTTTCTCAACATTTTCTTTAATGTCTTTTGGTGCTTTGTCTCCAGCATCTTTCAGTGACTTTTCGGCAACATAGATCATGTTGTCCGCTTTATTTTTCACCTCAATTTTTTCTTTTTCTTCCTTATCTTTGTCAGCATTTTTCTCTGCCTCTTCTTTCATCTTTTCGATTTCGTCTTTATTAAGACCGGTTGATCCTGTTATTTTTATCCCTTGAGTCTTTCCGGTCGCTTTATCTTTAGCATTGACCGATAAAATACCTGAGGCATCGATATCAAAAGTTACTTCAATCTGGGGAACACCGCGTGGTGCTGGGGGTATTCCGTCAAGAACGAACTGGCCAAGTGATTTATTGTCTCTAGCCATCGGTCTTTCTCCCTGAAGGACATGAATTTCAACCTGAGTCTGATTATCACCAGCTGTTGAAAATGTCTCAGTTTTTGATGATGGAATAGTGGTATTTCGATTAATTAAGGGCGTCAATACCCCGCCCAATGTTTCCACGCCTAATGTTAGCGGGGTAACATCTAGTAAAACCACATCTTTAGTCTCACCAGTCAGTACTCCGGCTTGAATTGCGGCACCTACCGCTACTACCTCATCCGGATTGACACTACGGTTTGGTTCTTTACTAAAGAATTTTTTAACTTCTTCAACCACCATCGGCATTCTGGTCATTCCTCCGACCATAACTACTTCATCAATTTTTGAAATATCGACTTTAGCATCTTTGAGACAGGCTTTAACCGGACCAAAAGTCTTCATTACCAAACTACCAATTAATGATTCAAGTTTAGCTCGAGTCAACTTCATTACTAAATGTTGCGGTTGACCATCTTGCACAGTAATAAACGGTAAATTTATTTCTGTCTCAAGAGATGTTGACAACTCAATTTTGGCTTTTTCAGCCGCGTCACGAAGACGCTGTAATGCTTGAGGATCTTTACGAAGATCAATGCTGTTATTTTTTTTAAAATCATCAGCAATATGATCAAGAATCACTCTATCAAAATCATCTCCGCCTAAATGAGTATCACCGTTAGTCGCTTTGACCTGAAACACTCCTTCGCCAAGTTCAAGAATAGTAATATCAAAAGTACCACCGCCAAGGTCATATACAGCGATTGTATGAGTATGTTTTTTGTCCAAACCATATGCTAATGCCGCGGCCGTTGGTTCATTAATGATCCGTACTACTTCAAGTCCGGCAATTTCACCTGCTTGTTTGGTCGCCTGTCGTTGGGCGTCATCAAAATATGCAGGAACAGTGATAACAGCTTTCTCAACTTTCTCACCCAAATAAGATTCAGCATCAACTTTAATTTTTTGCAAAATCTGAGCGGAAATCTCTTGAGGCGTATAGTTTTTTCCATTAATCTCAATCACTGCCATTTTGTCTCTTCCTTCTTTAATTGCGTAAGGCAGCCATTTTCTATCAATCTCAATTGAAGGATCATTATATCTTCTTCCCATTAATCTTTTAATTGAGTAGATGGTATTTTTTGGATTAATAACCATCTGTCTTTTTGCCACGTCTCCAACAATCCTTTTGATAGGATCAACGACCGATGGAATAACGTTTCTTCCTTCCTGTGAATGAATAACTTTTGGTTTTCCACCTTCCATAATCGCAACACATGAATTGGTTGTCCCTAGATCAATACCTATTATTTTTGCCATATTATTTTTTTCCGCCAGCTGGCGGATTAATTTTTAACTTTTTTAGACACTTTGACTTGTGCAACTTGTAATATTTTGTCATTTAATTTATACCCTTTTCTTAAAACCTCAGTCACTATATTATCTTTATCTCCGGAGACAATTTCAATAACTTCAGCTGAAACTGGATCATATTCCTTGTTTAATACTTCAATTTCTTCAAGACCAATTTCTTTTAAAATACTAAACAAATGATCCTTTGTGATCTTTAATCCCTCATCCTTAATAAAAACTTCTGCCTTTTCAAGATTCCCTAAAAATGGTAATAACCCTAAAATCAAATGTTTATTGGCATTTTTAATTATTTCAAATTTTTCCTCGCTGATTCTTTTTTCTAAATTCTGATAATCAGCCAAGGCTCTTAAATATTTATTTTTAAATTCATCTATCTGTTGTTTTAATAACTCAATTTCTTTTTTTAGCTTGTCGATCTGTTCTGTCTCCGTTTTGTGTTGATCTGTTTTAATTTTTTTGTTGTCTATCATATTTTTTTACAAACCTTGCTCTTTAAAAATTTCGCTAATTAAATTAGAAAAATATTTTACCTGAGGAATAATTACATCATAGTACATTCTCTTCGATCCGACCACTCCCATCATTCCTTTTATCTTATTTCCTTCGAATTCTCCCCAGACGCTTGCACAGGTATCAAAGATCGGATCATGAAAATCTTCTTCCCCTAACATACACATTACATCTTCATCTAATTTATCAAAATCATGTAAAATTTTTTCCCAAAAATTTACTTCATCAAGCCGAATAAATAAATTTCTGGATAAATTTATGTCAAAAAATTCCGGTTGAATCAGTAAATTGGCCATTCCCGAATAGTAAACATCACCAAAATTTGTCGTTGCCACTGACAATAAACCCGTCTTTTGTGACAAAACTTTTGTAGCTTGAGTAAGGAATCGATGAGCTTCTTTTCGTTCATCCCAAATGCTATTTTTATAAGATACTTCATCTGTGGTCGATAGTTCTTTTTGCTTCATTAAATGATTGATATAAAATCTCAGCGCTTTAGCCGATGGAATCCTCCCTGAGGAAAAATGATTTTTCTTTAAATATCCCTTTTTGGCCAACTCTACCATTTCATTGCGAATCGTGGCCGGAGATACTCCTAATTTATACTTTTTTTCTAATACTTCACTACCGACGGCAATTCCCGATTCGGAATATTCTTTAATAATGACCTTCAAAATATCTACCTGCCTTTGTGTCAAATCTTCCATATTTAGCAATCTTACACAAGGTCTGCTAAAATGTCAAGGGATATTTTAATGATATAATTTAGCTATGTTAAAACTAGGTGCTCATCAGTCAATTTCCGGTGGATATGCCGAAGCTTTGAAAAGAATTAATAATATCGGTGGAAATTGCCTGCAAATTTTTTCTTCATCCCCCCGGGGCTGGAACTTCGCAAAAAGCACTGAACAAGAAATTTTTCAATTTCTAAATCTTAAATCTCAGTTGAATATCGATCCAATTTATTTTCATGCCTCCTATTTAATTAACCTCGCAGATGATGGGAGGATCGGACATTTATCAAAAATGTCATTAATAACCGAAATGAATTTAGCACCAAAACTAGGGATTAAGGGTTCAATAATTCACCTTGGATCCTTTAAAAATTATCTTATCCACGATCGTGGACAAGATAATAAATATAGAATTTTAATAGCAAATATTAATGAAGTTCTTGATAAAACTCCAAAAAAATCTTTATTTATTATCGAAAATGCTGGAAATAGAAAGATTGGACAGACATTAGAAGAAATTTCCCAAATTATAAAAGACGTAAATAACGAACGAATTCGTTTATGTCTTGACACATGCCATCTGTTTTCCAACGGCTACAAATTTAATAAAGAAAATGAACTCAATTTATTTCTTGACAAACTTAGAAAACTTTACCTACTTGATAAGCTCGAAGTTTGGCACGTCAATGATAGCCGTGACGAGTTTAACTCCGGCCATGACCGTCATGGCAATATCGGACACGGAACAATTGGAATAGATGAATTTAAAGCTCTGTTAAATCATGATAAAACAAAAAATTATCCCTTCATTATCGAAACACCAGGTTTTGATGGTCACGGTCCGGATAAAAAAAATTTAGACATTCTTAAGGCTTTGTTATAATTACCTTATGATTAAATTACCAAAAGAGGTTTCTGATTTTCTTTCCACATTTAAAAAAAACAAATATCAGATTTATATTGTTGGTGGCGCTATTCGGGATGCATTACTTAATAAAACGGTTACAAACTGGGACTTTGCGACGAATGCAACACCAGAGGAAATTCAAAAACTTTTTCCTGATTCTTTTTATCATAATACCTATGGAACAGTATCTACAAAAATCGGACAAAAAGATATTTTCGAAGTCACGCCTTTTAGAAAAGAATCTGATTATTCAGATAATCGCCATCCGGATAAAATTATCTGGGCAAAGACAGTTGAGGAAGATTTAGCCAGACGTGATTTTACTATCAATTCCATAGCTTATGACGAAAAAAATATTATTGATCCGTATGGGGGTCAAAAAGATTTATCAAACAAAATAATTAAGTCTGTCGGTGATCCGGACAAACGATTTAATGAAGATTCTTTGAGATTATTAAGAGCGGTCAGATTTTCTTCCCAACTTGGTTTCATCATCGAAGAAAAAACCCGTTTGTCAATTCAAAAAAATGCTCAATTGATTAAAAATATTTCCTGGGAAAGAATCAGGGATGAATTTTTAAAAATTTTATCAAGCGATTATCCTTCCGAAGGAATTATTTTCTTAAAAAATTCCGGCATTTTAGCTTTAATCCTTCCTGAGTTGGATATTTGTTTTACAATTCCCCAAAAAAGTCCCCTTCGTCATCATATTTACGACGCCGGCACTCATCAGGTAATGGCTCTAAAACATTGTCCTTCAAAAGACCCAATCACTCGCTTTGCTACTCTAATTCACGACATCGGAAAAGCCAGTACTTTCAGAAAAAATAAGGAAACCGGATTAATTACTTTTTATAATCACGAAGTAATCGGCACTCGACTGACGGAAAATATCGCTGTAAGATTTCATCTTTCAAACGAACAAAAAGAAAAATTGGTTCAATTAGTTAAATATCATCAATTTACTGTTTCGGAAATTCAAACCGATAAAGCTGTCCGTCGGTTTATAAAAAATGTCGGCAAAGAGTATATTAACGATATTATTGATCTGAGGTTCGGCGATCGGATTGGATCCGGCGCAAAACCAGACTCATGGAGATTTGATTTGTTCAGAAAAAGACTGATTGATGTCCAAAAGCAACCATTTAAGGTTAGCGATTTAAAGATCGATGGAAATGACGTCATGAAAATTTTAAAAATCAAACCCTGCCCTCGAGTCGGCGAAGTTCTAAACGCATTATTTGACAATGTAGTGGAAGGAAAAATAAAAAATGAAAAAAGTCTTCTTATAAAAGAAATTAACAAAATCTACATTTTATAATCCTTAATCAATTGTTGGCCTTGGATTCGCTGGTTGACTAGTAGCGCTTCCTACGACCGAAACATTAAAAGTTGACCGTTTATTAAACATCGTACCGTTGTAGTCAGTCGCTGTTATATCAGCATATGCTGTATATGAATCTGTAGTATTATAATTACAATTTGCAGTTAAAATATTTGTATCTAATAATTGTCCAAGAAAACTAAAGCTTTTGTCATCATTTGTTACTGAAATTGTTTTATTAATAATCGGTTGATTATTGCCACAAGAAAATGTAGCTTTTATTTCTTTTGATGCCATGATGTAAAGTAATACTGGCAACTGAAAACTGTAAGATTTATTCACTAAAAGCTCATATTTTCCTACATTATTTTTTTGAATAAATAGAAAACGCCCATCTTGTAAATATTCACCTAAAAAAGCTTCTAACGTTTTCGCTGAGTCTATTTTTGATCTTAAAACACACTGCGTGCTATCGGAAAATCTATTACTTCCTGGATCATGAACGCACATCGAATTTGTTGCACATAATGGCCGTAGCAATAATATGTTACCACGCATCGATCTAACTGCCCCACACTGATAATTATCCGTAAAACTATTAACCCTGCTTGGAATTATTTCATCAAATTTATACGCATCGGACAAGGTCAAACAACTTGGAATTACTTGCGTCTGAGATCGTGTTGAAGTTGTTACCAAAAGTCTTTCAGCTGCTTTTGAATTTAAAGTTAACTTTGTATTCTGACTAGAGTTAAAAACAAAATATAAAGAGGCAAGAATTAAAACAATAAACAAAACAAACAAACCTTTTTTAGAAACACAAAACGTATTATTTTTCATAATGGATAAAGTTAAAATATTAATACCTTAATTTAAGAATATATTAAATAGATATTTATGTCAATACATACCATTAAATTATTTTGCTATCACCATGTCCCGGGTAAATGACAACGTCTTTTAGTTTGTGAATTTTTGCTAAAGATTTCTCAAGATCTTCTTTGCTACAGTATGAGAAATCTGTTCGCCCAACTCCTTCTGCAAATAAAGTATCACCGGTAAAAAGGGCGTTTTCTTCTTTGAAATAAAAACAACAACCTCCTGGCGTGTGACCGGGAGTGAATATAATTTGAAATTTGCTTGTCCACCGAAGCCTTGGCGAAGGTGGGAAATATTTAATATTTTTCGGTTTAATAATATAGGGTTTATAATCTAAAAAATACTCTGCGGTTTCACCTAACCTGTCTATCAAGAATTGATCTTCTTTAAAGATATGTAAAGGAATTTTTAAAGAAAGTTGGATTTCACCGGCGGCGCCGATATGATCGAAGTGCCCGTGAGTCGCCAACATTCCAACGAGATTTAACCGTCTTCTTTGAATTTCTTCAAGGATAAAAGAAGCATCGTCGGCCGGATCAATGATCAAACAATCGCTTCCTTCAATCAAAAAATAACAATTCGCCTGCAGCGGACCCAGCTGATATGTAATGATCTCCATTTGAATTTATTTCAACCACTCAACATAATCACAGCCTTCGGCCATTTTTGCCTCGGCATTCCATTTGTTGGTGGAACATTTTTTCAGTTTTTTTCCGGAAACGGTCGTAAATAAAACTAGTTTGGCACTGCATTTTGGACAATCTTCCTCAAGCGCCTCAGTCGTCCCTTTTAGCCACTCAATATAGTCACACCCGCCGGCTGTCTTTGTCTTTGGATCCCAAGTCGATGTTGAGCATTTCTTCATTTTTTTACCAAATCTGGTTGCAATCATAAGTAAAGGTGCACTACACTTAGGACATTTCTCATCTAAAGTAGTTGGTTCAATCGGCAGCCATTTGACGTAGACACAGCCATCAATCGTCCTCGTCTCAGGATTCCAACTCCCTGCCGAACATCTTTGCAGTTTTTTTCCTGCTTTTGTTTCTACAACTTCGCCCAACTTAGAACCACACTTAGGACAAACATCTTCAACAGTTTTTTTATCTGTCATATATTTTTTTCAACCCTCTGATTCGGAGGGTAAACTTTATAACTTTATTAACTTTATAAACTTATTCATCTTTTGTCAATGGACTATAGTCTACAAAATGAATTCAATTTATTTCTTCTTTCTTTTTTCCATCCAAACAAGAATTGGGGTAGCAATAAATGGCGAAGAGTAAGTTCCGGTAATTGTCCCGATCAAAAGAGTAATAACAAAAAATCTTATCGTCAGTCCTCCAAGTAAGGATAGGGCTAAAAGCATAAAGACGATTGTCATTGAATTATTTAATGATCGAACCATCGTTTCTGTCAGCGCCCGATTGGCATAATACTCAATATTACCCTTTCCTTCTTCTTTCAAATACTCTCTTATTTTGTCAAAAATCACAATTGTATCATGAACTGAAAATGACATGGTTGTTAATAAGGCAGTGACAAACATCGTATCAACCTCAGCTCCCCAAAAATGAGAGATGATTGAAAAGCTGCCAACGACAACCAGAAAGTCATGAATCATCGCTAGTACTGCTGATATTGCATAGGTCGTACCCTTAAAAGCAAAGCTCATATAAATAAGTATTCCTGCCACTGCCAAAATTGATGCAATTAAAGTTTTATTCATCGTTTCACGTCCTAGAACAGGCCCGACTGTCTCTGATTTTAGAATCGTTATTTTACTTCCGGATTTTGTTTCCAAATCTTTTTTTAACAAAGACTCTTGTTTTTCTGTAATTGATTTTGCTTTCAGGAAAATTGTTTTATCTTCTTGTCTAACTTCAATTGTTTTAATTTGATTATTTTTTAATATTTTGTTCAGATCATTTTTCGGCATCGTCTTATTTAATTTATATTGAAGATTTGTTCCTCCGGTAAATTCAATTGAATATGTAAATCCCCATTTAACTACGGAAAACAAACCGGCGCCGATGACAAAAGCAGAAATCGTAAAATATATCCAACGGTGCTTAAGAAAATTAATCATATTAAAATTATTTTGATTGTTTATAAAAAATATTAATCAGTCTCTTCGTAATCACGATTCCCGTAAACAAACTCGTTCCTACTCCAATCGCCAATGTTAACGCAAATCCCCTAACCATACCAAACTGCGGTAAAAATTCCCAGTTTAACGGATTAAATAAAATAAAGGCAACTGTCAGAGTGGTTATATTAGCATCTTTTATGGCATCAATCGCCCGGCCAAAACCCAAACGAGTAGCTACATCAAAATCTTTTCCCTTTCTAAGTTCTTCTTTTATTCTTTCAAAAATTAAAATGTTGGAATCAACTGCCATTCCGATTGATAGAATAAATCCGGCAACACCCGGCAAGGTAAGGACAACGGGTATTAACCTAAATATTGCAAAAGATATCAGACCATAAATTATTAAGGCTAAAGAAGCGATCCATCCCAACTTGCCGTAATAAACGATCATAAAAGCCAGGACCATAAATAAACCCAGCATTCCGGCATAAACGCTTTTCTTCACTTCGGAAGCGCCAAGTGAAGGGCCGATGTTTTTCTGTTCTACTAATTTTATTGATAATGGCAGGGCACCTGAATTAATAGAAATAGCTAATTTCTTTGCCTCATCCGTGGTAAAGTTACCGCTTATTACGGCATTGCCTTCAATGATTTCCTGTTGGACGACCGGGGCAGAGATAATAAAATTATCAACTACGATAGCAACAGGTTTTCCGATATTTTTTTTGGTCACTAAAGTAAATAGTTCCGCTCCTTTTTTATTGAAAGACAAAGCTACTTGGGGTTTACCTGTTTGAGAATCAAAAGTGACAGTAGCTTTTGTTATATGTTCTCCTGTAAGCCCGGTATCTTTTAATACCGGTGAATTTGTCGATATTTTTTGGTCAATTACTTCTTCTTTAAATGATAGTTGAGCAGTTTTACCAATCAGTGCAATCGCCTCGTCAACCTTCTCAACTCCGGGAAGATCTACGATAATCCTTTGATTTTTACCACTTTTAAGAGTCGATATAACCGGTTCAGAGACACCAAAATAATTTACCCGTCTTTCAATAATATTTCGGCTGGAATTTAAAGCGTCGGTGACATCTTCTAATTTTATTTTGGAAGTGTCTGCTTCAAAAACAAGATGGCTGCCTCCTTTAAGATCTAGACCCAATTTTGTATTAAAGCTTTTATTAATATTCAAACCAAAAAGATTAAAGTTTATAGATAAGGGATTGATTACATAATCAATTTTTTTATTACCAACATTGAATTTTATGTGAAAATTTTCGGGAAGATCAATCGCTATAATCAAGATTACTATAAATAGTAGGGACAGGTATTTTAAAAACTTCTTCATAAGACAGTTATTTTAACAGATCGTCTTCGCATCCCACAAGCATAATTTTCGGCTGCTTCAAAAACCGCCAGATGAAAGGATCATTATTCTTTTTTCTAAAGGCAAGTTCATCTTCAGTCATCACTGTATAGTTGATCGACCGTCCAAATGTTTTTTCGGCTTCCTTTATCAGCCCTTCAACTTCAGGAACGACAATTACGCCAACAAATAATATGTATATTTCATCCTCTTTAATGGGAATGTTTTTTGCAAACTTGGTAGAAATTGCTATAAATTTTATTTTTCCCAAAGAAGTTCTTTTTTGAAACAAAGAAACCGAAAGAAAAGTGGTTTTAGTGAAAATTCTCAAAAATTCGTCATAAAATTGATAGTTTTTGTTTAAAATATAAAAAACTTTGTTTAATCTTTTTTCTTTTAAAAGTAACTTTTCATCAAATAATATATCTAATTCCCGTTTAACAGCATTAACTTCCTCATTAATTTCTCTGGTAATTTTCCGCAAGTAAAATGTCTGTCCCGGCCGATGAAAAAAAAACTCGAGTATTTTCCTTCTCGCTTTCGATGGAATTATATGTTGTAGCATATTAATAAGTCACTTTATTTCCAACCGGCAATACTTCTATAAATACTTGTCCTCTGACAATGGATATTTCTTTATCATTACTGTCGTAAAATTTTATCAGACTTTCTTCGTCATCTCTCTGCCATGTACCTTTAATAGCTTTACCATTTTGAAAAACTACAGAATCGCCTGTCCCGATAGTTTTATATAAAATGTGCCCACCCTCATAGCCATCGTTGGCCGGTGATTCCTTGGCAAACATAACAATAACATTTTTTGCTTGCAATACTGTATTAGTATTTTTGTCAATATGAGGAACTCCCCCATTAACTCTTCTGTAATCGTTGGCACTACTACTATAATTCCAAACAACACTGAAATCACTTGCCAGATTATCCCAAAATCCAAAGTCGATTTTAGTGACAGTGCCTCTATCTGCAACCTTTGCATCATCAATAAATTTCCAGGGAGTAAATTTTTCATTCCATTTAATACCCTCGCTATCAACATCTGTCAATTCTCTCTTGTCCTTAGCATACTGCCAAAGTTTGGTAGTTGAAGAATAGACTGTATGTTCGGTTGCCCGGTTTGGTAATCTTTCATAATCTCTCCAAAAATACGGGAATGGTACGGAAAATTGATTTAAATCGTTATATGAACCCCAACCTAGTTCTGAGATATATCCCAAAGCATCGGCCGGTCCTTCAGTATTGGCTCCGCCTACGTGGGCATAGAGCGGATATGCACCAAAGCCTTGAAGTAACTTAACAAAATACATTCTTGCTGATCTCACCGGTCCAATGATTGATGAATCTTTACAGTAAAAAATTGATAGAAATCTTGTAATCCCACCCTCAGCCACTACTTCAAAAATAACATCGGCCGAAGATAGTCCAGATTGAGGTCTGGCTTCTTTGTGGTTTTCTATCATTACTCCAAGTGGTCGACGTATTTCCCACTTAGTTTTTTGAGTCTTAGAAAGCATTTCACCGTTTATAGGACATTCTTCAGTTTTTGGTTCATCAACCTTGGCTTCACTTCCGTTCCCATTTGATTTTGGAGCTTTATATAAAGATAACGGAGACAAAAAACCCTGACCGCTTTCCTCTTTACCAAAAAAAGAATAAGAAGTTACCGTTGACAAAAAAAAGATAAAAATTATTATTATCCAAGCTGTTTTTTTATTTAGCATAATCTCATTTTACAAAAAAATAACTAATAACTGCTAATAATTAAGTACTTTGTTCAATGGCTTTTTTTTCTTCTTCGGATAAATCGTACTCATCCCCTTTTCCATTCTTAATTTTCTTAGTATATACTCTTAAACCTTCTTTTGTATAGATAAAATTTAAAGTCAATCCATTTTCTTCCTTGTCTAATAACGCAATTATAAAACTTTGCTCCCCACCCATTCTTTCAAAAGGATTAAATCGAACTAATCCTATTTTTTGAATATGAAGCCGGGATGATAAAATTTGTTCTTTTAATTCTTTTTTAATACCTATGTTTTCTTCTGCCAGTTTTTTTTGATTATCCAGCAAAACATCCAAAATTTCATCGATACTTTCTTTTTTTGTTCGAATGATCAGTTTTTTATAATGGCTTTTTATCTTTAAAACGGTCATTGATAAAAATATCAACCAAACAAAAAAAATAGCCCCAACTAAATAAATTACCATTAAATACATTCTATCCTCTTCAACAAAAAGTGTCAATGATATTTAAAATACCATGTAAGTCTTTTGTCATCCTCGGCGAAGGCCGGGGATCCAATCTATAAATTTCATTTTACTACCCCGATAAAATATAAAACTAACTGAATATTTTTTGGATTTATGTCAACGTCATATAAAGCTTCATCTGAATTAATTTGAAACTCGTATTCTTTTTTTTCATATGGTTTAAGATTATAAGTAAAATCCTTCGGATCGAGATTTAAAACATTTTTATTGTTCGATTGGGTTTCAAACTCAACATTGTGACAACACACGTCCCCTATCCTGGTTAAGGTTACGTCGTTGTGTTTGAGAAAAGAAATTCTTTTAATATTGTCGACTTCTTTATCTGTATTATTTTCTATCGTTACTTCGTATTTATATTGAAAACTTTTTGTTATTCCTAAATCCACTGTATCAAATGACATAATCTTTTGATTTAAAAAATTTAATCTAACTACTTTTTCATTTTTAGTGAAAGCTGGTATATCCAATTCTATTTCAAAGTCTTCTGCATCAATTACTTGAGCGTTATCAAACGGTAGGAGAATTGAAAAAGGATACTCGCCTTGATAAACCAATGGGGAAATGTCTTGTTCAAATTTAGTTTTTGTAGCAACTACTTTATGATTTCTATCATAAATAGTTAATTTTTTAATTTTTACAATAGGGATGCCCACTTCAGCATTATTTTTAAGTATTGCAGAGAGGACAATTACTGTTTCACTTATGTATTTATGTTTTACGATTTTTTTGCCTGTAATTGTGATATCAGAAAGTGGTATGTTATATTTTTTTTCCACACTTATCGTTTGTTCTTTTTGAGGTGTATTTTTATAATATAAGTTTTTTGCATTTTGATTAAGAGATAAAGAAGTTACATATGAAAGAATATAACATTTTTTAGCTCTTCCGTAATATCTATTATTGTAGAAGTAATAACCCATCTTTAGAAATGAAAAGCTAACTATTTGAAGAAAAATAAAAAGAATTATAATAATAAAAATTATTCGTTTCACAGCTTTATTATAACATTGTAATTAGTAGTTTATTTTTTTGTTATTTTCGCGGAGGTAGGGATTAAGTCTATAATTACATTACTATGAATAATAAATCTTATTGGGTTTATATTCTTGCATCAGAAAGAAATGGAACTTTATATGTTGGAATTACTAATAATTTAGTAAAGCGAGTCTGGGAACATAAAAATAAAAAAATAGAAGGATTTACAAAAAAATACGATGTTCATTATTTAGTTTATTATGAGCAACATAATAATCCCGAATCCGCAATAAAACGAGAAAAACAATTAAAGAAATGGAATCGTTTATGGAAAATCAGATTAATAGAAGAAAAAAATCCTGAATGGAAAGATTTGAATATCTAGTCTGGATTCCCGCCTGCGCGGGAATGACAGAGGGAGCGGGAATGACGGAATGGTTTACCCTGAGCTTGCCGAAGGGTTGATTTTTGAATTTCGTTGTGCTATCGTGTATACCGTATGGCTAAAAAGACAAGAAAAGAAAAGATCATTGCTCAATACAGAAGAAGGCTTCAGTTACTTGAAACAAAACCGGATAATAAAATTTCTCCAACTATTGTTGATAAACCTGTTGAAACCAAACAGGTAATTTCTCAATCTATTGATCTATCGGAAGATGACCAAAGAACAAAAAAATATTTTATTTCCGATTTTAAAAAAAGTCTGATAATCATCGTTACTATCATTGCTCTTGAAATTGGTTTATATTTTGCTACGATGTTTATAAGCAGGTTTCAAATTTAGATTAGATGAAGGGGGGTGAATATAAATCTATGGCAACAATGTACTGTGTAAAATGCCGAGCAAAAAAAGAAGTCGCTAATCCAGAAAAAGTTACTATGAAAAATGGAAAGCCGGCAATGAAAGGAAAATGCCCAGATTGTGGAACAGGAATGTACAGAATTGGTACGGCATAATATTTTATTTAAATAGGATATCTATAACCCCGTCGATTTTAGGCGGGGTTTTTCTTTGAGTGGATTATATTAGTTTGAATGTGTGGATTTTTTTGTCTCCATCAAACAAGCTTAATTTATTTATTTTAAAAGAAAGATCGATATCTTTACTTGCCAAACGTTTTTTAATGACAAAGTATTGTTGTTTAGAAGGAATTTTATAATTAACTAAGGTCAAACTGGGATAATACTTTCCTAAATTTTGAGTTGCTTGAAACTGTTCTTTAATGCTTTCACTTATTCTTTCTATTTCCTTTTCCCTCCTAAAATACAGATACAAAGTAATTTTGTTTTGAATTGTTAAGCCGACTTCGCGTGAATATAGGTAAAATGTCTTTTTATCAAACAAGGCCGATTCTAATTTATCAATAATCGTTTTATGATTGGAAAATTCTCCAAACGTATGAACCAAAATATCGTAATTTTCAACCGGTTCCCACTGAAACTGAGGATAGGTTTTTTTAAAACCCGTCAGTTGGTCGGTAATTTCTTTTTTTGTTTTATCTGACAATTCAATCGCTAAAAAAAGCTTCATATATTTTCTTACTGGAAAATTTATTTAAATTTTCTATCACTATTTCAAGTTTTCCTCCGACTTGATTAATTTGTAACTGCTTATTTTTTATCATTGGATCGTCTTTGGTAACAGCAATTATTTTTGGTTTGATTTTTTTTACCAAATCAAAATATTCTTCACCTGAAACGAAGTATGGCAACAAAATGACCATGTCTACCGTCTTCAAAGAAATAAGTATTTCTGCTCTCTGTTTTTGATTGTGAAATGAACTCCTATTCTTTGATTTTGCAATAAATTCGTCGGACTCAAGAACAATAATAAGAAAGTTTCCTTTTTTTGCCGCCTCTTTTAAAAAACTCAGATGACCATAATGAAGGATATCAAAACACCCACCTACTAAAACTGTTTCTTTGTTTTCAAATATTTTTCGTTTATCCTCAATTTCAGAATAATCAATAATCAAATCAAATCTTTTCACAGTAAAATTATACAATAAAGATATGAGGTTAAATACAGAAATCATAGATGATAAACAAAAAGCCTTGGTTGTTTCCAAATCGAATCATGTCTTTATTAGTGATCTGGAAAAAAAACTGAAAAAATCATCAATCGATTACTATTTCTCTCCAATTGCTCCAAAGATTTACACTTTGTTTGACTACTGTTTTTTTATTAATGAAAAAATTAATTTAACAAAAATCAATCATTATCGTAATAAAAAGTTTGTCTATATATTTTTTAACAAACAATTTAACAAAAGCCAGATATCAAATAAAAACATAAAAATAATCAACATCAACGGGACTAAAATTAATGAGGAAGATATTGATAAAATTTTATGGTTTACTTTTTCTGAAACTAAAGAAACAGTTTTAAATCTCAAAACAAAAGAATTTGTAGCAACACCAGCATTAGTCCCGAAAAAATCTTTCAAAAATAAATTTCTTAAATATTTGAACAAAAAAAATATAATTTTTGCCTTTATAGGGTTTCTGATAATTTATTATTTTTCTTTTATTCCTTTATTAATCGGATCGACCATTTTTACCTATAAATCCTTTTCTGCTCTTAAAAAAGACGATTGGAAAAATGCCGAAATACAGGAAAAAAAAGGCGAAAAAATATCATTATTTGACAAAAATCTTTATTTTCTTTCCCGGCCGACCCTATTACTTTTTGGTCTTGCGCTTCCAGCAGATAATTTGATTGATATTAATAGCCGTGGGCAAACAGTAATAAAAAATACCCTGAGTTTGTTAGAAAATATAAAAAAAATTGAAAAATTAATCTTTCTGAAAAATAAAAATGATCGGGATATTTCTGACTTTAATTTGAGAATGACGAATATCAACATCAACCTGAAAACGATCGAAGAAAACCTGACAATAATCGGACAAAAAATTCCTTCTAATTTATTCTTCTCAAAAAAAATTAAAAGTGATTTAATTGATGCCTCGGATAATATTCTTAAATTTGATAAATTTTTGGATTACTTTTACCAAATTCTAAAAAGTCCCGATGAAAAAAAATATTTGCTCCTTTTTGCCAATGACCGGGAAATCAGGCCGGGAGGAGGATTTTTAGGCTCATTTGGAATAGTAAAAATAAAAAATTACTCAATTGAAGATATTATTATCCATGATGTCTATGACGCAGACGGTCAGTTAACCGGTCATATCGATCCTCCTTATCCGATAAAAAAATATCTCGCTCAACCTCATTGGTTTCTCCGAGATTCAAATTTTTCCCCCGATTTCTCTGAAAATTATCAAAAAGCCTTATTTTTTCTGGAAAAAGAAATAAATATAACTGATTTTGAGGGTGGGATATTATTGACAACCACTGCCATTGAAAACATTCTTACATCCTTTCCAAATATTTACTTGCCCGATTATAAGGAATATATTAATAGTGCCAATTTTTATCTCAAAACCCAGGATAAAGTAGAAAAAAACTTTTTCCCCGGTTCAACTCAAAAAAGAACCTACCTTTCTTCACTGGTTAGCCAACTTCTTCTTAACTTAGAAAACGTGTCAATAAAAAAATTTGCTGTTTCATTGAAAAAATCCCTTGATGAAAAGCAAATCGTAGCATATTTTAATGATCAAAATGTCCAGACTCTTTTTGATTCGTCTTATTGGTCCGGAAGAGTAATTTCTCCATCATGTACGGTAAAACAAAATGCTTGTTTGCTGGATTATATATTTCCATATGATGCCAATGTCGGAGCTAATAAGGCTAATTATTTTATTAATCGTTACTACTATCTGAAAACAAACATAAAAAATAATCAGATTAATCATTTGCTATCAATTCAATATAAAAATAACTCGCCGGGCGAATTTTTTCCAACAGGTTTTTATCGGAATTACTTTCAATTATTATTACCAGTCGAATCCAAGATATCTTCAATTACCAAGGATGGAGTTGCCATCGAAGAGGAAGAAATAAATATAAAAGACGATCTATACAAAGTTGTTGGTTTTTTTGTAGAAGTTTCTCCAAAAAAAACCGTTGAAATAAGAATTAATTACTCACTAACCACTAATTTGAATAAAGGAAAGAATCTCTATCAATTAATAGTTCAAAAGCAAACCGGGGCAACTAATTCTGATCTTGTATTGGAGTTTGATGCTGATGATAAAACAGCCTTCTCAAACCAGAATTTTTCACCTATTGTCAAAGATAATAAAATCATCTATAATACCAGTCTATCAACGGATAAAATATTTTTAATTGAGTTGATAAATAATTAATTATGAAAAAAATGGATAAATCTTCGGATAAGCAGGTTTTAAAAGTTGAAAATCGGATTCTTCTTGGTAAAAAGATTAATAAATTAAGAAAACAAGGAATCGTGCCTTCAAATATTTTCGGTCCTGATTTTAAATCTACTTCAATTAGCGTCGATAAGAAAGAATTTATTAAAGTTTATAGGATCGTCCGTGAAACCGGAGTGGTCTATCTGTCACTTGGAAAAGAAGAAATACCTTGTTTGATTAAACATTTACAAAAACATCCTGTTACTGACATTCTTCTCCATGTTGACTTCAGAAAAATTGATCTGGCCAAAAAAATTGAAACTGATGTCCCTGTAAAAACCATCGGCGTATCTGAAGCAGTCACTCAAAAGGGTGGTGTTTTGTTGCTGCAATCAGAAAATTTATTAGTCGAAGCTTTGCCACAGGATATTCCTCACACTATTAATATTGATATTTCTGTTATTAAAGAACTTGGCCAAGAAATCAAGGTTAGTGATCTTATCAAATCTGGTAAATATTTAATTAAAACCAGTCCCGATAAAGTGGTTGTTTCGGTGGTTGCCCACAAAGAAGAAAGTATTACTCCAGACACGGCGACTGCCGCTCCTGAAGTATTGACTGAGGCTGCCGTAAAAGAAGGAGAAGAAGGGGCG
>Ga0209211_10003070_pt1 | contig 27783 bp, 25 predicted proteins | sample RifGroA2_FD_183992 | JGI IMG/M metagenome (GOLD analysis project Ga0209211, IMG submission 183992) | Groundwater microbial communities from Rifle, Colorado, USA - Groundwater A2 (SPAdes) (version 2) | ecosystem: Environmental > Aquatic > Deep subsurface > Groundwater | place: Rifle, Colorado...
GGGACACGGGCGGGTGGCGAAATGGCAGACGCGCATGGTTTAGGACCATGTTCCGCAAGGAGTGGAGGTTCAAGTCCTCTCCCGCCCACATTTCGATAAACTCGATGTAAACAAAATCTGGTATAGTATTTCAAAATGACGAAAAAAAATAATCCGCTCGAAGGCACAATCCGCGTCACTGGCAAAGGTGTCGGCTATTTCCCTCTGCTCGATGGCGATGAAGATCTTGAAATCCAGCCGGAGAATCTCAATGCCGCCCTTAACCGCGACAGAGTTAAAGTCGAATCACTGCAAAAAGAAATCCTTGGTAGAAAACAGGCTCGGGTCACAGAGATCATAGAGCGCCACAAGACAGAATTTGTCGGTACTCTGGAAGAAGACGACGAGAACTTCTTCCTAGTGCCAGATGATAAAAGGATGTACAGAGATATATTCGTGCCCTTTGACTCTGCTCAAGGCGCCTCCGAGGGCGACAAAGTGCAAGTCAAGATTACCGAGTGGCCCGTGCCATCCAAAAGCCCAAAGGGAGAGGAGCCGGTGAACACAACGCCGAAATGCTCGGCATTGTCTATGAGAGCGGGTTTGAGGTTGACTTCCCCACCGGGGTAGAAAAGGAAGCGCAAATGTGGAAAGAGAAATACCAAAAAGACCTGCCCGCCATGCTAGCGCAGGCAAAGCAGGCGGGGGATAAACTGAAAGACCGTAAAGATTTCCGCGAAACGACAACCTTCACCATCGACCCTCTAGACGCCAAGGACTTCGACGACGCCTTATCTTTTAAAATACTGCCGAGTGGCGACTACGAGATAGGCATTCACATCGCCGACGTTTCTCACTTCGTAGAAGAAAAAACCGAACTGGACCGAGAGGCAGAGAAGCGTGGCACCTCCATCTATCTTGTGGACCGCACTATTCCCATGCTTCCGGAAGTACTATCCAATGACCTCTGCTCTCTCAATCCCAACGAGCCCAAATACGCTTTCTCGGCCGTCTTCGTCATAGACAAGGAAGCAAGAGTCAAGAAACGCTGGTTCGGCAAAACGCTCATAGAATCCGACAAGCGCTTCACCTACGAGGATGCTCAAGAGATTATGGATAGGGGGCAAGGGGTATTTGTCGAAGAACTAAAAACTCTTAATACTCTCGCGAAAAAGCTTCGGGAGGAGAGATTTAGAAAGGGCGCGATTGATTTCGAAACCGAGGAAGTAAAGTTCGAACTTGATGATCTGGGCAAACCAATCCGAGTGTATAGAAAGGAGCGCAAAGATACTCATAAACTCATTGAAGAATTCATGCTCTTGGCAAACCGCGAGGTAGCAACCTACATGCACATCGCTAACGGCGCGAACACTCGCGCCGCTTTCGTCTACCGTATCCACGACGCACCAGACAGAGAGAAAATCTTAAATCTTGCTACTTTTGTCAAAGCACTCGGCTTCGAGCTCAAAAACAAAGAGGGCGAAACCACGGGCGAAGACATTTCCCGAATGCTTCGCTCGGTTGATGGCAGCCCGGCAGAAATGCTCATTAAAACGGCAGCGGTCAGAGCCATGTCGAAGGCGATATATTCCACTTCTAACATCGGACACTTTGGATTGGCTTTCGAATATTACACTCATTTCACTTCGCCCATCCGCCGTTACCCAGACTTGCTTGTCCATCGACTACTTCTCCGCTTCCTGGTGAAAGGCCAGATAGAACAGGACGAGATTATCAAATATCAAAGACTCTGCGACGACTCAAGTGAGCGCGAACTTGAGGCAGCAGAAGCCGAGCGTGCTTCTATCAAATACAAACAAGTGGAATATATGCAGGAGCATATCGGTGAAGAGTTCGACGCTATCGTCTCCGGTGTCTCGGAGTGGGGCATCTACGTTGAAGAGGTTAATACTAAAGCGGAAGGTATGGTTAAACTGCGCGATATGAGAGACGACTTCTATGAACTCAACGAGAAGCTCTACGCCATAGTTGGCAAAAATACCGGTAAGAAATACTCTCTAGGCGATAAAATCCGCGTCAAACTTGTCGCATCTGACCCCGAACGCAAGACGCTCGATTTCCAATTTGTATAACTGTCGTTAATCCTTTATGTAAAGCCGTATTTTGGGCTTTTATAAAATTAAATTGATTTTTCTTTAAATTTTGCTTGACAATAAAACTGGGTATGCTATACTATAGGGTAGATGGGGGCCTCCCGCGAAGCATGCGGATTTTGCCCCCGGGCCAGATTGACTTGCAGGCACGATGCTTGCTAACGGGTGAGAAGAGCTAGACTTCTGCCCGGAGTCAGTCTGAAAGGCGTGCGGCCGCCCTTGTTCCGCACTCGGCGGGGGGTTATCCTGCTTAAAAAGATCAGAGGGCGTGGGAAACTGAATCCTGCGCCACCCGTCCCGAAAGGGACACTCTGTATCAACTTCGGGGGGATGTCGCCGAAAAACTAGCCGACGACATCCATCCCACCTGCCAAGAGCGACCCGTTAAACGGTTGCTCTTTTTCTTTTCCTAACATACGTTAATAAAATGCTATAGCATTGATGTAACGTAAAATAATAGTCACTTGTTAACATACGATATATCGTATGTTGTCTGTACGGAGCAAATGTGGGGCAGAAAAAACATTAGTGAAAAACGATAGCGCGTTTTTCTAGACTATATTTGCGGAGTGTTTACTTCGCGGCTTCGACGGCTTCGTCGAAAGAGATGGAGAGGAGTTTAGAGATACCGTTTGAGCCCATAGTGACGCCGTAGATAACTCCGGCGCGAGACATTGTTTCTCTATTGTGTGTTATCAAAATAAGCTGGGAATGTTTGGAGAGTATCTCGACCAAATCTCCATACTTCTTGGAATTTGATTCATCAAGCGCCGCATCTGTCTCGTCGAGGATAATGAACGGCGGAGGATTAACTTGAGAAACCGCGAAAATGAGCGCGATGGAGGTCAGCGCTCGCTCTCCGCCGGAGAGCATCACGAGACCCCGAATTTTTTTCTTTGGTAGATTAACTTTAATATCCAAACCCTCCTCCGCCAAGGCTTCGGAGGGCATGCCTTCCTCAACATCTTCGAACTCTGTTTGTTTTCGAGAGACTTCTTTCGTCAGAATCAGACTTGCTTCTCCGCCGCCAAACATAGAGACAAAGAGCTTACCAAATTCTTTATTAATATTTTCAAGTCCGGAAGAAAACTCAACTGCCAAGCGTGTTTCGAGTTCCTTAATAAGCTCTGCCAGAGTCTGGGCAGACTTCTCAAGATCAAGTAACTCACGAGCCAAGAATTCATCTCTCTCGGAAGTATCTTTATATTCCTTTGCCACTTCTTCCATACCAGAAATGCTTGAATCCTCAAGACGAATTTTGAGTTTTTGTATATTACGCTTGCTAGCTTCTTGTTCTTCGCGACTAACAGGTACGGAGGCGTCGCCTCCGTGTTCGAATTTGAACACGACAGAGCCAACAAGATGACCGATCTCCTGGAGTTCTCTTCTTAATTCCTCCTCAATAAGACTTAGGGAGTCCTCGCGCGATTTCAGAAGGTTGAGTTTTGAGCCAAGCTCATTTTCAAGAGATTTAGTACGAAAGACTGCTTTCTCTGCTTCAGAGATTTCATACTCCTTTTTTTTGATTATTATTAGTTTTTCTTCGAAATCGGCTTGCTGTTTTTTCAGCTCTTTGATTCTCGCATGAGCTTCAGAAATAAGTTCAGAATTTGTAGCATGTTTTCTCTCAGTTATGAAACTCTCTATCTTATCCTTGACCATCTTGAGATCTTGAAGATTTTTTATATCCTCGTATAATCCTTCAACCTCTTTAAGTCTGACAGTTTTTAGTTCGTCTGAAGCAGAAAGTTTTTTCTCATTATCGATAATACGCTCTTCGGCAATAATAAATCCATCTATCTTGCCAATCTCACGAGTCAAATCATCCTTCTCCTTCTGCACAGTACTCAATCCTGATTCTAGTTCAAGTAATTTCTTAGCTTCCTTTGACTCTTTAGCAAGATTCTCAAGTTCTTTCTTCAATGGTTCTTTCTCATTAACCAACTTTTGTCTTGAAATAGATATATAATTCTCTTCCCTTTTAAAATATTCTTTAGCCAGTAAGAGAAGTGCTTGGCGCTGCTCTTCAGTCTTTTCTAGCTTCTCCACCTGTTTTTTAAGAAACTTCAAATGCGGAGCAATCTCCTTGCGTAAGGCCTCAACTTGGGTAATATTTTCAAAAGTTTTATTAAGTTTGCGCTCACTCTCCAAACGTTTGTATTGATAAAGTCTCAACCCTAAAGCATCTTCAACCATGCTTTTGCGGTCTTTGGGGCTGGCGCTAAGAATCTTGTCAGCTTCACCTTGAGAAATGATGTGATGACCGAAGGCGCCGATGTGAGCACGAGCCAGAAGCTCGAGGATATCCTTAAGGCGCACCGAGCTACCGTTTATAAAATAGTCGTTCAGGCCATCGCGGTGAACAGTCCGTTCAATGACTACCTCCGGAAAGTCTATATCAAATACTTTATCTTCATTATTAAAAATCACTTTAACATTTGCTCGGCCCGCTCGTGGTGAGTCCGTCGAACCATTCCAAATCAAGTCCTCACCGCGCTTGCCACGCATACTCTTGATCGATTGTTCTCCGAGCACAAAACGGAAAGCTTCGGCGACATTCGACTTACCCGAGCCATTCGGCCCGACAATAGCTGAAATGGGCGAGTTGAATTCAAAAGTATTCTTTTTAGCAAAAGACTTGAATCCCGACAGTTCTATCGATTTTAAATACATACGATTTCATATTATATCAGACCTCACCCCAGCCCCTCTCCTAGATTTAGGAGAAGGGTGATTCGTTGCAGGTCACTCTCCATATGATTGTTTTATTTTCTTAACTACCTCGTTTAGACAATTTTTCACATCATTATTTTTGAACCGAAGAACTTTATAATCTAGCTCTTTAAAATATTTATCACGTACCTCATCATATTCTTTATTGGAGACAGATTCATGGATACCACCATCAATCTCGATTATTAATCTCTTTTTTGCACAATAGAAATCAAGAATATATCCTCCAAAACTATGCTGCCGTCTAAATCTGTAACCAAGTTTACCATTTCTTAGTTCTGACCAGAGGATATTTTCTTCTTCTGTAGCTCTATTACGGAGTTCACGCCTTCGATCAACAAACTTTTGTAAATTATGTACCTTAGTCATTTTATCTCCTGCATCCTAACCCTCTCCTCAATCGAGGAGAGGGTGGTCGAAGACCGGATGAGGTCTTTATTATATAATTAACTATGCCAGACTTCAGGAGCCGGATTAATCCGGCTCCTTGATTTTTTATCACTTCGATATAAATAGAGATCGCCCGGCGCGCTTGCGCGCCGGGCGGAGAGATCCAGGCACTTACTAGGGATGTGGATACATCCGGAACAATCGAGCCCTAGTTCGCACCCAGTCCGCGGACACCACATTGTTAATGAAGACAAGATACGCGACTTCGCCGTTACCCATCGGGCTCCGAACAGATTCCCATAGGAAGACCGCCTTACTCCTGTACCCTCGCGGGTAAGTGCCTGGTTTGGCAATCCAACCCTTGATCTCCTCGTCATCGAGCGAGAGATCGAGATCGATCCGACCACCCTCCTCTAAACGCTTTTCGAGAAGAGTGAAGAGGGAGGACCTGATAAGACTGTTGTGCTTATCCACGATCTCTTGGAGAGAGTATGCAACTTCAGCCGCATCACGCTTTCCATCTACGACCAGCTTCGCGACGGTTGCCCACAACTTGAACAGCCGTTCGTACTCATTGCCACTGCTCATGGCATGCTCCTTTTGTGAAGAACTTTTCCGCCCGCTACTCACAGGCGTTTCCGGAAATTGCCGGACCAGTTGTAGGAGAATTCCTACCCATCTCGCCTGATAGTACACTTATTTATATTTAACGTCAAGTCCAAACTCGTCAACCTGCCAGGTCGACAAGTTTGAGGTCAACAAGTTTTATTGACAATACCTATATTTAACTCCAACCCTTAGAATCAAGCGCTTGGCGGGCGGCTTTTTGTTCCGCGTCTTGTTTGGACTCCCCTTCCCCCTCCCCGTACAATTCAGCGCCTACGAAAACACTGACAACAAAACGTTTGTGGTGATCGGGTCCTGATTCGCGTATAGTCTTGTAAACGGGAGTCAGCCCGGTGTACTCTTGCGCCCTCTCTTGGAAAAGACTCTTGGCGTCTATCCAATCACCGTTCTTGAGAATGTTTTCGATGAGAGGCGCCACGTGGGTCAGGATGAAATTCTTGGCGATCTGGTATCCTTGGTCAATATAGATGGCGCCGATGATAGCTTCCAAAGTGTTGGCGAGAATATATTGGCGTGCTCGACCAATATCTTTTGATTCGCCTCGAGAGAGCAAGAGGAAATCATTGGCGCCCAGCGTTTGCGCCACCAGAGAACAAGTATCGGCATTAACCAAGGTCGAGCGCAGAGAGGTTAATTCTCCTTCAGTCGAATCCTGGAAACGTCCGTAAAGATAGTCAGTAATGACCAGTTCCAAAACAGCGTCACCGAGAAACTCCAGGCGCTCATTATGCTTTAGGGCAGAGCCCCGGTTCTCGTTGATATACGAGCGATGGGTGAAAGCCTGCTTCAAGAGGCTCTTGTCTTTAAATGTTACTCCCGCCCTCTTTTCAAATTTCTCGAAATTCATCATTTCTTATCTTCTGCTAATCTCTGCATAGCTTTAGTGACGATAGGTAAGATATCATCATAAAAATTTAGGTCTAAGATGTCTGCAAGTTTGAACCAACGTACATCATCCAGTCCTCCCTGTTCCTCCTTCTTCTCGAGAGTCAGTTCTTGGTATGCCGCTTCCGCAAGAAAGTAATCAACATGCTTAAGTATCTTACCTTTCTCCGGATGATAGGTCGAGTAAGAATTTTCTCCTAGTCGCTCTAGAATTTTAATAGGTATACCCAGTTCCTCTTGGGCTTCTCGGTGGAGACCCTCTTCTTCGCCCTCCCTACCCTCCAGTTTCCCCTTGGTTAAAGTCCAATGTCCGAAAACATCGTGAACTAGTGCGAGGTAAATGTCTCCTTCGTGACGAGCAAAAACCACCGCTCCGGCTAGACGCTCTACCGGCAGTTTGTCCATGGGTACATTACCATATTTCTTCTTGGCTTTAGGCACATCAAACTTTCCCGGCTCTCCCATCTCCTTGTAGACAGCACCCAGTACTCCGTTGATGAATCTACCGGAAGTTTCTCCGCCAAAAGTCTTAGCAAGCTCTATAGCCTCGTTGATAGCCACTTTAGGCGGCACCTCCTTACGGTCAGCGAACAAGAGTTCGGCAAGGCCGATACGTAAGATATTCCTGTCAACGACAGAAATCTTATCAATCGGCCAGTCCGGTGCCGCCTTTTCTATCAAGACATCCAGGTCTTTCTTTCTCTCAAGTACCTGCCTCAAGAGATTATCCATAAACGGCCTGTCATTCGTACCCGGTGCAAATTCAGATATGGTCCGTTCGAATATGGGAAATATCTCTCCTGCTTTTGTGCCCTCAAAGTCCCACTCAAACAGAGTCTGGAGAATAATTGACCTCGATAGATGTCGATTGGACATAAAGAACAAAAGAACTATTTATTTTTTTTCGCTAGTTTATCAAGTTTGGCTGTTAAATCAATAATTTTTCTACCTCGATAAGTACCGCTTACCTTTGAAAGTCTATGCCGCAGATGAAAATTGCCCGACCCATCCTTCGAGAGAGCCGGCTTCGAGAGCGCATGGTGAGAGCGTCTGTTTTTAGTATGAGACCTAGTATGTCTCATTCGTACTGTCATAACCACACTTTATCAGTTAAATTTATAAAATGAAAGCCCCCGCCACGTCTGACGTGGCGGGGGCGAATTAGGTGGGAACCAGGCATATTTCAGCAACGCCTGAAATCCCTTAGGGCGGCGAGGAACATCCTATGGTGGTTGTCGATGAGACCCCCCCGCAGGATAACCCTGACGTCTACCCACGTTGGCTTAGAGAGAGTCGTATTGCCATCCCTCATACCCCTCGTGTGCAGGACGCCCGTGCAGTCGTCAATTTCTACCAGAAAGCCGAACTGGATGATCTTCCGGTTCTCGGGTGATTCTCGTTCGTAAACTCTCCGAGCCCCAGTGACCTTGAGTCCAGTTTCCTCCTGTACTTCTCTTGTCATTGTTTCAAACGCTGTCTCAAGGCCCTTTTGCATTCCTCCAGGAAACTTGAGCTTGATTTTACCCGCCCGTCCCGTTCTTGGGTTGGTCGTGACGGATTCAAAGACAAGCGCTTGAAGACCTTCTCTCGTCCTTCTACAAATTACAGCACATGCAAAATGCCTTTGATGGGTGATCATTGCACCCTCCTTTCTATCCGTCATTGTACTACACTTACCTATGTCTTGTCAATCGTGCGTACTGCCACTTGGACACGCCGTGTCCAAGTGGTTTATAAAAAGCTCCTGCGGTGGATCGCAGTTGGACCATACTTTTTGATAGCACGTCTATGTTGGCTCGTGCCATAACCCTTGTGCATATCAAAATTAAATTCTGGAAACTTTTTTGAGAGTCGAACCATTTTGCGGTCACGTATCACTTTCGCCACGATGGAAGCCAGAGAGATAACGGGAATCTTTTCATCCCCTCTCGTGACCGTAAGCTGGTGAATAAACTTGTCTGGTGCTTTAAGAGAACCGTCAAGAAAGATTTGTGATCTCTCTTCATCAATTTCCAGTTTGTCCAAACACCTCTTGATACCAAGACGCACGGCAAAGACGATGCCTTTCTGGTCTATGACTTTCTCCGAGACAAGCGAGACGGCAAAATCAAGTACACCCTCTTTGCGAGCCTCGAGAGCTAGAGCAAACCACAACTCCCTTTCACCCGGAGAAAGCTTTTTTGAATCTTTAATGCTCTTGAAAAAATTCTTGCTTGCATGACGAAGCTCGGGTGTGGTGGGGTTGGGAATCAAAACCGCCCCCACCGCCACTGGTCCGGCAAGTGGTCCCCTTCCCGCCTCATCAATGCCTACGACATATCGCATTTTTACATTATAATACGCGCATGTCGCGATTCGTGCATCTCCACACTCATAGCCATTATTCTCTCCTTGAAGCTTTACCGAAAATTCCAGACCTCGTCAAGAAAGCTAGTCTCTCGGGCATGGCCGCGCTCGCCCTTACCGATTCAGGCAATCTCTACGGAGCCATAGAATTTTATAAAGAGTGCCAGGAGCAAGAAATCAAGCCCATCATCGGAGTTGACTTCTATGTAGCCCGTCGAACAAGAAAAGATAAGGAAGCCAGAGTTGATAATGAACGAGATCGACTAGTATTACTCGCGGAAAATAATGCTGGATATCTAAATTTACTCAAACTGGTTACTGATTCGTATCTTGAAGGGTTCTACTATAAACCACGCATAGATCGTGAACTTTTGGAAAAATACAATGATGGCTTAATCGCAATTTCTACGGAGTCAAAATGGTATCAAGAGATCTTTGGAGATAGATTCTTTCTTGGAGTTACTCCCCAAAGCTTACCGAATCTAAAAAAGAAGGACGAAAATATAGTAGCTATCTATGATGTCCACTATCTAGAACCAGCTGACAGACCTGTTCTTGATACTCTCGTTTCCATTCAAGGACAGTTGCGCGAGAATCACACTTTCAATAAAGAAGTGGACCACTCCTTTATCTCCACAGAACAAGCAAAAGAGGATTTCAGGAATTTTCCTGGAGCCATTGAGAATACAGTCAAGATTGCTGATAGATGCAATGTGGAACTCGAGCTCGGCAAATGGATTTTCCCGAATTACTTGGTGGAAAGCGGCCGATCCTATGATGAGGAACTTCAGGCCCAGGTCTATTCGGGATTTAAGAGAAGGAATCTCGTCGAGAGCCCGGAAATCGTAGAGCGGGTGCAGTATGAATTGAGTATCATAAAGGGCAAAGGATTCTCGCCATATTTTTTGGTGGTAAGCGATCTTTTGAAATACGCCCGGGAACAGGGCATCTTAGCAAACATCAGGGGCTCGGTGATGGGCTCAATTGTCACTTATCTTGCCGGCATTACCAATGTTAACCCTTTGGAATATAATCTTCGTTTCGAACGCTTCTTGAACCCAGACCGCCCTTCCGCGCCCGATATTGACATGGACTTTGCCGACACCAGACGTGACGAGATGATAGATTACGTCAAAGACAAATACGGAGCGGACCACGTTGCGCAGATCGGCACCTTCGGCACCATGATGGCACGCGGAGCCGTCCGTGATGTCACTAGAGCACTCGGCTTCTCTTATGCCCTGGGCGATAAGATTGCCAAGCTTGTCCCACTGGGCGCCCAAGGATTTCCCATGACCATTGATCGAGCCATGAAGGAAAATCCAGAACTCACCAAACTCTACGAGGAAGATAAAGAGACAAAGACTATTATAGATATGGCCAAGAAAATTGAGGGGAATGCCCGACATATCAGTGTTCATGCCGCTGGAGTAGTGATCGCTCCGGGACCTCTTACGGAATACACCCCCCTCCAGTACGATACCAGAGGTGAAAGAAAGATTATTACCCAGTACGACATGTACTCAATCACCGACGAGTACGGCGGCGTGGGTTTGCTTAAATTCGATTTCCTTGGTCTTAGAAACCTGTCGATCATCGCTGACACAGTCGAGCGTATCAACAAAATTGAGGGTATCAAAATTGATATAGAAAATATCCCCCTAGACGATAAAAAGACTTTTGACCTCTTATCCCGAGGCGAGACCGAAGGCACGTTCCAACTTAACGGCAACGCCATGACCAAATTCCTCATGGAACTTAAGCCGTCAGCTATCCATGATATTCATGCTATGGTCGCTCTCTACCGTCCCGGTCCGATGCAATTCATCCCCCTGTTTATAGAAAGAAAACATAATCCGTCCCTAGTCACCTATCCCGATCCAGCGCTCAAGCCGATTCTGGAGAGAACCTACGGGATACTCGTTTATCAAGACGACCTCCTGATGATTGCGCACGACATTGCTGGTTATTCGTGGGGCGAAGTGGACAAATTTCGCAAAGCCGTGGGTAAAAAGATTCCCACGGAAATGGCGGCTCAAAAGGAAAAATTTGTCAGGGGTTGTATAGAACATTCTGGATGGCGGGAATCGAAAGCTCGAGCGCTCTGGGACTGGATAGAACCCTTCGCTGCCTATGGCTTCAATAAAGCCCATTCCGTCTCCTATGGCCACGTGGCATACCAGACCGCCTGGCTCAAGGCAAATTTCCCCGCAATCTACATGTCCGCCGTGCTCACGGCGGAATCCGGCGATGTAGAAAAAATAGGGGTCATGATTAAGGAGTGTTCGCGCATGGGTATAGAAGTCTTACCCCCATCTATCAATGAAAGTTTTTCTCAATTCACGGTGGTAAATGAGAAACCTTACAAAATACGCTTTGGTCTCACTACCATAAAAAACTTTGGACAAGGGATTTCGAGTGCCATAACCCTCGAAAGGAAACTCGGCGGCAAGTTCAAAGACTTAGCTGACTTCCTCGACCGCGTCAAGGATAAGAACTTGAATAAAAAGTCCCTCGAGTCACTTATCAAATGCGGCGCTCTTGATGAATTTGGCGAACGCGGTCAGCTAGCTTCCAACATTGACAATCTGCTCGGGTATCATCGCGAAAGAATGGGCGCGCCCAAAAATCAAGATTCCCTCTTTGGCTTAATGATCGATACTTCCACCCTACCAGCTCTGCGACTTAGCCCGGGGTCTCTAGCCTCGCAGAGGGAGAAACTATTGTGGGAGAAGGAGCTTCTCGGTCTCTACATCTCCGGCCATCCACTTGAAGCATATCAAGACAAGCTTCTCTCGATTAAAGTCAACATCGAGAAACTTTCCGATTTGCGTGAGGGTACTGAAACGGTTATCGCGGGCATAGTCGAGGAAGTACGCGACGTTCTCACTAAAGGAAACGAGCGTATGGTCTTCATGCGTTTGGCTGATTTGTCAGGCGTCATTGAGGTAGCCATCTTTCCAAGAATACTGGACGAATTTCGTCCATTCATCCAACCAGAAACCTGCATCGCTATCAAGGGAAAGGTCTCGAAACGCAAAGGTGAGACTTCCTTTATTGCCGATAAGATTAAAACCCTGTAACCGTGTCAACCTGCCACGTCGACACGGTTGCCGATGCCAAAAACTGGAATATTTCTTTTGTGTAATTTCCGGGGGTGATGTCAAATGTTTTATAGAAAAGCTCTTTATTTAAAATTATCGAATACTCTCCATTACCGAAATAATCTCTGAAGCTCGACCAGTTATAAGATTTAAGAAATTCCATGGCCAGAGAACCAGATGGTCTATTCACCTTCCACTTAGAAAATTTAACATCCAAAGAATTAAGATCAATATAAAATGGGATGTAGAGAAATTGTGCCTCCTCTGAGATTGGAATTATTTTTGCTTTATTCTGAAACAGATAACCACTCCGGCCTTCATTTTTTGTATTAAAGTATTTTGTATATGCATTCCCCACTCTTTTGGTAAATTCTACAATACCGCCTTCAACAAGTTCGTATAATAAAAGATGATAATGATTCGGCAACAAACTCCATTTAAGTATTTCCACCAATTTCTCTTGTTTCAAATTAGTCACATTTTGTATATCTCGTTCTCTGCTTCTTATTTTACCGTTAACATTATTAAGAAGAAAAAGGTTGTCCCGAAACCGTGAATAGTCATAATCGTCTAAAAATATCTTTCGTTTCTCCACTCCTCTATTACAAACATGCGCCAAATTTCCTATCATCTCATCAAAATTAACATATCAGCGCCCCGTGTCAACGTGGCACGTTGACACGGGGCGAGCACAAGGTAATTGCCGAGAAGATAAAGGCGCTGTAGGATGTAGCTTATGGCTGAATCAGAAAATAGCGATCATAGAAAAATCGGGCAAGAACTTGATCTTTTCCTTTTCTCCGACCTAGTGGGAAGCGGCCTACCGATGTGGACGCCGAAAGGCACCGTTATCCGTCAGGAACTCGATAACTTTGTCTGGGAACTTCGCTCCCAATATGACTATGGACGGGTCACTATCCCCCACATTACCAAACGTAATCTATACGAGATATCCGGTCACTGGGAAAAATTTGGTGATGATCTTTTCAAGATAGTTTCTCGAGAAGGTAAAGATTATGCTCTTAAGCCTATGAACTGTCCTCATCACACCCAGATCTTCGCTCGCCGACCACATTCGTACCGAGAAATGCCCCAGCGGTATGCTGAAACTACAATGGTTTATCGTGATGAACAATCTGGAGAATTAGGGGGCCTTACTCGTGTTCTATCTATCACTCAAGACGATTCTCATGTTTTCTGCCGTACTAGCCAGATTAAAGTCGAGTTCCTGAAGATCTGGGATATCGTGGACAAATTCTATAGCACTTTCGGCTTTTCTCTCAGAGTACGCCTCTCCTTCCGAGACCAGAACACCCCTGAGAAGTACCTCGGCACTTCGGAAATCTGGAATCATGCAGAAAAGGCTCTCCGAGAAATTGCGAAGGAACGAAAGGCGGATTATTTCGAGGAACTCGGTGAAGCAGCGCTTTACGGACCGAAACTTGACTTCATAGCTACCAATGCCGCCGGTCGCGAGTGGCAGGTAGCTACTATTCAGCTTGATATGAATCTACCGGAAAGATTTGATCTTACCTGCGTAAATGAGAAAGGAAAGAATGAGAGAATCGTCATGATACATTCTGCTATCACTGGTTCGATCGAGAGATGTACTGCAATCTTGCTAGAACACTTCGACGGTTTGCTGCCTCTCTGGCTTTCTCCGGTGCAAGTCAAAGTCCTTCCGATAGGTGAAGGACACTTTAAATACGCAAGAGGTACTTTTGAAAGACTAAAAGCAGAAAATATCAGAGTAGAGTTGGATGATTCAAATGAAAGTTTGGGAAAGAAAATCAGGAATGCCAAGACCGAGAAAGTGCCTTATATGTTAGTCATCGGAGAGAAAGAAGTCTCGGGAGACAAAGTTACTCTCGAGAGCCGAGACTTCGGCAACTTGGGTCAATTCGATGTCGAAGAACTCATCTCCAAGCTCAAGCAAGAAATAAGGGATAGAAAATAGCGAGATACCGCTCTCATTGCTTCGGCTTCATGAGCGGAAATATTTGTGTTTCCCGGATTGGCTTGTCCACGAGTAAACTGAAAAGACGCTCGCTAAAGCCATGCCCAGCGGGAGGGGGCATTCCATACTCTAGAGCTTCGACAAAGTCGTCGTCCATCATCTGAGCCTCAAAATCGCCTGCTTCTCTCATCTTTTCTTGTTCTTGGAAACGCGCTTTTTGATCTATTGGGTCATTGAGTTCACTATAACCTTGCCCAACTTCCGAGCCCGCGATAATAAAGTGGAAGCGTTCCGTAACATTCGGATTACTAGATGAAGATTTTGACAGTGGAGATGTTATCTTCGGTTCGTTTATAAGAATAGCTGGTCCGCTAATTTTTTTACGGCAATATTTCCACAAAGAATCGAATAGACGCGCTTTATTATTTGCTTCATATTCCACTCCTAGTTCTTTCAATCTTTTCTCTATTTCTTTGTCACTGGCTTTTTCAATATCAATTCCAGTTTGTTTCTTAATTTCTTTTGTATAATCTATCAAAGACCAATCCTGATTTAAATCAATATCGAAATTATTTATCTTAAACTTCAACGTTCCAAAAGTCTTTTCTGCGACATAAAGATAGCATTCTCGTAAGAATTTATACATGTCTTTATAATTAGCATAAGCCCAATAAGCTTCGCATTGAGTATAATCTTGCAGATGTTCTGGAGACATGCCCTCATTACGAAAAACTCTTCCAATTTCAAAAGTCTTTGGAATTCCAGCTATCATCAATCTCTTCTGCCAAAGCTCCCCCGCTGAGATTCGAAGATAGACATCCATATCTAACGCATTATGATGAGTTTTAAATGGAGTAGCGTCGCCTCCACCCACAATATTTTCTAAAACTGGAGTTTCGACCTCCAAAAATCCATGGCTCGTATGAAATTCCCTGACAGCGTTCCAGAAGACGGAACGTTTCTTTACAACCTCCCTTGATTCAGGATTAAAGAGAATGTCTAAATATCTCTGACGAAATCTGGTCTCATGGTCCGAGAGACTATGCCACTTCTCAGGCAGTGGGCGCAGAGATTTGGCGAGCATCCTGACTTCTTCGACAAGAATCGTCTTCTCGTCTCTCTTGGTTAAGAAAAAAGTGCCTTTGACCTCTACAAAATCGCCGATATCAAACGCTTTTTCGAAAAGTGCGTAGGACTCTTCGGATAGGGGTTCTCCTTTTTTCAGAAGCGCTTGGAATCGGCCGGTACCGTCATTGAGATCAAAGAAAATAACTTTTCCCTGGGCACGCAGAGACCTGATGCGACCAACCATGTGCCAACTCTTGCCACTTCCCATTAATTGATCAAAGTGGACGACGCCGGCTTCGCAAGTAATATCTTGACGCGCAGTGGCAGGATAGGGGTTAATGCCTCTCGAAATAAGAAAGTGGAGTTTTTCTAGCCTTACTTGTCTAATCTCTTCTAGTGATGCCATTACTTAATGTCGATAATCTTATACGACATTGTACCACCGGAAGTCTCAAAGGAGAACGTTTCGCCCTTCGATTTACCCATAGCGGCGAGACCCAAAGGAGAGCGTGTGGAAATTTTGCCACGAGCGGCATCAGCTTCTTCCGAACCGACCATAGTGTAAGATTTGTGGGACTTATCAGATTCTTTTTCTAGAGCCACAACGGAACCGACGGAGACAATATCTGTACTTTTAGTAGAGATGATTTTAGCCGATTTCAAAATGGCCTCAAGCCGGTTAATACGATCTTCTAACATGGCCTGACTGTCACGCGCCTCTTGATATTCCTGGTTCTCGGATAGATCCCCCAGAGACTTGGCATACTCTAGAGCTTCGGCGACCTCTTTGCGCTTCGCTGTTTTGAGCTGTCCGAGCTCCTTTTCAAGTTCCTGGAATTTCTCTTTGGTTAGATAATCTTCGCTGCCGTGCATAAAATTAAATTAGTGGGGAGAATCATATCTCACTATCTCCTAGAAATCAATCCCGCCAAGGCGGGACAGGTTACTCAAAATACTCCGGGGTATTGATGGCCATCCAGTCGAAAAGCCGACGGACTACTGAGGTGGCTCCGGCACCGTTTGAACTCGGCCCCTTTTCCATGACAATTGCCCAAGCATATCTAGGAGTCTCAAACGGAAAGAAGCCGACAGACCAAGAATGAACATATCGCTTGGCAGAACCAACTTCCGCCGTACCAGTCTTAGCAGCGGCTTTGACATAGGGCACGTTGAGACCAACCGAAGTGCCATAAGTGACGCTTGCTCTCATACCTTCGCGCACTATTCTCCAATCTTCATCGCTCAATTCTATAACACGCTTGACCTGACCTGGATTTCCTCCGAGTAAAAGAGAGGGCGTCAACAACTCTCCACCATTGGCAATGGCGGAGACAAATCTCGCTGCATTAAGGGGGGTAATTTGCGTGCCGTACTGGCCAATAGCGGTAATATATGTATCACCTAAGCGCCAGAGGTCACCATTGAATTTCTGCTTTTTCCAATCCGGAGTGGGAATGACACCTTCTACTTCGCCGAGAAGCTCGACTCCGGTCTTCTCCGTCAATCCAAAGAGTTGGAAATATTTATCTAGGAGAGTGATGCCTAACCCCTTCTGGTCCCCATAGCCGCCACCGATAGAGTAGAAGTATGTGTCAGAAGAGACAGCAAGAGATTCTCTCATATCTGTCCAGCCGTGAGCTTTCCAATCTTTAAAGACAGAGGGTTTGGACGGATCATAGGGATTGGGGACCGTAATAGAGCCGGTGCTTAAGATTTGTTTGGCGGGGGAAATTAACTTTTCGTTCAGAGCCGCAAGAGCAACAATGGGTTTCAGGATAGACCCTGGGGTATAGAGTCCGCCTATAGCGCGATTGAGAAAATACTTTGAAGAATCATTAATCAGAAAATTAATAACCTCTCGGTCGGCGCCCGCCGTGAGTATGTTCTGATCGTATTCGGGGAAGCTTGTCAGAGCTAGAACCTCGCCAGTCCAAACATCCATAAGCACAGCGGCCCCCCCGACAAATCCTCTATCTTTAGCCAGAGACTCAATGGCCTCAAATAAAACCTCCGTCAAACGAGCATCAATGGAGAGAATGATAGGGTTGCCATCTTGCGGTCTCTTGATTACTGACTCCGAAATGACCTCCCCAAAGACATTTGTTTCTTTCAACTTAAGACCATTAGCGCCTTTTAGAAGAGCATCGTAGGCACGCTCGACTCCATCACGGCCACGGTAATTTTCCTCGTAATAGAAGCCCATCTGATCGGAGAGAGGATACTTGAGATAGCCAACTACGTGCGCAATACCTTTGATGGGAAGATAGAGCCGGCGAGCGAAATTGCTCTCTCCTTCTTTTATGGCATTAGTAGCCAGCTCGCGCATGCCTCTGTCATAGATCACGCCTCTATTTGCAAATATCAGAGTTTGTTCCAAACGATTATCTTCTGAGATTTGTGCGTAGGTAGAGCCTTGTTTAATTCCCAAGACCCAAAGTTTCGAAACTAAAGCAAGAATGATCATAGAGAGGACAATTTTCAAAATGAAGAAAGTTTCCCAACCCATTGGCTTCTCTATCCTGCCTTCAAAACGATGTTCCTCGAAACCGGGTAAGTTTGTAGAATCGATAAAGATATCTTCTGGATTAATATCTTGGTACTGACGTTTTTTTATTTTGCGGAAGAATTTTTTAAACATAAGACCTTAGTCTCTCTCGAATAGGTAAAAGAAGAATGAGCACGACGAGGAGAGAGAGTGCGAGCGGAGAGACAAGCGAAGGCAGGACCGCCATCTCACTGCCATGAACCACACTAACGAGAAACACAAGCAGAATACCTTCCCAGAAAAAAGGAAAAAGGATGGCACCGATAAACAAGAGGGGGATATAGACCCAGTACGGTAAGACCAAGATGGAGGCGAGTATGACTGCAGATCCTAGAACGCGGCGGATCATGGCGTTACAAACACAAATCTCAAGCTAAAAATATTAGTCGGACTTTTGGCCAACACTTCTTTGAATGAATCCGTTGGTCGAACACTTATCTCACCCACGGTGGCCAGGGGGCGTGAGGTGATGTCAGGAGAGAGAATCCTATCTCCCTTCTCAATTGCTATATCACGCGGGAGAGTCAGTTTGAAGTTGCCGCCGCCGCTACCGACAAGCGTTACAGGCACATTATTCCTTTCGAGAACTGCGTTTGTTTCTTCCCCACTAGCGGAGAAGAGTTTCACCTTGGCGCTCTTGGGAAAGATTTCAGAGATTATTCCCAAAATTGGCCCTTCCGGTAATGATACTTCTGAGCCGATGGTGAGAGATTCATTTGAGCCGGCATCAATAATAATGACATCGTAAGGCGTCTGGGGTGGACGAGTCAATACGGCCGCTATCACTATATTGGATTCCTGTTTCCGGCCCACCAATTCAAGGAGAATATTTTTCTGAGTCTGCTCCTCCGGTAGAGATGGAATCACGTTCCCCGTAATGATTACATTCTTGATCTTCCAGATGGGAGAGATGATTGAAATGATAATCGCATCAAGCAGAGAAAAGATCACGGCCCCGGATATGAAGATCGCCACGAGAGTAATTATTCGTCTTAAATATGCGTGCCTTAATCTATTTTTTGGGAGGTAGTTCACCTTCATTTTTTATAAGTATATTCTCGAAGCTCTTTAAATCTTCTAGAATGATCCCAGTGCCACGCGCCACAGCTGTGAGAGGGTCAAGGGCTATATGCACCGGTATGTTAATTTCACTTTCAACGAGTTCAGGCAGACCCTTGACTAAAGCTCCCCCACCGGAGAGATAAACTCCTCTATTCATGATATCGCTTAAAATGTCAGGAGGGGTAGATTCCAGCACTTCCCTGATGGCCTCGATAATACTTTCAACCGATTGAGAAAGGGCATCGCGAATGTCTGTATCGGTGAGAATTATTTCTTTCGGTAGACCTGATACCAGGTCACGTCCCCTGACTGGCATTTCAAGCGGAGCGTGAGTAGGCAGAACCGAGCCTATAGAAGTCTTGATCATTTCGGCCGTCTTTTCTCCCAGAAGAACCTTAAACTGGTTCCTGACATAGGCGACGATATCCGAATTAAACTTGTCCCCGGCGATACGTAAATTCTTAGACCTAACCACCCCGCCGAGCGAGATAATAGCAATATCAGAAGTACCGCCGCCGATATCTATGACCATATTGCCAACTGGTTCATGAATAGGCAGACGCATACCAATGGCGGCCGCCATCGGCTCCTCGATGATATGCACTTCTCCGGCACCGGCATTGGAGGTTGCGTCACGCACCGCACGAATTTCCACATTAGTTATACCTGATGGCACCCCAACAACCACTCTCGGGCTAAACATTTTCTTAGAACCTACGATCGCTCTGTTCAAGAGATAACTAATCATCTCTTCGGTAATCTCGAAGTCAGAGATGACACCGTCAACCAAAGGCTTGATGGCCAAGATGTGCCCTGGGGTACGACCGAGCATCGCTCTCGCCTCGGTGCCAATGGCCACAACCTGCCCAGTCTTCTGGTTGATAGCTACCACTGACGGTTCGTTGACGACTATTCCACTACCGCGCAAATACACTAGGGTATTAGCCGTACCGAGATCAATACCGATATCGTGGGAAAATAAACGGCGAAGATTTTTAATGCCTGGAAATTTCATTATTTGTTTACCCCGAGCGAAGTCGAGGGGTCGAGCTCATTAATCAGATGCTCGATAGTCATTTCCTTCATCTTGCCAGTAGCCCTATCCTTGACTTCTAATATTTTCGATTCAAGAGCTTTCTCTCCAATAACCACCTGCGTGGGAATGCCGATGAGGTCGGCATCAGCGAATTTCTCTCCCGCGCGTAAATCGCGGTCATCGTAGAGTACTTCAATTCCTCGTGAGATAAGGGTTTTATATACCTCATTTGCATAAGAAAGCCCCTTCGACGGGCTCAGGGCAAGTAAGTGGATTTGAAAAGGCGCTACCTCTTTGGGCCAGACAATACCTTTCTCGTCAGAGAGGGCCTCCACGATAACGCCCATAAGCCGAGTGATACCAAGACCGTAAGAACCCAGTATCACTGGCCTTGATTCCCCTTTCTCATCCTTGAAAAAAAGCCCGAGCTGTTCTGACTTTGACCCGCCAAAACTGAAGATGTTGCCAACTTCCGCCGCCGCTACCTCTTCGAGCTCCCCACGAACAAGCCCGAGTTCCTTAAGCACTTCTTCATTGAGAACTTCTTTATTGACAGCGACTTTCTTCTCCCGATTGAGATAGATAGTATCCTCGCCAGTATCTATAATCGTCTGGAATTCGTGACTAAACTGGGTAAAAGCGCCACCGGAAGCAAAAGTAAGAAAGGTCCTGTCGCCAAGACCTACTCTTCTAAAAATATTCATGTAAGAAGCGGTCACAGTATCATAAATTCTCTTGTGCGCCGTCTCGTCTGCAACGTAGGAATACATATCCTTCATCATAAATTCACGTCCACGCATAATGCCACTTTTAGCACGGAGCTCATTGCGTAGCTTCGTCTGAAACTGGTAGACAAAGACCGGTAAGTCGCGGTAGCTTGAGATATAGTTTTTCATCATCTCGGTAATGGGTTCCTCGTGCGACCAACCGAGACCAACTTCCGCCCCATTCTTGAGCTGTGACTTGAACCAGACATCGACTTTTTTATCATCCCATCTATCAGTCTCCTGCCAGAGCTCTTTGCGCTGAAGCGTCGTCATGATGATTTCCTGACCACCGAAAGTATTCATTTCTTCCCTAACAACATTTTTTATTTTTTCAATTACCCTAAGACCGAGTGGTAGATAGGCATACACTCCTGCCATTTCTTTATTGATAAAACCAGCTCGTATAAGGAGTTTGGCATTCTTCGCCTCTTCATCTTTAGGCGCCTCTCGGCGCGTTTTAGTAAAAAGCTCGCTCTGTCGCATTATCGCCCCATTATACAGAAAACCCGCCGCCGATACAGCTGACGGGGGGTTTCCGTCGCCGCTCGGAGCGGGGTCAGGCAGGTCGCCTTATAGCTGGTCATCTCAGAGGATCACCACCCGAACATCCACATCACCCAGTCCCAATAGTTTCGTATCTTCTCACTAATACTTTGGGAAACATCGACCTCGTTGAATACCGGATCATGCCAGACGTTCAATCTCTTGCCTCCTCTCTCTTCGTCTATCCAGTCTAAGCAAGAGAATACCGCCTTATTACAAATATATCAACTTAGCCAATATCTTAATCTAAGTCTATATCGAACAATTTATACCAATATATTGTAATAAATTATTTTAGAGTAATCAGTGTTTTTAATTCAAATATTAATTTCCAAACCAACTCTTAAAACCTTTCCCTCTCCAATATTTACCTCCGATTCTGGGAGGCAGGATTCCTCCGGCGGTGAGAAGCAGCCAGACCACTTTCTCTAGATCGACTTTCTCTTTTATTGAAATATTTTTAATGGAATTATACTTCCCTATTTCCACTTGAAGAGACATTTTGGAAACTGTTGTGGGACTGACGAGTAGCGCTTCCGCGATGCGATGCTGGGGGATATCGCCAAACAGCAGCAGAATAATTGCTAATCTTTTGGCTAGCATAATCTTTTCCGTTTCAGTTAAGATCTCGTCTAAAACTGGTGTAAATTTCTTCTTATTTTGAGCGCGTTCTAAAACTATAATCAGTTTGCTAAAGATTTTATCAAAAGTATCTGGATCTAATTTTCTTTTAGAAACATGGGGCATAGAATCATTTTAACATAATTTGTAACAGTATATTGTAATAGATTTAGAGACGATTCTTGTACACTAAGTTAGAAAATGCCTAGGCTAGAAAATGTTGCGGACGTCTTGGACAGTGATAAGAAGCATCAGAAGAATAAGCAAGGCAAAGCTGGCTGTGTTTAATACATTGAAAATGCGCGGAGGGATAGAGCGGCGAGTCACTCCCTCGATACCGACGAAGAGCAGGCGTCCACCATCAAGCGCAGGGAGAGGCAAGAGATTAATAATGGTAAGGTTAATAGAGAGAAGCGCGGTAAAAGTTAGGAGATAAGTAAGTCCTAGTTCGCGTACGTCACCGACCATACCTACAATCCCGATCGGTCCCGTGATGCCAGAGAGACTGGCTCTGCCGAGAAGTGCTTGTCCGATAAAAGCTCCAATCGCTCGGCCAGTGAGCAAAGTAAGTTCAGAGGTAGTTTTGAGTCCATACCATAAAGCTTTGTGAGGCGGCAATTTTACTATACCTACGACATCCATAGAAACGCCTACAGCTAGTCTGTCTGAGATAATATTTTCTGCTGGTATAACAACTTTTTCGGAAATTTTCTTTCCTCTCTCCACTGTAAAAGTGACTGGCTCTCTTGATTCGGCGATGAAGAGAGAGGCGGCTTCTGGCGTGAGTAGAGAATGAATCTCTCCTCTTGAAAGCGACAGGATGACGTCTCCGGACTTCAGGCCAGCAGTCGCCGCGGGAGTGGTCGGCAAGACGGCAGTGATGACGATATGGGCATTCTCAACCGGGAGAGAGAGATTAGCCGGCGCGGGCAAACCAACTATAAATCCGAGCGAGATTAAAAACCACGCGAAAAGGAAATTCCCAGCCACACCGGCTACCAGTACCGATGCTTGAATACCTCGATTCTTGGACTGGAAGTTATCTGCTCCTATTGGAGGCTCAGCCTCCAAGTACTTGGAGGCTGAGCCTCCAAGTTGGCTAGATTCTGCAGGGTTCTCTCCAAAGATTTTGACAAAACCACCAAACGGCAACCAGTTGAGGGTAAACGGTGTACCTTTCCAAGTAAACAGTTTCGTGACACGAGGCGGGAAACCCAGACCGAATTCATCCACTCGGATACCAAACTTCTTAGCAACTAGAAAATGTCCGAGTTCATGGACAATGATAAGCGCACTTAAGATAACGATAAATATGATAATTGACACAAAAAAATTATTCTAAAATCTCTTTCTCTTTCTTTGAAGTTAATCCTTCAAGCTTCCGATTAGTATCGTCGACCAGTTTTTGTAACTCATTTTTAAGCCTAAACTTATCATCCTCACTCAAGCCGCCATCCTTCTCCTTCCGGTCGAGGTCATCAAGACTTTTCTCGCGTTCCGTGCGCACTCTGATACGCGCCTCTTCAAGTTTTTCTTTCGCGATCTTCGATAGCATGGCGCGTCGCTCGCCAGTCAATTCAGGAAAAGAGACACGCAGACCTAACGCATCGAGAGCGACAGAGAGCCCCAAATTTGACTCTCTAATAGTTTTGTCGATACCCTTGGTAACATCTTTGTCCCAAGGAGTAATGCGCAAAGTCTTCGAATCTTCAATAGAGATAGTGGCCAATTGGTTTATGGACATAGACGAGCCATAAGCATCTACTAATATCCCATCTAGAATACTTGGTGTGGCTTGGCCGGTGCGGATACTCGCATATTCCTTCTTGAGCCAATCGAGTGTTAAGTCACCCGCATGCTTGAATTCTCTAAAATCGTACGCCATAGGGCCATTATAGCACCAAGGATAAATGCTCGATAACGAGGCGCGGAGTAACCAGAGAGTCTCCAACGAAACGTCTGACATGGTAGACATTCCTTAAGTGCTCCCCTTTCCCTCTCTGTTTCCTCAACAGAAATAAAAGGCCATCAAGAAAGACCGACAAGCTCTTTTCTTCGAGAGCGAACGATCTTGCAAATAAGAGACGGTCCTTGATAGAGAGCGAGAGAAATGCTTCTGCATCCCTAGACTCGAGAGTTAAATCTTGAGAGACACGAATCGTCTGCATGCGGGAGCGTAAGGTCGGGACAACAAGACCTTCGGCTCTCGTGGCAAGAAAGAAATAGGTATCAGGAAACGGATCTTCGAATGTCTTGAGTAGAGCATTTTGCGCCTCGAGCGTCAAACGCATCGGCGCAATGAAAAAAATTTTCTTAGGGGTGACAGCTTTGCGCGTGGACAATAACTTCAACTCTCGGGCTTCTTCGATGCCGAAAGTTTCCGTCTTGAAAGCAAAGAAATCGGGATTGTTGGGAAGCCGGACACCTAAACAATCACAAAGCGAGTGTAAGTATGATTCCGCTTGTTCTGGCGCGCCAACGAGGAGATTAGCGTGGTGCAGGTTTCTCAGCATTTAATAGCTCAATTTCAAAGATCAGAGTCGAGTTCGGCGGGACAGTGCCCATTCCGGATTCGCCATAGCCATAATCTGGAGCAATGATAAGCCGGCGACTACCCCCAACACGCATACCGGAGAACCCTTCGTCCCAGCCGCGGATAACCTGTCCTGCCCCGAGGGTAAAGCTAAATGGAAGATTCCTATCAAGAGAACTGTCGAAGACTTGGCCGTCCGACAGGGTCCCAACGTAATGTACTGTAAGAATGTCGCCTGTCTCGGCCAAGGGACCCTCTCCCACGACAATTTCTTCTGTCACTAAACCAGTCTGTGGCATTTGAGTCTCTAAACTATCTAGAGGAGGGCTAAAAAGTTCCATCAAGGGAGCAGCAAACAATAGATAGGTTAAGAAGGCTAAGCTTAAAGATACGGCAATCCATTGATTTTTGTTTAATTTTTTCATATTGTTCCAAATATTTTTTAGATGTACTCGCTATATGATATGATAGCACCATGGAAAAATCAACAGAGAATATCCTAACCTTGAGCCGGAAAAAGATGCATGAGCTCGCTCGAAAAAGGGTCTCAGCAATCTCGAGGGAGTTCACCGAGGGATTCGAATTTCTCGAAGATTATCCGAAATCAGTCACCTTCTTCGGCGCTAACCAGTTCAGAGAGGATAATCCTTACTATAAGAGCGCTTGTGCACTTGCTTTGCGCGTGGTGAAAGAGCTTGGTTACTCTATTTTTTCTGGCGGTGGTCCCGGTATTATGGAGGCAGCCAACCGGGGTGCGTACGAAGCAGGCGGCAATTCTCTTGGGCTCCTAATCAAGCTCCCGGAAGGACAGGTGATAAACAAGTACATCACGAAATCATTCGCTTCCTATTATTTTTTCGTGCGTAAGGTCTTGCTCTCTTTCTCGGCGGAAGCGTTTATATTTTTTCCGGGAGGCTTTGGCACTCTTGACGAGTTTTTTGAAATTCTGACTCTCGTCCAGACAAAGAAGATTGCCGGTGTACCTATAATCTGTGTCGGTTCTGAATACTGGAACGGACTGAGGGGTTTTATGGAAAGAGAAATACTCACTCGCGGCGCTATTGAGCCTCTCGACCTTAATCTCTTTCATGTTGCCGACGACCACACTGAAATTATTGAGATTATCAAAAAGGCTCAAACGGACAGTCAGGCTTAAATAAATATGTAAATAAAAAGCCGGCAGGCACCCCGAGGGCGCCTGCCGGCGAAATCATGCTGACTTCTCTTACTTCACCCGATGCGTCCCTGCGACCACCCGTGCGAGGGTAGCTGTCGACCGCGGATGCTATACGTCTTCTCCGCTGGCGGTGGGCCCCAGTTACTCTCCTCCTGCCCTTCAATCACATCGCCCAGCGAGAAGCGCCTAGCCATCTGGCAGGCTAGCTTCGCCATGGCTTCAGGAGGAAGAGTTATACAGACCTTCCCAACAGCTACGCACCACTTGGATGACGAGAGTTTACGAACCCAGTCAGGCGTCCACCATGTATCTATAGGCCTCGGGCTCCACCGGTTGACATTGTAGTTGTCATCAAACAACGGAACCACCCACGATTCTGTAGCCATCGTCCCTACCTTATCAAGCGAGGCCAGGACTATGGCATTTTGACCCGCCTTGATGAGGGCGTCGGCGACCCTGATGCTTCGCTGATGCTCTCTACCGCCTACTGCGTTAACTGCCACAAACAGCAAAGGTCCCCGATTTTCACTCATAGACACCTCCACAAGGGGTAAGGGGTTAGAAAGAGATCGGACAAAGTACCAACTGTCCTTTAATAATCTAACATAAGCTTCCTAAACGTCAACAGTGGATGTCAGGATCAGAGAGACATTGGCCAAGGGGTCGGAATGCCAAGAAGCATCAAGATGGCGCCGAGAATCGCCAAGTTTTTCATAAACTGGACTTGATCCATCATTCGCGCCTGTCCTTCTTCTTTCCAGAAAGCATGCATGCTAAACGTTACCGGTATGAAAAAGAGCGCCAAAGCGGCTATGCCCGCTGTCACCCTTACCCCAGTAATGATGGTGTAGCCGCCGAAGAGTAAGAGTAAGCCAGAAGCGATGACTGCCGCTTTGGCCATTGGAATTTTTTTGGATTCGGTATAAGCGGCCAGATCTTTAGTTTTAAATAAGTGATTATAGGCGTTGAAAAGCAGGAAACTGCCGAGCAAGAGTCTGCCTATAAAAAAGATAATGTCTGTGTTCATGATATTAATTATACAAGTATAAGGGTCTCTTACCACACTTGCGTTTTATAGACACTTGTTGTATAATTAGGGTAGACTGCAGACAATCTCACACTACTTTCGCAGAGCGCCTACGCGGCGCGAGGAGATTCACATGATCGGTTTTGTTCTAGCCCTCGCCGTGTTCTTCGGTCTCGCTGTGCTCCTTCGAGCGATGGCGAGTCGAGAGAACCCGACCTTCGTCACCTTCGTTCCCGCCCAGATGCATGCACTGGTAACAACCAAGAGCAACAAAGTCACGGACGCGACGAGGGGCGGCGGCAATGTCGTGAATGTCATTCACGCCATTCCCGGGAGGAGACTCGACAAGTCTCCGGTAGATCCCATGGACTGGCACTACAGGGATGGCAGGGATGGCAAGGAGTCAAGGGGGCTTCTGTACTACCTGCTAGGAATCCAGTTCATCTGGCCCTTCCGGTACCTGCGACTCAACGACGTGCGGACCTTCCGCTTCGGCCGAAAAGATGAGGAGAGCAAGTACAGCATCATGGCCAAGAGCCAGCAGACTCGGTACGTGTTCTTCTCCGGGCAACATGATGTCCAGGTTGAGAGTGCCGAAACCATCGGAATCCTCAAGATCAACCTTCTCTTCAACCTGATCTATGAGGAAACCTATCCGGTTAGAGTCCGACTCCGGACGGCCGACCCCTATGCCGTCCTGACCATGATGGTGACGAGACTCGTCATCAGCAAGGTCGGCGGCACCGACCCCAAACTGCTCATCGCCGAGGAGGCACGCCAGCAGGGACTGACGGACGCGATACAGGCAATTGCGCCTGTAGTCGAAGAACAACTCGGCATTAGAGTCAAAAAGGTCACTCTGGCCGATGTGGCCTTCGACTCCGAAACACAGAGGCTACTCGAGTTGGAAAAGAAAACGGAGATCGAGAACAGAGCGAAGGTTGCCATCGCCGAAGCTGACAGAGACGCGCAGGTAGCTCGTAATACCGGCGATGCTGACCGAGTTGCGCGGGTTTTCATCCCGGCGGCGCGGGACGAGCGCACGGTGGCTGTGCGAGTCGCCGAGGCGTACGAGAGAAACAAGGTAGTCACGACATACGCTCCGGGGGCGAGCACGATGATTCCTCTCGCGAAGTGAAGTGTGGGTGCAGTGGGGCCGAGCGACGTATCGCTCGGCCCTTTTTCATTCATCGTTTGACAAGTAGGACTCAACCATGATATAATCGCAACAGACAGCACATCGAATCGCACTACTTTTGCGATTATATC
>Ga0209211_10003073_pt1 | contig 27753 bp, 28 predicted proteins | sample RifGroA2_FD_183992 | JGI IMG/M metagenome (GOLD analysis project Ga0209211, IMG submission 183992) | Groundwater microbial communities from Rifle, Colorado, USA - Groundwater A2 (SPAdes) (version 2) | ecosystem: Environmental > Aquatic > Deep subsurface > Groundwater | place: Rifle, Colorado...
CCCTTTGCGGCCGGCTTTTCTTTTTTTTCTTTTGGTTTTCTCGGCATCCCAGTATATCAACCTCGACTGTCCCGACACGCCGTCGGGACAAAAAAAGGTTGCCTTGTTAATGATGTAATTTTCTTATTCATGCGGTTATTCAAAAAAGATGGTTTCCGTATATCGGTCGAGGTTGTATTACTGGGCATAACAAAAAATTACAATCCCCTTTTTACAAGCGTAAGATTTCTTATGATCTTTGCGCGCGAACGGTTTTTGGGAAGCATACCCATGATGGCCTCGCGCACAACCCGCCGCGAATCCTTTTTCATCACGAGCTCCATCGCCTCTTCCTTTAGTCCGCCGATATATCCCGAATGGCGTCGGTACATTTTTTGTTTCATCTTCCTGCCCGTTACCGCGATTTTATCAATGTTGTAAACGACAACCTTATTCCCGGACAATTTCGTCGGATCGAATTTCGGGTCGTTTTTTCCGCGCAAAAGCACCGCGGCCTCCGACGCAAGCCGCCCCAACACTTTATTTTCAGCGTCAATTGTGTATTCCATGTTTGCTACCGCTCAAAATTCCGTAATCCATCGCAAAACGATACATTAATTTTTAACTTTGATTTTTGCATTTTGAATTCTGATTTCTACTCCACCGCCTCGAGAATCGCGAGCCGGGCCGAATCGCTTCGCCGCACCCCCATCTTAATAATCCGCGTATAGCCGCCGGAACGCTCCTTCATTTTCTCCGCCAATTGAACGACTTTTTGCTGAACCAAGGGCGACACGCGCGCCGCGATTATGCGGCGATTTTGAATTGTCGGACGTTTTCCGAAACCGATCAATCGCTCCACAAACGGCCGAAGTTCCTTTGCTTTTGCTTCGGTTGTCGCAATTCTTCCTTTTGCGAAAAATGAAACCGCCAAGCTCTTCATAAGAGCCCGCCGGAGTTTTCGTTCCCTCCCGAATTTTCTCCCTTTCTTCAGATGCCGCATCCCAGTATATCAACTTCGACCATTAAAAAATGGTCTCGGAGGAAATCGCTAACCCATAATTTGCTGAAATATTCCTTTCCATATCTTGGTTTGTTTTTGGGCTTCGCCCGGTAGTAGACTTCGACAACTTCGTTTTTGTTCCGACGAAACGTCGGGACGGTCGAAGTGTTACTACCGGGCTTCGCCCAGTCGAAGTTGTATTACTGGGCATCGGTATTCGATTATTCCTTGAGCACTATACCGAGCTCGGCAAGTGCCGATATGATCTCCCGAATCGCCTTCTCGCCAAGGCCTTCAATGCCGCGAAGAGCGGATTCTTTCTTGCGTGAAAGACCGCCGACCGTCTTTATTCCCGCCTCGCGAAGCGCGTTTTGGATACGGCTTGAAATTCTCAAGTCCTCGACTTTCATTTTTAAAACATCGGCACCCGCTCTCTCTCCAGATTCTCCGGACGCTTTTTGAGACGTATCGCCCTGCCCGCCGCCGAGAACGTCGCTCGCCACGAGTCCCTCGCAAAGTGCGTGGAATTGCGCTTCGAGGATTTTTGATGCTTCCGAAAACGCTTCAAAAGGCGTCATTGATCCGTCGGTTTCAATCGTCAGACGAATTTTATTGTAGTCCGTGCGGTCCCCGACGCGCATATTTTCAACTTCATAATTCACGTATCGGACCGGCGAAAACGCCGCGTCAAGCGCTATTGTCCCGACTTCCACTTTTTCCTTTGAGCGCGCCTCAACGGGAATATAACCAAGTCCGGATTCAACCGTCGCTTCTATCATGAGAGACGCTTTTTTTGAAGAAAGAGTTGCGAGGTAATGATCTTTATTTATGAGCTCAACCTGGGACGGGGTTTTAAAGTCCCCACCCTTCACCTCTTTTTCGCCTTTTGCGGAGAGCGTGATGACAAACGGCCCCTCCTCGTAGAGGCGGAAGCGAAGCTGCTTCACATTCAAAATTATTTCAACAACGTCTTCCATGACGCCATCGATCGTCGAAAATTCATGCTGGATCCCTTCGATCTTTACCGACGTAATCGCCGCACCCTTGAGGGATGACAGCAAAACGCGCCGGAGGCCGTTTCCGATTGTATGGCCGTACCCCGGGTATAGCCCTTCAATTTCGAAAACCGCCTTCAGTCCCGTATCTGAAACTATGCGCGGAGATTGTGGTAATGGAATCATGTATTACGAGTTAAAAACGTTCTATCGCTCCGCCGAGTTACACTCGGCTCCGCTCGTTAAAAACGTTGAACTGTTTTAACGCCTTCAACGCTTCAGCCGTTATCGTGAATAAAACTCTTTTATTTTTGTCGCATCAAACATCAATGCGATATCGTCAACATCGGGCGTTTTAACGACCCTCCCCGCTTTTTTCGCAGGATCAATCTCAAGCCATTGCGGTGTCTGCTGACGCGCGAGCTTGCTTTCCAGATCCTGAAAAAGGCCGAGGCGTGCTGTCCGCTCCTTCAAGGAAATCGTATCCCCGACTCTTACCTGAATCGAAGGAATAGTGGCCCTCTTCCCGTTGACGAGGACGTGACCGTGCCCGATTATTTGTTGTGCGGCGCGCCTTGAAACAGAAAAACCGAGCCTGAAAACAACATTATCAAGCCGGCTTTCCAAAATCCTCCAGAAATTCGAACTAAAAACGCCTTTTGCAAAAGCGGCCTCTTTACTATACCGACGAACCGTTGCGTCGTCAATGCCATACAAAAACCGCGCCTTTTGCTTTTCCCGAAGAAGAGTTCCGAATTCGGAAGACGCCCGGCGCTTGCGCTTGCCGTGGGCCCCGGGCGGATAATTGCGCCGGACCATAACGCACTTTGCGCCAGCGCAACGCTCGCCCTTCAAAAAGAGTTTTTCTCCGAGCGCTCGTTCTTTTTTTTCGAGTATTCGCGGCATTGATAATTACTAGTTACTGGTTATTCAACGTATACTACACGCGCCTGGGCTTTTTCTGGCGAGGCCCGTTATGCGGCACTGGCGTAATATCTTTGATCATCGTAACGTTTAAGCCCCGGTTTGCGAGCGAACGAACCGCAGAATCCCTGCCCGATCCTACGCCCTTGACGAATACGTGCACTTCGTCAAACGCGACTTTTTTCAACTTCTCGGTCAAGGCCTCCACAACCCGCGCGGCGGCAAATGGCGTCGCTTTCTTCGCGCCGGAAAATCCGAGAGCTCCGGCTGAAGACGCCGCAAGCGTATTGCCTTTGTCATCCGAGATCGTAATCAAGGTGTTATTATACGTCGCCTGGACGTGGGCAACGCCCCTCGCAATCCTGGTTGCGATTTTTATTTCCTTGACCTTTGCCTCGCCTTCGGCAGAAATCTCATCGGATCCCTTTTTTATTACTCGTTTTTTACCCATATATTTCTAAAATCCTAAACTCGAAGCACGAAATCCGAAACAATACTAAAATTCAAATAATTAAATTTAAAGCGTTTTGTATTTTGGATTTCGGTCATTGGAATTTGTTTCGAATTTAGAATTTCGATATTCGGATTTTACGTGGGCGATGCCGCTGGTTTTCTGCCCGACCCCATTGTTTTCCTGACGTTCCCCCGGCGCGTACGGTTATTTGTCTTTGTCCGCTGGCCTCTGACCGGAAGGCCGCGCATGTGGCGAAGGCCCCGGTATGTCTGAAGTTCGCGCATTCGTTTGATATTCGCTGCGATTTCACGGCGAAGTTCGCCCTCGATCCGATAATTTTTTTCGATGATTTCGCGAAGGCGATTCACTTCCGCAGGCAACAAATCTTTTGCTTTTTTCGCCGGATCGACACTCGCCATCTTCAGGACTTTTCGCCCCGCAGAAAGGCCGATCCCGAATATATACGGGAGAGAATACTCGATTCGTTTTTCGTCAGGAATATTTACGCCTACGATACGCATACCTTAAGTAACTTCATTTAGCGAGCGACCATTATTTCGAAGCCATAATTTTGCGAGCGGGCATGGTGTCCCCCGACGCGACGTCGGGGGACGAGCGAGCAAAATTCCTGAGGTGAGGCCGCACGCTGGGCGGCCGAACCGAGCTGAGAAATAATGGTGGCGAGTTTCTACCCTTGCCGCTGCTTATGCTTCGGATTCGTGCAAATAACAAATAATCGACCCTTCCGTCGAATTCGCTTGCATTTTGCGCACATGGGTTTTACGGATGCCTGGACTTTCATACTAACCACTACGAAATTACGAATTCCTACGAATGTACGAATAATTCGTAATTTTCGTAACGTATTCGTACCTTCGCAGTAAACATTCTACTTCAATCGATGTACGATCCTCCCCTTCGAATCGTCATAGGGCGTCATCTCAAGGCGTACGCGGTCCCCGGGAAGAACCTTGATGTAGTGTATTCTCATTTTCCCGGATAAATGCGCGAGGATATACCGACCGTCTTCGTCGAGTTTAACCCGGAACAACGCACTCGGGAGGTTTTCTATGACCACCCCCTCCTTTACTATCTTCGGTTTCTTCATAAAAACGTACTGTGAGGTCGTCCCAAAACTCTTTTTTCTGCTGCAATTGCAGAATTTTGAGATGACCTCTGTGCTATAATATCAAAAAAACCGGGAGAAAGTCAACCCCGCCACTAGAAACAAGCACCGTCACTAAGATTTCGACCAATAGCGTCTGCCTCATTCTGCGGCTGACCCTCCATCCCGCTTTATTCATAACGGATCCTGACCTTTTCCGCGCTTCCCGGAACTCCCAAGAGCCACGGAGGGAAAAACGAGACATCAGATGACGCAACGTCTGTGCGCGCCTCGAGAAATTCTTTCACTTCGCTCGCGCTCCGGCCCTTGATGGCGTTTACAATGTCGGATTCCGAGATGACGGCCCTTGTTTGTATCGATCCGCGTATCACAACTTCAGCCCGGCCTTTTACAAAATCAATTGATCGGGCGGTATAGGTGAGCTCGATCGAATCCGGCACGATCTCGCGCGTTTGGTCCTGACCGGTAACAAGGCCACGAAGAAATGAGACAACATCCTCCTGCCGGAACACGATAAGACGCAGAACCGCATCGGTACTCGCCGTAAAGCGGTCGACCGCGGTGTCAGCCGGCGGAACATCGACTTTGACGATTTCGATCTCGCGGAGAGCGTCGACAACGGTAAAATCTGGCGGCACTTTGACTGACGATTCTTTTTCAAGCTCGGCATAGACCTGTTTCGTAACCTCCTCGCTTGCGCGCGTCCGATCTTCTTTTGTTACAACGATTCTCTCGCCCTCGGCTCCGCCTGAAAACCCCGACGGAGCAATCGCGTAAAATCCACTATATTTCGGCGTACCCTGAAACCCCGGAATCACGAGCTTCACTTCGCCCGATATGTTTCCCCTGTCACCCGGCAGATCAGCTACGAGTTCTGCCTCAACAAACTGCGGGACAACTTTCCCGCTCTCAATCTTTGCCGCGGGAATCGTAATGCTCGCAAGAAGACGGTAGAGGACCCCATTGCCCGAGAGAAACCGCGTTTTACTCACCAACGGCTGCGGGGAAGAATTAAACGCATTATAAATTTTCACCGTGCCCCGCGCCTTGAAATCAGCGGTTTTTTTTCCGGTCGCTTCGAATTCCTGCAACACGGTCTTTGAAAACTCGAGTTTTGCCGCAGGAAGAATCTTTTGTTTCGGAAGCGAGCTTGCAACCGTCGTATCAAACACGACCGTGACGTCCTGTATTTCCACGGTTTCAATCTTCGGATTTACGCTAACCGTCACGCGTGCAAACACCGTTGAAAGAAGAATCAGGATGATAAAAAGCGAGCCGCCCCCCACGAGGATCCCCCGAAAGAGCGATTGCCGCTTCTTTTTCTCTTCCTGTTCCTCCTCGCTTAGCCCGGCGCTCGTATAGAAATCATCCTGCGCCTTCGGCGCACCGGGTTTCTTTCTGAAAAACCAGGAAGAGACCTTGTCCTCGCCGATTATCGGTTCCTTTATTTCTTCAACCGGCGCGCGAGTCGCCTCCTCGCTCTTCGAAACCTGAACGCTCTTTGTACGCTCCGGTGGGGAAGATTCACGGACCGTGGGTTTTGAAGTCATTTCAGGAAAAATTTCCCGAGGAATTGCTTCTTCTTTTTTTATAGGAGAAATAAAAGAAGTGTCCCGCTTCACGATCGCGGGCTCACTCTTCGGCTCTTCGCGCCGAAGAAAAACTTTCTCCGCGTCCCCCGTCTCTTTTTTCCCGGCAAGAGAAATCGTATGCTCCGGGTGCTGGGCCCCGCGCTTCCGAATACCATCTGATTGTCCTTTTATTCTTGGCATACCCGGTAGTAGACTTCGGCCGTCCCGACGAAACGTCGGGACGACGATGAAATTCTCTCTGGTTATTATTTCAAATACATCTTAAAGCTCTTTCTATGCCTTGTAGTACCACACACGCTTATGAAAGCCGAAGTGCTTGCACTGAGCTATGCCGAAGTGTTACTACCGGGCATAAACCTATTATACACCAATTGACGCCTGGTGTACCTCCTTCATCGCGTAATACACGAGCGCTCCGAGCCCCACGTCAGCCGCGCTCCCCAGGGAGCCGGCGAGCGAATCGCCCCCGAAAATCGCGGCCGGATCAAATACGCGGACGCGCGGCTCCTCGACGTATGAAAACCCCTTAATCCATTCGGGATCTCGCAAAATCGTGCGTATCTCGGGCATTTCAGCGCCCCCACCGAATAAAACAACGTCCTCCGGCAGAAGTCCTATATGGTAAAACGAATCCCGCGTCTCGAGAAACTTTTTTTTCCACTCCTCCGACTCGCCAGAAAGAAACTGGGTGAGTTTTTCCCGCCGCGCGGGATCGGTTATCCCCTGAAGGTACTGACGGCGCTGATCCTCTGCTTCCTCAAGCGACACGCCCGCGATTTTCGCAATCCCCTTCACGAAAAGACCGACGCCCATCGGAAAATAAATGAACTGCAGGAGCGATCCGTTTCGCAAAAGCATGAGCGACGTCTCCTCCCCTCCGACGTCAACCAAAAACGCGTCGCGAAGCCCGAGGACCTCCGGGACAATACCGATGACCGCAGCCGCGATCGGCGTGAATTCGATCGGCATCCCGCCGAGTGACTCCTTTATCTCAACGAACGAATGCCCGATCTCCTTCGGAAACCTGAGAACAATCGTGCGAAACTCAACCGTAACACCCCTCGACACTTTTCCGCCGACAGACGGCAGCGTGATATCCGTAAATTCGCGAAGGTTCACGGGATAATGATTAAGAAACGCCTCAACGGGAAATGCCATGACGTACGTGTCCTCATTGCGGTATTTTTTGGACATCTCCTCGAAGTATGAAAAAAGATCGGTTTTTGTAATGGTTACGCCAGAGGCCTCATATTCTCCGCTCCATGTTTCCAGGGAATACGGCGCGAGGTGCGGCCCGATTCCGATCCAAATCTTTTTTGGAATTCTTCCGAGTTCCTTGAGAGCAACAAACATAAGCTCCCGAAGCTTTGTGCTTACGCGAAGCGTATGGCGCCCCGCGCTCTCCCGGTCAGCCGTTGATACAGACGGAAGTCGCAGAAAAAATTTCTTTATGATAACGGGTTTCTTCGCTCCTTCCGGAAGTTCAAAAATGAGCGCACGGATTGCGTGCGATCCAACGTCAATCACCATGAAAACCGGGGATTTCTTTTTCCCAAAAAACGACAACAAGGACATACGCCTAGTATATCAAAAAATGAATCTCCATACTATTCAATTACCGCCCTGATTCTGCGCACGCCCGCGGAAGACGATCCCTCTTTGGTGATTCTGAAACGGCCTATAGTCCCGGTATGCTCGACATGCGGCCCGCCGCAGAATTCTTTGGAGAATACTTCGCCGGTTTTCGGATCAAACACGGTATATACTTTCACACGCGGAGGATATTTTTCTCGGAAAAAACCGAGCGCGCCGTCCTTCAACGCACTTTCGTAATCGCTTTCTTTCCATTCAACCAAAAAATCCTTTTGGATTGCACCGTTCACCCATTCCTCTATTTCTTTGAGCTCCTCCGGGGTAACCTTCCTCGGAAATCGGAAATCGAATCGCGTACGTTCAACCGTGATATCCGACCCGTCTTGCCGCACTTCCGACCCGAGAACCGCACGGAGTGCCGCATGCATCAAGTGAGTCGCCGTATGGAGCCGCGTTACCTTCTCAATTTCAGATTCATCGCGAATCGTCACCTCCCCGGTTTTCAAATAGAGCCCATGCCCGCCGAATTTCGCCTCAGAACCCGCGCGAGAAATTTCTTGATGTTTTTTTAATGACTTATTAAATGCTTCTTCATCAACAAAATGACCACCCCTCTTAGCCAAATCCTTAATAATATCAATCGTTAAACCGAAAGTCTGATGAAAATGAAAAGCATCATCTATGTTAACATGCTTTACTATATGTGGCTTAAAACTTTTTCCCGGCTCAATTTTTTGAGCTTTCACTTCCGGATACTTTTTGAAGAATTCATTCAGCCCCTTTTCGAGTGTTTTATTAAATCTTTTAATTTCTTCGTCTATTTCGGTCAAAATCATTTCTTCATTTTTCCCCAACTCAGGATAAAATTTATAAAACTTAATTGCACGATTAATTCTTGAATCAAGCGACTCTAACGGAATCTTATTAATCTTACAGGCAACTACAATTCGGCGAATTAATCTCCGTAAAATATAACCAATGTCCTTATTTGAAGGTTTTATTCCATCGGCAATCAAAAATATGCTTCCGCGCAAATGATCTGAAATAATTCTCCCTTCCTCGCCGAATGCTAAAAAATATTGAAACGGTTCACGAAACAAATCAGTCTCAAAAATCGTATTTGTTTTTTGCACCACCATTGCGAGGCGCTCAAGTCCCATGCCGGTATCAACGCCCGGTGTTTTTAGTTTCTCGAGTTTCTTATCCTTGTGTTGATAGTATTCGTTAAATACGATATTCCAAATTTCTACTCCGTTTACATAGATTTCAGTCGTCGGCCCACATGGCCCTTCAGCGCCAGTGGGACCCCAAAAATTATCTTCGTGTCCTTTTTTTCGAACATCCAAATTGTGGTCAATGTTCTTCCAAATTTTTTCAGAATCACTATCAGCTGGAACAATCGAACCGCCAAAAGAAACTCCGCTAAACACCGTTACATAATCAATCTTTGACTTCATTTCTTTTGTCACAAAATCATAAGCATACTGAATCGCCTCTTTTTTGAAATACCCGCCCTGGGGCGAGCGCGGCTCACCGGGCTTATAGCCAAACGAAAAATTCCCCAGCATTTCAAAAAACGTGAGGTGCGATTCATCTCCCACCTCATCGATGTCTGACGTGCGAAACGATTTTTGGACCGACGCCGCATTTTTCCCGACGGGCTTTCCGATGGAGGGATGAATGGTTGTCTCCGGATCAAGTCCCGAATAATACGGCTTGAATTGCTGCATGCCCGCGGTTGTGAGCAATACCGACGGATCATCAGGAATCAAAGAAGACGACGGAACAACGCGGTGCCCTCGCTCCTCGAAAAATTTCAAAAATTTTTGCCGAATCTCGGATGCATTCATGTCCCCTATCATACGGAATATGCCGTCTTTTTTCAATCTTTTTCACAAGAGATAATACTTTTTCAGTTAAAAAAGGCAGACGAATCTGCCCTTCATACTGTTCTTTTATATCAATTCTCGGAGGCGTCTTGCGCGGGCGGGATTTCGCAGGCGCCGAAGCGCACGCGCTTCGATCTGGCGGATGCGCTCGCGCGTCACGCCGAATCTCTGACCGACAACCTCAAGAGTCATCGGATCCTCGCCATCTAGTCCAAAACGCATTCGAAAAATGGTTTTCTCTTTCGGCGAAAGCTCGCCGAGAATTTCTTCAACGCGCTCCGCCTTCTCTTCCGTTTCAACGAGTTCATACGGCGATTCTGCTGATCTATCCTCGACAAAATCACTCAATACTGAATCATCGTCTCCAATGGGCAGTTCAAGAGAAATCGGCTCTTTCACAATAGTATGCCGTTCATCTTTGTGCATACGCTCCATTGCGCTTTCTGCGATTTCCCCGAGTGCTGGCTCATGGGCATATTCCTCTCTCTGGTCTCGTGAAGTCCGGCGAAGACGGTTCAATGTCTCAAGTATATGCACGGGAATCCGAATTGTCCGCGCTTTATCGGCAACGGCGCGCGTGATGGCTTGTCTTATCCACCATGTTGCAGAGGTCGAGAATTTATATCCCAGACGATAGTCAAAACGGTCAACCGCTTTCATGAGGCCGATACTCCCCTCCTGAATAAGATCCAAATGCTCAAGGCCCAAACCTATATAGCGATTAGCGACTGAAGCGACAAGCCGCAGATTTGCATCGGTAAATTCCTTTTCAAGCGCCCTCATTGATGCGAGGGCCTCGTGAATGCGGTTTCGACGCCGAAGGATTTCTCGAGCCGGCATGGCAAACTTCATTTTACTGCCGTTATGGCCATTCTGGCAGCAATGAGAATCGTTGAGCTTCCGAATATCTGAAGTGCCAGCGACGATTTCATCCGCAATCTTCTTCAGAATCCTTCGATTGAAGCGATACAAAAGAAGAAGTTCGACTATTGCTTCGCCGCGTTTCGGAACCATGCAAAACCCGCCATTGTTCCTTCCCCCGTTAGTCGGCTGACCAAAAAGGCGAATGACCTTTTCAAGAATGTCTTGCGCCTGCCGAACAGTCGGCTTCTGCCTAATTTCCGAACCATCAGAAGAAATAAATATCTCCTCACCTGGGCCTCGATAGGGATTACTCTTCGAATCAACGCGAAATGACTTAATGGCTGACTGAAAAACCGGGAAAAACACAATCTCGCGGACAATTGCCGCAAAAGCAACATCAATGGCTTGCCCAAAGTGGATTTCATCTTCCTTCGTAAGAAGGTCAACTTTCCCTATCTCCCTGAAGTACATTCCGATGGCGTTCGCTGTCCCATCTGTTGGCAAGCGGTCATGAATGGTCTCCCTATCAAGACCATTCCCGTTTTCTCCCGCGATTTTTTCCTCGCCGCGAGGCGCAAGAAAAGGACTTTCATCCCCGTCGCTAATCGAACCGCCTAGGGTTGTGAAATCGCTATCTGAATCAACAACGGGCGGAATTCTTCTTCCTCGCCGCATGATATCCTCCCTGTGAAAGAACTGTACCGGCAATTATATATACCAGAGCGAGAAAAAAGCAATAAGAAAAGCGGCTTGCAAAAGCCGCCGAGATATAAGAACATGCTCTAATTTTTTAACGGCTCAACGGCTCACCCCGTTGAGCCGTTAAAATCCTTGATTCTCTCCACTACGCTTTGTGGCGCTTTTTTGACCTCTTTCGAAGCCCATACGGGTAGCGCGTCGTAGCGTATTCGGAACCAATCCTCTCCGTTCGATACTCACTGTGTTCCTCTGGCATGTCGCGCGAAATTCGTCCGCGAATCCGAAGCTCCCAATCAGCGCGCTCTGCTCCGAAAAACCGGGCAGAAAATTCAACCGCCTTAAACGCCTCGAGAGTTGAACACGTAAAAATGTCAAGGTGTAGCGTCCGCCAATGGGGCGAGAAATGCGCGGTGATAGCGCTTGTCTCAATGAGCTGGACCAAAGACGGCCCCGCGGTGCGAGATTTTGCGTGGCCAAAGTCAGGAACCAAGGGCTCGCCAAAGGGCTTCATGTCAATGACGCGGCATATCTCGCGGGCAAACCGCTTGATCTCATCGGCCGAGCTGATACGCGCGTGATCGCACCCGAAAAGATCCAAAGAAATCGAGCGTCCGTATTCGCTCATCGCGAGCGTGCGCTCAAGTTCTGCGGGAAGCGCCATCGACGCCCGATGCATCGCAGGCGAATACCAGCGAAATGAATCAAGCGGAAGCTTTTTTGCGCGCTGATCAAGCGTTCGAAGTGCCTTCTTGAACCGCCCGGGCTCGTGGGATGCTGCAACAAACGTGAAGTAGCCGCCGATGTAAGTCGCAACAGACGTCGTAAACACCTGTACATCGCCCTTCGAGAATATTTCCCGCATTTGCCGATAATTCGAAGGCATTTCGTCCGGCTGAAGAATGCTTGACCCGGTTTGGCGGATCAAGACGCCGCCCTGCGCGAGAATCTTCGAAAGGTCAAGATAGAATGTTGTCTTAAAAAGCGAAACCGCGGGACCCTTGGGGTCGGGCGAATCAACTACAATGAGGTCATAGCGCTTTTTTCGCCGACGCGCTCTTTGAGCGAATCTTGCACCATCTGCAATCGTGAGACGCACCCGCGCATCATTCCACGCGTCAGCGGGAATCGAAGGAATATGCTTCTTCACAAGATCAATGACCTTCTGATCAATGTCAACTGCGTCAACATGCCGAGGATTATGCTTGAGCGCCTCGCGCAGCATCCCTCCGTCGCATCCGATGAGCAAAATATTTTTCGGCGGACGCGCGCAGGAATTCGCCGCGCAATGAAGAACTTCATGATAATACGCCTCGTCTCCTTCAGTCGTTTGTGTTGCGTCGTCGAGCGTAAGCGCATTCCCGAACGCTTGCGTCGCAAGGATATTCAAGCTGTGAAGGCGCTTGCCTTTTCTGTCGCGCGTCTCCTTCGCAACAAGAACTTTATTTACTCCGTATTCAAGCGCAACGCCGTCAAAAAGCTCCTCGCGAAACCACTGTTTGCCATTCCGTTTTACAAGACCCATCGCGTCCCCCTTCAAGTGAAAAAACTAAAAACACCATACCAAAAAAACTTCTTTTTTACAAGAAAAATGGATTCAGGAAATGAAGCTCCACGGGCAAGCCCGTGGTATCTCTCTGTTACGGTCAAGCCCTGCGGGCTTGCCCGTGGAGCGGAATCCCGCACCGAAGACCATTCATCCACGGGTAAACCCGTGGTCTTCTGGTGCGTGGATAATCCCCCCTCCGATCATTTCTTCTCCCGCGTAAAAGACAATCGACTGGCCCGGGGTCACCGCGCGCTGGGGCGTCGTGAATCGGACATTGATAGTTTCGGATTTCGGATTTCGGATTTCGGATTTTTCAATCCAGCAGGATTGCAACGGCTGCCTATACCTGATTCTCGCTTCACACTGAAACGGCAATTCTGGCGCTTGCCCCGAAATCCAATTCACGTCAGTAACCAACGCTTCCTGCTGAAAGAGCACTTCATCATACGGCCCCTCGGCAACCACAAGCGTGTTTGTCAAAAAATCCTTTGACGCGACGTAGTAGGGAATCCCCCCACCGATTCCCAAGCCCTCGCGCTGGCCGATCGTATAGAATTGAAGACCCTCGTGCTCGCCAACGTCTTTTCCTGACGTAGTCAAAACGCGTCCGCGCGAAACCGGAATGTATTTTTTGAGAAATTGATTGAGGTCGATTTCCCCGATAAAACAAATCCCTTGGGATTCTTCTTTTTCGGCGGTGGGCAAGCCGAATTTTTTTGCGAGCGCTCGCACTCCTGGCTTTGCATATTCGCCAATCGGGAAAAGAGAATGTTTAAGCTGTTCTTGCGTAAGAACCCAGAGAAAATAGGATTGATCCTTGTTCATATCTTTCGCAATTTTCAATTTACAATTTACAATTTCCAATGAATTTTCAATGCTTTTTGAGTATTTTGAAAATTGAGAATTGATAATTGGAAATTCCGGCTCGAGCCGGACGTAGTGTCCTGTCGCGACCGCATCCGCTCCGCGCTCGAGCGCGCGCTCCAAAAACGCGCCGAACTTGATATGGCGATTACACATAACATCCGGGTTTGGGGTCCGCCCAGCCGCATATTCACGAATCAAATACTCGACAACCCCCTCTCGATATTCTTTCGTAAAATCCCATGTCTCAAAGGGAATTCCCAAATGCGCGGCAACGCGAATCGCGTCCTCGCGATCCTCCTTGAAATTGCACGGGATTTCGGGATCCGACCACATTTTTATATGAACTCCAGTTACGTCAAAACCCTGCTCTTTTAAGAGAGCAGCAGTAACAGAAGAATCAACACCCCCACTCATGCCAACAAAAACTTTCTTCTTTTCAGAGGAAATCATTAAAATTACTATATCATTATTTTACTCAAAAGTCAAACCCGTCACTATTTCCCATATTTTATGACAAATTTTAAACGGCTCACGGAGTGAGCCGTTTAAAAAGCCGGAAAATGGACCTAAAAAGGCACTTATTTTTTAAACTCAAAAACTGTAAGAGAGCGCTTTTTTAACGTATAGGTGAATTTTGACAATGGTCCGGTGAGTACTGATTCTTGAATTTTTACAGTATCTGGGTTTTCTTCATTTGTCGCATTAAGCGATGGACCATCAAGTGTATATACAATTCCCTTCCCTACTGGAGAAAATCCTTGAATATCAATTGTTGATTCAACGTCTTGGTTGGTCACGCGGTTTAAAACAAACAACGATAAGGAATTTCCTGATACTGATGCGAGTGCTTTTATACTCGGAATTTTCTCTCGCGGAAATGTAAGATGAAGTGTTTCGGTATTGGCAAGGTCATATGTATCAGAAGAAACTTTTGTCTCAACTATCCTGTCCCCGAAATATTTATTAAAAAGCTGGAGCGTATAAAATGCGGGACGTACGAAATATTCCGAATGCGATTCGTCAGGAACCTGAATAAGACCGAAGCGCGTGAATGGCTCAAACATTCCACTATTCCAATACCCGCCGTATCCGTCATAGTTTTTTTCAAGTAAATGAATGACGTGATCAGCCGTAAAAAGCGCACCTCCGAGATTTGCAAGCGGTCCGGAATATTCATCACTAATTATTTCCACATTCGGATTATATTTTTTTGCGATCTCAACTCTCTGCTCATATCCTTTGTATTGATCATAAAAATGGGTTTGTGCCATCACGAGCTTCCACTCACCAGGAGTAAGTACTGATGGATCCAATGCTTCTCCCTCTGTTCCAATATCGGCATAAATGTGATACGTCACAAAATCAAAATACCCTTTGATTCCAGAAAGAATTCGATCGTTGAATTCAAGCACTTTTTTTGTCCGTTTCTCTTCAAGAAAGCCCGGCTTAAAGAATTCATGCGGCAATGAATCATCAGTGAGATTAAAACCGATTTTAATTGTTGGATCAGCTACCTTCATTGCTTTTGCAAACGCAATATGTTGAGAAATAACTTGTTCGTAGCTAAGCCCGCTATCCAAAACAACATTCCACATTTCGTTTCCCAAAACAAAATACTTCACGCCATACGGCGCGGGATGGCCGTTTCGAGCTCGCAATTTTCCCAACTCTGTTGTCACGGGGTCATTTAAATAATGCACAAGATCAGATCCGGTTTTTGGATCGAGATTTAATTTTCCTTTTGACTGGCCTCCAAACGAGATAAAAATCGTTGATATACGAAAAGCAATTCCCGGATTTACATCGAGTGATTCAAAGTATTGAAGAGTATCATCGACATTAAAGTCAGGTGGCTTTCTAAACGCTGGGTCTGCTTTTATTCTTTCATAAAAAATCTTTCCTTCGGGATCTGAAGTGAAATTCATACGGTTAAAAATCTCTTCGTGAGTCATTCGTTTCTCATACGGCCCGGTCCCTTCTGGAAAAAACGGAATACCGCCGGAAGTGTTGGATATATTCATAAACCGCGGACCAAGCTCATTTAAGAGCTTTGTCAGTTCGGGATTTGAAAGATCATCTCTCTTGCCACTTATGCTTCGTGGCTCGGACATTGTCGTACCAAAGAGATTGCGATTTACTTCTCCAGAGATTTTGCGCGCATCAACACTAATTGTTGCTTTTCCTGGAGGAAGATCATCTTCAATCTCTTCTCTTTGGGAAAACAAAAAAAGTCCAAAAAGAACAATGAGAGCAAAACCAAAAGTTAAGAGAATTCGTTTTTTCATGTTCTTATACTATTCCCGATAGGTGAAAACACAAAAGCCCCGCGATAGCAGAGGCACTTTGTGTATTGTAGCGAAAAATAATCCTGAGCTTGCCGAAGGGTTAGAGCACCGCTTCCTTTGCCGCTTTTGCGACGCGGAATTTGACGACGGTCTTTGCCGGAATCTGAATGGTGGCTCCGGTCGCCGGATTTCGGCCTTGGCGGGCTTTTCGGTTGACCTTCACAAGTTTTCCGATTCCGTGAATCGGGAATTCGCCCGCTGATTTCACCTGCTTGTAGGCAAGCTCAACCACTGCGTCCATAAAACTCGCGACGTCCTTTCGCTTCATACCGGTCTTTTCGGCAAGGGCGTTTAACACTTCTGACTTTGTCATTTTTGCCATAGTGGCGTGTAAAAAATTAATTAATGAATAAGCAAAAAAGAATAATAAGATCTTTCGACCAGTTAGAATGGAAAACGGAAAATCTCGCTAATTTCCCTTCTTCCCAAGGATTCTAAACATTTTTGTGCCGCATGTCGAGCAAAGACCCGTCATGGCTCTCCGCTCGCCGCCCTTTCCGGGAATCGTAATTTCCTTGCCGTCCTTCATCAGGCGCTTTGCGCGGCACTTAACGCAGTATGCCTCCATCTCTGCCATAGAGGAAATATAGCCCTTTTTCCAATGAAAATCAAGTCCTTTGTTATGCACACACGCTAAAACACCATATTTTTTCGAAAAGGCAAAAAACCCGCGTCTGGTTAACGCGGGGTAACTAATGCTTTCAAATCCGCAAACCGCGGAATGATATGATCCTCGGGAACGCCTTCTTTGAGAAAGACATGGCGCGGAATTCCGCCGGAAAGAACAGCAATAAACGGGACATCGGCACCCTTGGCTGCCTTAACATCGGGGTACCAATCGCCGATATACACCGCGTGACCGCGAGGAACCTCTACGGCATCGAAAATCGGATCAAGGCAACGCGGATCCGGTTTCCGGTATGGAGATTCCCAAGTGCTTGCCGCGAAAAACCATGAAAATTCGATACCCGCAGCGTTCAACTGATGCTCCAGTGTTTTCCGATCATTCGTGGTGCAAATAGCAAGTGGAATTGCATGCTTCCGGAACCATTTGATTGCTTCAACACTTCCGTTGATCGCGGGCCAAGGATTCTTTCTCCGCTCTTCCTGAAACTGCCATGCGAGTCGAAACGATTCCTTCGCGCTAAGAACTGGCCAAAATTCCCGACATCCTTCGGCAAAACTTGCATGTCCGTGTCGAATTCCGGCGTAAACTTCCTTCAAATATGCATCGACGGGGGCATACGGAAGATCGTGTCTCGAAGCGACCACCTTGAGATCCCGCTCGAGATATTCAATGACGTCGAGAATAACACCGTCCACATCAACAATAAGAAGTTTGAGCGGTTTTCCAAAGAGCTTCATATGCTCCTCCCGTTTATAAGGAATAAAACACACCGTAGCGCAAAAGCTTGATTTCTGCAATAATCCCGATTGATTTTGCCTTCGGATTATAGTAGAATAATTCTCGTACTTTCGGATGGCTTATGAGCGTGTAACGAAATGGGGCGAAGCATGATATGCTTCGACGGGAAATTTAGCGAGCCGTGCAAAGCACGTGCGAACGTAAAGAATTTCCCAGGGTTTTGCCGAGGAGGCAAAACAAACGATCACCAATCGTTTCGCGGGACTCTTCAATAAAATCCGAAACCCTTTACGGTTTCGAAACAAAAGAGCCCCGGGAAGAGCACGTCACCCCGCACTAAAATTTGGGCGTGTAGCTCAGTGGTAGAGCATCCCTCTGATAAGGGGAAGGCCCCAGGTTCAATCCCTGGCACGCCCACACCAAAATTTAGTGCGGGGCAAGCTGATAATGAGGGGGTAGAAGGTCCGATTCCTTCCACGCGCACACCACAACAAAAAACCGCTTTCGCGGTTTTTTGTTGTTCGATATTACATCGACACTACATCGGCGCGGCGGCCGGACTTACACACGCCTTGCAGCTTTGCTTGTGCGTTGCGACCTCGACGATCGCGGAAAGCCCGACGAGAACGTACACAACCGTCTCAACTGGCGGCCATGACCCAAGAAGTATATTCACTAAATTATAGCCAAACGCGCTCAATCCCCAATTCAAACCTCCAACAACAAGAAGGGTAAATGCCGCTATGTGAAGTACTTTCATATGTTTAGAGGCCATCTAAAAAAGTAATTTCTCGACCTTTATGACGCTTGATGGCAAAGTAACAATGCTTTAATTATATCATAAAATCCGACAATGCGAAAACCCCAAACCGTCCACAGACGGTTTGGGTTGGTTTTTTTATATCCTTTCAGCTGTTCCGGTGCCGAACTGCGGCACGCAGGGTCTCAAATCAAAGCTCCGAGACCAACACTTTATTTGAATCCGATTTGAATCGGATCCGACCTAATGAGCATCGTCTCTCGAAGAGAGCGGCAAATCCGAAGATAAGCTTGACTCCCCAAAATTGGAGACGAGCGGCTCACTTGCATCCGTATAGGATATGTTCCATCCCCAGCTTCCGCTAGGGATGCCTTGTTACGACTTCGTCCCTGTCACCGAGCTTAGCTTAGGTCCCGCCCATTTGGCAGAAAGGAATACTCGCAAAATATATATTATTCGAGTCCTTCCACCAAAAGGGCGGGAACTTTGGCTACTCCCGGCTCCCTTGACGTGACGGGCGGAAAACGATCTAAATAGCTTGTCGTGTTCCTGCCGTACGTGCGGATTTCCCGCATACGGCGGAGACCAATTAATTTTTTGTAAATTAATGGTTGTGTCCTTCCTTTAGCCATATACCAAAGTACTATAACACAGCAGACTTCTTTACGGAGTTCCAAAATGGTAGCTATAATCTCACATAAAGATCTCCTCGGGTCACGCATATTACTTTTCCAGATATCCACATCGGAGCTGGATTCGATTGCCTTCCCCATACCTCACCGCGACTATGAGTCGGCTGCTCCTTTTTATGATATGGCTACCTTTTGGCTCGGGGTCCTTCATCCACAACCTCACGGTCAATGGATTACCCATTCTGCCTGCGCTCCACTCGAAATGGAGGAATGGATTTTAACCATCTAGTAGTATGCGCTGCCGAGCGCAATTACTTCTGAGTACAAGATTCGAGAACGTATTCAGCGCGGCGTAGCTGATCCGCGCTTACTAGCGATTCCGGCTTCACGGAGTCGAGTTGCAGACTCCGATCCGAACTGGGGCGCGCTTTGATGGGATTAGCTCCACCTTGCGGCTTGGCAACCCATTGTACGCGCCATTGTACCACGTGTGTAGCCCAGGGTATCAAAGGGCCACGCTGACCTCGCGTCATCCCCACCTTCCTCCCCCCTCAAAGACCACGATTGGCATAATGAACTCCTGGGTCCAAAAGTATATTTTGACCGGTTCATATACGCCTCCTCCATGGTCTTGGAGGGGGGCAGTTTCGCCTGACACATATAACAGGCAATGAGGGTTGCGTTCGTTACCCCACTTAAGGGTACAGTTCACACCACGAACTGACGAGGGCCGTGCAGCACCTGTCCGATTGTCCTTGTAGACGTTTCAAATTTCTTCAAAACTTCAATCGAGCTTCAAACCCTGGTGAGGTTCCTCGGTTGTCGTCGAATTAAACCACATGATCCACCGCTTGTGCGAATCCCCGTCTATTCCTTTGAGTTTTAGCCTTGCGGCCGTACTCCCCAGGCGGCAGGCTTAACGCGTTAGCTAAGTCACTCCGAGGGTCGATACTCGGAACAACGAGCCTGCATCGTTTAGGGCGTGGACTACTGGGGTATCTACAAATTTGTTACTTCGTAACAAATTTGAATTCAAAATGCAAAAATCAAAATGCAAAATGAATGTGCCGCTTCGCGACGATTTCAAATTTATTACTTGGCTCGCGCATTTCTGGCGAGCTCTGCATATTACTATGCAGTTCGGACTATATCATACCGAGCTTCGCTCGGAAATTTCCAATTTACAATTTTCAATTTCCAAACACGAAACTGCGGTCTCCGCGTATAGTCTCTACGGACTTTCCGCCACAATTTTTGGCGGGTTGCCTCGGGGTTGCCCTTTACCTTGCGGCAGTCGGAGTTTCCCCGATATAGCGGAGTTTTCCAGGTTAGTAGAAATTCGGTAACTTTCGTTTTTGCCGCATTGCGGCCAGCCGAATTTTCACTACCTGGTTTTTCCTCCGTGTCTTAAACACGGAGGGACTATGCTCATCGTACCCCTACGATTCGCTATAACATTTCATTTTTTCATGCCATAGCGAGCCTATTGTTTTTTGGCGGTCGAGGTATTCCTTTTCTGAAAACCATTGAGAGGTCGGCCAGCAAGGTCTCGCCGAAGGCGAGTGGCCGGCCGAACACTGAGTTTGATTGCCCGCTGGGGCAATCAGACGTGTTTTCAAAAAGAAATACCGAAGAAACCGCACAACAAAAAACAATAAACGAGCGTCAATCCCATTCGCTCCCCACGCTTTCGTCTCATGAGTGTCAGGAAATGGCCAGGAGTTTGCCTTCGCCTTTGGTGTTCCCCACGATATCAACGGATTTCACCCCTACACCGTGAGTTCCTACTCCCTCTCCATTCCTCTAGTTTTGCCGTTTCGAACGCGGCCTCACCGTTGAGCAGTGAGATTTAACGCCCGACTAACAAAACCACCTGGAGACCCTTTACGCCCAATAAATCCGGATAACGCTTGAAGCCTTCGTATTACCGCGGCTGCTGGCCTATTACTTTTCAGTAATTTTGGACTATATCACAATCCACTTTTGTGGATCCTCGGCGTGTTATAACAATTTACTTGAAATTGTTATCCAACCCGTATGGGTTGAGTCTCTGAGGGGTTAAGTACAGTATTATACTAACTTCCCTGCTGATTGTCCCGATGTTATATCGGGATATTCCAGCATATAAGCCAAGTTTCTCCTCCAACTTACGTTGGAGTTCTCTCTCCGAGATTACTCTCGGAGGTCGCGCCATCCGCCCGAAGTGGCGGATTCTGCCAATTTTAATTGGCGTTGCACGAAGTTTGCAGCTTCTTATTCCCAAAGTACAGTCACTTGCGTTCCTCCTCTGGAAAAGCAGTTTACAGGCCGAAACCCTTCTTCCTGCACGCGGCGTCGCTCGATCAGGCTTTCGCCCATTGTCGAATATTCTCGACTGCAGCCACCCGTAGGTGTATGGACCGTTCTCAGTTCCATCGTTGGGGGTCACGCTCTCACGCCCCCTACCCGTCATCGCCTTGGTGAGCCATTACCTCACCAACTAGCTGATAGGACCGAGGCTCCTCCCCGAGTGAATTGCTTCTTTACTCTTTCGAGACCATCGGGTATTAGCCCGCCTTTCGGCGAGTTATCCCCGTCTCGGGGGTAGATTCCAAGGTATTACTGAACTCGTTCGCCACTAACCATTTTAATCCGTCGCCTTGATGTAATCTCAGCTTCTTCAAAAAATGGTTCGTTCGACTTGCATGCCCTATCCACGCCGCCAGCGTTCATCCTGGACCAGGATCAAATCCTCTTTAAGTACGCTGAGGTTACGCTAATCTAGGCCTGACGGCCGACCGCTGATCGGTCGCTGAAAAATCAGCGGCAAATCAGCGAATAAATAGAATCAGCATTATATCAGCGCATGTATACGGAACAGCTGAAAGGATGCTTCGGCAAGCTCATCATTTTTGTTGCGAGCATACCGAAACTATACAGAGCCCCGACTTCACGTCGGGACTCTCCGACATAATGTCGGAGCTGTTATTATTACTATTTTTTCTTTCGTATTCAGTTTTCAACGTGCGATCATATCGGACATTCAGCGCTAACGGACATTTCCCGAAAAAAACACCCACGCAAATCTCTATAAAGAAACTTGCGTGGATGTTAGATTTTTCTTTTTAAACTATCCCCGGCTCCACGAAGCCAAATCCCCGTGGGAAAACGTTAATTTTACTGGTAGTAAGTATACCGCCTGCGAAAATACCCTGTCAAGCGATTACCTTTTTCCTTCTGCCCGGTGCGAAACTCCTAGAATTTTTTGCCTCTCGGATTCGATATGGCTAATCGCTTGCTTAACATTAGTAAAATATGGAACTGAAAGTCCATATTTTTTGCAAAACCGGTCTATCTCCTCCATAAATTCGTTTCTTTTAAACATTTCAGCAGCGGATCTAGAAAAACCCGGGTCAATATCTTTATCGGCATGAGGAATTTCAGGAAACGAAACTGGTTTTATATCACCAGAGGGCGCCTCTACCTTTCTCCACGCGGGCTCGAAGCCAGATTTGTCTTTTTGCAATTCATCCAAACGCGCTCGAAGTGCATCGAAAGCGGTCTTATACTCTTCGCTCTGTAACAATCGAATCTGTTCGGCCGAAGGCATTTCTGCCATATCGTCTTCTTGTTCTCTATGTATTCTTTCGTTCATGCGTTTCGAAGCTCTTTAACTTTCTTTCGCAAAAATGAAACCAGCCCATATACAATTTTATCTTTCAGGCCTTTTTGTATTTCAGGATCATCTCCATTTTTCGAATCGATAAGATGCATCGCTGTATCATATACATTATCATCGACGGCCATGCGTTCAATAAGCGCTTCCCAAAGCGTTTCAAATTTCTTGTATATTTCTCCTTTCTTTTCTGGAGAATAGGAAGGGTCGTTCTCGTCGTTATAGTTATTATAGCGACTCGCCCAAGCATCAAAATCTGTGTAAAAAATCAACAATTCTTCGATACCCGCGGTCCCCTCAAAAAACCGCTCAAGACGTTCCTCCTCAATCGCTTCCTTTGAGATCACGTTAGAATCTTTTATTCCCGGAGTTTCTTCTTTCATAGATTTCATTTAGTAATTAATGGAGTAAGTGGCTTTTTCCACGGGATAATTTTATTCCATCACTGATTTGACCTGCTATGTCCGTGAGTACTTCTTAGAAAATTCTCAATTTCTATTTCAGAATACCCCAACAGCCGGCCCAATTCTCTATGATATTCATCGGGAGTCTCTTGATATGCATAGACATCACCAGGCGCAAGATGTGCATACGGATCAAATTTATACCGCTTTAGCAACTCAAATAACTTTTTTGCTAAACCTTGGGTTTCTGGCCGGTAATAGATATGGGATCGTTCGGCCATTATCCCCGTAACCAGCGGAGGATTTTCATCTTGGTTATAATAAATTCTTGGAAGATCAAACTCAATATAAGGAAGCTTTGAATTGACTCTCTGTCCAACCAGAGCAATCGGCTTGATGCCAGATTCAACCGCTTTTACGCTATCATAATCTCCTAATTCAGAAAGATTTTTTCCTCCAAACACAGCGAAACGTTCTACACTTTGCTTTCCGGACTGTTCTTTCATATAAGCGCAGAAAATAAAATCATGCCACCTTTATCTCTTCATGCTCATTATAAAGCGGAAAAAATTGGGTATCGCGGATTTTCTTTATCATTTTGTAGGTACTTGCAATTTCACCAACAATTTTGCCTAGGATTGTTGCCAATTCCGAAAGCTTTGTGATGTTTTCTGCAAGTTCCGGATTCTTGTCAATGGGACGCTGACTGCCTCCGGCCTCCGTAGAAAATTGTGGTGTATGTGCGTACCGAACAAGTATTTGAATCACGTAACTCATTCCGGAAAGAGCCCGTGCGGCCTCTTTAAAATCAATATCTTTTTCAAATCCGCCCGACGGATCGTTAATGGAGACAAAAAACTTATCAAGAAATGACGTTCTTCTTTCAAGATTTATAAAATCCGAATGTCCGAGATGTTCATCAATTTTCCATTTGTCTTGACTGTTGAGCTCGCCGAATTTTCCAATTTCAATATGAAATTCATTCCAAGCTTTCTGTCCATCCTGAGCGCTCTGCCATAACACGTCTTTCACCTCGCCAACCAAATCATAATATACGATTTTTCCCTCATTAAATCGTCTCCCCCAATCTTGAATTTGTTCAAGAAGTTCATGGTCTCCCCCGGCGGCTTTCTCGAGCTCTTTCCATTGTCTGATCATTTCTCGCTTCAGCTCATTCAAATTGCGCATATCGCGAATCTGCCGCATCTGCTCGCCGATCATCCGTATCTGTTCAATCGCGATCCGCAACGCCTCCTTTTTTGCTTCAGGGCCGCGAGCTACAATATCAATAAGCTCACCCAACGCTTTGTCGATTTTATCCATGTGTTCATCCGTATGTGTCTCCGGTCCTTTCTTTTTATCTCCCTTTTCTTCAACAACTTCGTCAAAAGCCGCGGGTTGTTTTTTCTCATCCCCTATACGCTCTCGCTGTGATTCTGACATACAAATTATTTTAAACTTTAATTGCCTCCATTATACTCCGGTAAAACATTTATTCAACATTCTTCCCGCTCTGTTTTTCCCACCGGTCAACCAGCCGCTCAATATGCCGAAATTGAGAAGGGGGAAACATGGCGCACGCAACGCCAAAATCATTCAATCGCTCGGGTGCTTTTTCTTGCATCATCTTGTATGCCAGTTGGAACCGTTCCCTAAAATGAGAAAAATCAAGATAGGAAAGATTTTCATCAATGATCCGATCAATGTCCGGATCTTTCCCTTTAAGAAGCCGGATTTTCTCTTCGGCCTCGGCCATCCGAGTGGCAAATGTCGATGAGGGAATCCTGTCCCACGGCCCCGACGCTATCTCCGCCAACAGCTCCTCATGGCCAAAATCCTGAAAAATGCGAATTGATTTTCTAAGGTCCTGCAAATGTATTTTTATAAAAATATCATGCGCCTTCCGCTCTTTCAAGCCGATAATACGGTCAACAATACCATTGAGAGCCGCAAAAGAAAAAGCATTCCCGCTTTCTGAAAAACCGTTAAAAAACGAATGAAAGTCTTCGTGTGCGCTTGTAACTCCATGTGCATTTTCCCGTATGCCCACCGCAAGCTCTTTTATTCTCTTTCCGGAGATACGCCCGCCGTGCTTTACGATATCACGCAAAATCTCTTCAATCGCATAACCCGTAATGTCACCTGACAGAAAGTTCCATATCCCTCCCGGCTGATGGAAACCCATACTCCTTGGGTTTTTTGTAACCTTTTTATATGCTTCTCCATTAAGAACAACGGAAATAGAAAACCTTTCAACAATCACTTTTTCTACTTTTCCGCGGAGAGGTGCCTGAAACGATTTGGGAAGATACGAAATGATCTCTTCATTGATATTTCCTCTTTTGCCAACCTCTTTCAAAACTCGTCGGACCTCTTCGCGCTTCTTTTGGGCGCCGTTTATTCCTTTATAATAAGAAAGAAAAAAACGAAAATCTTCGTTCTCCAAAAGTTCACTCTGCTTTTCCATAAGCTGATCAAGTTTCCGAATCATATCTTGATATGCTTTAGTAGATTCCTTTCCCGCACCCATACGATAAAATTCCTCATGAATCTCATAAATTAAATGTTCACGATCCTCGTATTCTTTTATTTGTGAGGCCTCGCTGGAGAATTCTTTCTCCGCCCTCTGAAAGAATTTTTGAAAAACCTTTTCTTCATTGTCCACAACGGATTTTGAATCTTCGACGTTCGGAATCGAAAGATTCTGCATCCCTTCCCATAATTCCCGTATAAGCGCGACTCTCCGTTCAACCAGCTCGAATAGGCGTTCCCGCTCGGATTCCCGGCCCGAAACACCTTCCGTATGAGATTTGTTTCTTTCACTTTCCTTCATACAATCACCCTACCGCATACTTAAATTTCCTTCAATCGTAAAACTTTGATATAATAACCGTGGAAGTTTATCAACTAACATACCATATGTATGGAACAAAAACCGTCTTCCGAAATCCCGGATGACTCCGAAAACGATCTGCCTCCTTGGCTAAGGGGCCCCGGAGTAAAAGAAGAAATGAAAGATTGGTTTCGTGTGGTGGTTGCCACGACAGAACGGGTAAAAGAAGAGATGAGCGAAACCGCCGACCATTACGTCGGACAGATCGAGAAAGCGGAAAGTCCGGGAAAACGCAAAACTATCATCCTCTGCATCATGGCGATTGAACAGTTTGAACGAAACCGGCAATTTGAATTAATGCGGCCGGACCCGAATAAGACACCCGAGGAAACAAAAAAAGAGGTTGAGGACTTGGAAAGAAAAATAAACATGATGCGGAAAAACGTCGGTCTTGAGCCGAAATATCCAGTTGGAGAATAACCGAGAAAAGCATGATTTGAAAATAAAATATCGTCCGCCAGATGGCGAACGATATTTTATTTTCCGACTCGCCTTTTGTATTCGTTATAGAACACACTCAAAATTTTGAAACGCTCGCCCCTGTTTGTTTTGCCCTTATCGGGATGAAATTTTTGAGCAAGCATCCTGTATGCAGCATCAACACCCTTTCGATCCTGCGTCCCGAATATGCGCACTACAAGACCCATGAATTGCGGATTTGGTATCGCCCCAATCCTTCCGATAACCAAATCATACTCTGCCCGGCTTATTTTAAATTCGTTCATAACCCTCTGGATGGCGTCACTTTCTTGTCTCTGGTCTGGCGCGCCCGGACGAGTACCCTCATTGCCGCCCGGTCGTTGTCGCCCTCCTCCGGGCTGCTGGGGTTCATTCTCACGGCCACCCCCTCGGGTCACGTTTCCAAGTACAACACGCCGCATCTCTTCTTGAAGATTCAATAATCGCTGCCTATGCCGGGAAAATTCACTTTGAAGAAGATCAAGCCCTTTTGTATACCACGCCCGAATAAGCTCCTTATGTCTTTGCTCGGTGGCGCGGAGATTCCTCGCTTTTACTTCTTCCATAATGCGCCTGGTAAAAATATCGTGAAGCCCAGAAAGAGACTGAGTGCTCGAAAGAAGTTTCAAAGTATCTTCACGCATCATATCCATGGTATAGCGAGACCTCTCTGTTCTATTAAACAAAAGATCGCCCGGATATGCCAATGCTTTTTCGCGCGCTTCAGCAAGAAGATTCAATATAAAAGGACTCATCTCGGGAGAAGCAGCGTCCCGTTCCCATTCTTTTTCAAATCTATTGTCGCTACTTTGCGTATTTTTTTCATTCCGCCCCTCGCTGGATTGATCTCCGCCAGTTCTTTTTTTAGCTTCTTCCTTTATTTTTTCCCACTGTGCCCGTTGTTCCTCCTTCATTTTTTTAAGTCGTGCGTGTAGCTCTTCGTTTTGTTTACGGAGTCGCTCTTTGAATTCTTCCTGTTTTTTACGAAACTGCTCTTGAGGCGAATCTTCACTTCCAGGATTTTCTTTATTTGCTTTCTCTGACATATGGAGGAAAGAGAATTTAAAAAATAAGAATGAGTATCCTTGCGGCGTACTCGCCGCGCGGAGCAGTCAATTCCGACCCTTCGATAAACTCAGGGCAAGCAAAAGTTACTCCAAACACGCCAACCGATTGGCGTGTTTATTAATGATGCGCGGGAGAGGATTTGAACCTCCACGCCATTGCTGGCACTGGCCCCTCAAGCCAGCGTGTCTGCCGGTTTCACCACCCGCGCATATATTTCTCGACTTCGTCTCGACGAAAAACTGATGCGGGTGATGATCCAGGGTGCTTTTGCGCCCGTTACATGCTCCAGGTTTTCGCATGTAACCCACCCGCGCATATATAAAATCTCGCTTTGCTCGGAAAAAACTGATGCGGGCGGTGATCCGGGGAACTTTTGTTCCCGCGAGAAGCTGCATCTTTCGCTTCTCGCCCACTCGCGCATTACTCGTCCGCCAGCTGGCGGACTCGGCAAAAAACTGGAAATTTCTATCCCTCCTTTTCTGGTTCTGCGGATTCCGGGGCCGCTACCGCAAGATACGATCTCATCCGCTTGCGCGTTTCTTTTGCGGCTTTTTCGCGGATGTAATAGAGTTTTGCGCGGCGAACCTTCGAATGGCGCAGTACCTCGATTTTCGAAATCACCGGAGAATGCATTGGAAAA
>Ga0209211_10003074_pt1 | contig 27743 bp, 24 predicted proteins | sample RifGroA2_FD_183992 | JGI IMG/M metagenome (GOLD analysis project Ga0209211, IMG submission 183992) | Groundwater microbial communities from Rifle, Colorado, USA - Groundwater A2 (SPAdes) (version 2) | ecosystem: Environmental > Aquatic > Deep subsurface > Groundwater | place: Rifle, Colorado...
GAGCCCCGCGACGACGATCCGGCCCTTCCGGACGGCGATCGCCACGGCGTGATTGAGCGACTGCGGGGCGTAGGGCGTGGTGTCGACGACGACCTCGGCGCCCCCGCCGGTCGCCTCGCGCACCCGCGCCACCACGTCCTCCGTCTCGACGTCGACCGTGACGTCGGCGCCCAGCTCGCGTGCGAGGGCCAGCTTCTGCGCGTCGCGGCTGAGTCCGGTGACGACGACTTGGCGGGCCCCCGCGGCGCGGGCGCCGATCACGCAGCACAGCCCGCGCTGGCCCGCGCCCAGGATGACGACCCGATCGCCCGGGCCCGTGCCGGGGACCGAGCCCGCCCAGGACAGGCCGGCCGCGAGCGGGTTGAACATCACGGCGACCCCGGCCGGCAGGCGCGGATCCATCTTCTTGAGCACGGAATAGGGAGACAGGTACATGTGCTCGGCGTAGCCGCCCCAGAGGTGGGGCGGCTTGGCCACGTCCGTGTACCCGTAGGTGCCGCCGCGCTTCGGGCAGGCGCGCGGCTCCCAGCGGGCGCACGCCTCGCAGCGCCCGCAGCCGTAGCCCGATCGCACGGCGACGCGGTCGCCCTCGCGGACGTCCCAGCGCTGGCGCGCGCGGGCGCCGAGCTCCTCGATCACGCCGAGGGGCTCGTGCCCGGGGACCACCGGATACGGCGTGTAGTCCTCGTGCGGCGGCTGCGCGCCCTCGTACTGCTCGTAGTCGCTGCCGCAGATGCCGCAGGCCTCGATCCGGAGCAGCGCGTCGTCGGGCCCGATGGTCGGGCGCGCGAACTCCCGCGCCACGAGCGTCTGCGGTTTGACGAGCACTGCCGCGCGCACGGTCCCCGCCATGGGTGTCCTCCGCTCACTTCCGCTTGCGCTTGGTCATGTAGTGCGCCCACGGCATCCAGCCCAGGAGGCTGCCGCCGTCGACATCGACGGCGAGCCCGCACAGCGCGTCGGCGCCCGCCGAGCAGAGGAAGACGACGACGCGTCCGTGGTCGGCGGGCGTGATCCACCGCCCCTTCGGCACCATCGCGATGCGCTCGCGCCGCGTCTGCTCGTCGGCGTTCCGCTCGTACATGGGCGTGAGCGTCGGGCCCGGGCAGATGGCGTTCACGTTGATGCCGTAGGGGGCGACCTCGTACGCCAGGTGGCGCGTGAAGCCGAGGAGCCCGGCCTTCGAAGCCGTGTAGCTCGCGGCGGCCGTGAAGCTGATGCGCTTGGCCGCCACCGAGGCGACGTTGACGATGCGCCCCCAGCCCTTGGCCCGCATGTGCGGCAACACCGCCCGGGCGCACAGGAAGGGACCCGTGAGGTTCACGTCGAGCACTCGCCGCCACTGCGCCTCGGCGAGGTCCTCGACCAGCTCCGTGGTGGCGATCCCCGCGTTGTTGACGAGGATGTCCACGCCGCCGAGCGCCTCCACGGTCGTGCGGACCATCGCCTCGACCTGCGCGCTGTCGCCCACGTCGGCGCCCACCGCCATGGCCTGGCCGCCCGCGTCGACGATCCTGGACGCCGTGGATGCCGCGCCAGCCTCGTCGATGTCGGCACCGCCACCGCCGCCCCCGCGTCCGCGAGCGCCAGGGCGATCCCGACGCCGATCCCCGCGCCGGCGCCGGTGACGACGGCGACGCGACCAGCCAGCTCCCTGTCACTCGGCGTCATGCGTGGCCACCTCCCCCCCCGCGTTCATACCACAACCGCCATGACCACCGCACCCGGCACCTCGCCGGCGCCCCGGCCGCCTGCCGGCCACGCCAGGCTCCACGCCCCGGGGTCGGCGCGGCGAGCCACCCGCTCGGGGCGTGCCGGCCCTGCCGGGGCCGCCCGCCTCCGTCAGTACGACCGCGGCATCCCGCGGACGTGCTCGGCGCGGGGTCTCGAGGCCGCCCGCATAGGCGTGGCCCTTGGCCGCGGCGATGACGGGGACCGGCGTGTCCATCAGCGCCCGGTGGAGCTCGAGGTGCTGGCGGCGTTCGCGCGGCGCACGGACGCGCTGATGCTCGCCCTGGACAGCAGTGACGACGCCATCCTTCGCCAGCGCCTGCAGCGGCTCGGCACGCCGGTGGTGATGATGGAGCGCGAGTTCAGCGGCGGCTGGGACGCCGTCCTCACGGACCACGCGGGCGGCGCCCACGCCGCGACCCGGCACCTCCTCGGGCTGGGGCACCGGAGGATCGCGCTGATCACGGCCTCGGCGGACGTGCGCCCCGGGGCGCAGCGGGTGCTGGGCTACACGCGTGCCTTCGCCGAGGCGAAGCGCGAGATGCCGGCGGGCCTGGTGCGGTGCGGCAGCTTCGACTCCGACTTCGCGTTCCGCGAAGCGTCGAGCCTGCTGAGCCCGCGCGATCCGCCGACGGCGATCATCGCGGGCGGCATCCAGCTGCTGGCCGGGGTCCTGCGGGCCGCTGGCCTTCACCGCGTCGCGATCCCCTCGCGGCTGTCCGTGGTGAGCTGCGGCGACACCGACCTGGCGCAGCTCGCGAGCCCGCCGGTCACCGTGGCGCGCTGGGACGTCAAGGCGGTCGGCCGCGCGGCGGCGGAAGCGGTCCTGCGGCGCCTGGACGCCACGAGCGACGCGGCGCCGGTGCGGGTGATGCTCGAGAGCGAGCTGGTGCTGCGCGCGTCCTGTGCCGCCCCCGCGGCGGGGCCGCGCTCCCGCGCCCGCTAGCCTCCCGGGTCAGGCGGCGCGGCGGCTTCACCGGCGCCCGTCGTGGGTGGAAACGTTTCATTGACAAGGCAGCCGGACTTCTTCATCGCCGCGGCGAGCTCGCTCTACGCCGTGTACGTCGGGACGCGGGGCGCGCAGGCGCCGTGAGCGCCGTCCCGGACTGAGAGGGAACCCTATCAACCAGAAGAAGTTCGATTCCCTCACGCCTGTCCAGCAGAAGGCCCTCGTGGATGCGGCTGCTCAGGTCAAGGTCCTCGCCGGGCAGTGGGCGAGGGACAAGGTCAACACCTCCGCCGCTGAAGTCGAGAACGCCGGCGTCCACATCTACCGTCCCGCGAAGGATGAGATGGCGCAGTGGCTGTCCGTTCGGGAGAGCGTCTGGCAAGCGATCGCCGGCGAGTTCAAGGGCGGCGTCCGCCCCACGCGGAGCACCTGGTCGTACGTCTGCCGGAGCCGATCGGTCTGATCCCGCGGCCAGATCAGGTTGAACGCCATCACGCTCCTGTGTTCGCGGGAACCTTCTTCGCTGCCTCCCCGATGATCTCCAGGCCGCGCGCGAAGGCGCGGCGAAGCGTCTCGTCCGGGGCGCCGGTCAGCGGGACGAGCGGACGCGCTTGCCGCGGACGTAGTCCACGAGGACGAACTCGCCGAGGCGCTCCGGGGTCACGAAGAAGGCGCGCCCCCGGTTGATGCGGGCCATCTGCTCGACGAAGGCGGCCAGCATGCGGCTCTCGTCCAGCATGAAGGTGTTGATGATGATCCCCTCGCGGGTGCAGCGCTGGACTTCCTTGAGCGTCTCCTGGAGGGTGCGGCGGGTCGGCGGGTAGGAGAACTGGGCCTCGCCGTCCTCCATGTGCGCCGTGGGCTCCCCGTCGGTGACCATGAGGATCTGCTTGTTGGCGCCCCGGTCGCGGCCCAGGATCTGGCGCGCCACCTCGAGGCCGTGGTGCATGTTGGTGCCGATGCTCCACTCGCTCCAGGCCAGCCCCGGCAGCTCCTCGAACTTGAACTCGCGGGCGTAGAGCGAGAAGCCCACGACGTGGAGGCGATCGCGCGGGAACTGCGCGCGGATCAGCGCGCTGAGCGCCAGCGCCACCTTCTTGGCCGGCAGGAAGCAGCCGCTGTTGAGCATGGAGCGGCTCATGTCGAGCATGACCACCGTGGCCGCGCGCGTGGAGGCCTCGGTGCGGAAGACCTGGAAGTCGCCGGGCTCGAGGCGCACCGGCAGCCGCGGGCCACCCCGCTCGACGGCCCGCATCACCGTCTCCTCGAGGTCCAGCAGGAAGGGGTCGCCGAACTCGTAGGGCTTGCTGTCGTCGGTGCGGTCGCCGCCGGCGCCGCGGCGATCGACGGCGTGGCGGCCGAAGCGGTCGCGCTGGAGGTGGGCGAACACCTCGCGGAGCGCGGTCTCGCCGATCTTGCGGATGGCGCGCGCGGTGAGCGTGAGCCTGTCGCCCTGGCGCTCGAGGTAGCCCGCCTCCTCGAGCTTTCGCGCCAGGTCGCGGAGCTGCTGGAGGTCGCGGGCCGCCTCCTCTCCCAGGAGGCGCTCCACCTGCTTGGGGTCGATGTGCTGGAGGTCGCCGGGGGCCTGCGCCTGGCGGAGCTGGCGCTCGAGGCGCTCCATCTCCGACAGCTCCTCCATGAGCCCCATGGCCTCCTTGAGCGTCACGTTCTCCTCGCCCCTGAAGTCCCAGCGCCGGGACAGCTCGTCCATGGGCAGGAGCGCGCCCAGATTCATGGCGAGCTGGCGGAGCTCGGCCTCGAGGCGCTCGTCCTGCATGAAGAGCGAGCGCATCATCTCCTCGAGCTGGGCGCGCTGCCCCGGCGACATGCTCTCCATGAGCGACTGCATCCGGGCGCTCTGGCGGGCGATCTGCTCGAGGACGTCGTCCAGGCTCTCGGCGCCGGGAAAGTGCTGGCCCCACTTCTGCTTGAAGGCGTCAAAATCTGGCTCCTCGCCGTCCATGCGCTGGCGGAGCATGCGGTTGAGGTCCCGGAGCATCTCGCGCGTGCGCGCCAGGTCTTGCGGCGTGAGGCCCTCGAGCCCCTGCTTCATCCCCTTGAGGAAGGGCTGGAGCATCTGCTCCTGGAGCGACCGGAGCAGCTCCTGGAAGAGCCGCTCGGCCTCGGGGTCGGCGAAGGGGTGGGCCTGGAGGCCCTTGATGCGCCCGGCGGCATCCGGGGGCAGCCGGTCCAGGCTCTCGATCCTCCGGTCGCGCTCGGCGCCTTCCGGGAGCCGCTCGGGAATGCCCGCGCGCTCCTTCTGGATGATCTCGTCCAGCTTCTTCTCGATGTCGGCGAGCGCCGAGCCGAGGTCGTAGCGGTCGAGCCGCTGCTGGCGCTGGCGCTGAAGGCGCCGGATCAGGTCCTGCAGTCCCTGCAGCCGCTGCCCCTGCGGGGGGTGCGCGCCCCGCTGGAAGAGGCGGCGCAGCGCGCTCCTGAGGTCAGCGCCCGCCAGGAGGTCGTCGGACATGGCGGAGAGGAGCTCGTCGGCGTCGAGGTCATCGAGCCGCTGCGTGCCGTCCCAGCGCGAGTAGCGGATCTGCGCCACGGCCGTCCCGCTCCCCTCAGCCCCGGTACCGGGCCTGCCCGGCCTGGACGTCCTTGTTGAGCTTGCGCGAGAGGTGGAGGCCCTCGAGGATGAACTCCAGCGCCGCGGCCATGCCGGCCTCGTCCACGGCGCCGAGCCGCCGGGCGGCGGCGTGGAGCGGGCGCACCTCGGCGATCTGGCGGACGTACTCCCGCGAGGGCATGCTGTCGGACACCTCGATGCGCAGGCCCTCCTTGAAGGCGCCCACGACATCGTCGAGCTCGCCGGCCGAGAAGCGCTTGGTGAAGATGTTGAGCACCGCCTTCTGGGCGAGCTTGGCGAGGACCTTCTCCTCGCTCGCCTCGCCCGCGGTCTCGAGCTCGATCTTGCCGGCCGTGGAGGCGACGATGGCGCCGAGGTCGCTCACCCGCGGCGCGACCTCTTGCTCCCCCAGGCGGATGGCGCGCTTGAGGGCGCTCGAGAGCAGGTTCTCGTAGTTGCAGATGCTGACGCGCACCGACACCCCCGAGCGCTGGCTGATCTCGGGGGAGCGGCGCGCCAGGTGAGTCAGCTCCGCCACCACCTGCGTCATGTAGTCGGGGGCGGTGACCCGGAGGCCGTCGGTGCGGAAGTCGGTGCGCTCGGCCTCCATGATGGCGATCTCGTCCTCGAGCCGCCGCGGGTAATGGGTGCGGATCTGGGAGCCGAACCGGTCCTTGAGCGGGGTGATGATCCGCCCGCGGTTGGTGTAGTCCTCGGGGTTGGCGCTGGCCACCACGAACAGGTCGAGCGGCAGGCGCACCTTGTAGCCGCGGATCTGGACGTCGCGCTCCTCCATGATGTTGAGCAGCCCCACCTGGATCCGCTCGGCGAGATCGGGCAATTCGTTGATGGCGAAGATGCCGCGATGGGTGCGCGGGAGCAGCCCGTAGTGGATGGTCAGCTCGTCCGAGAGGTAGCGCCCCTCGGCGACCTTGATCGGGTCCACCTCGCCGATGAGATCGGCGATGGTGATGTCGGGGGTGGCGAGCTTCTCGCCGTAGCGGCGGTCGCGGGGGATCCACGCGACGGGCGCGGCGTCGCCCTCTCCGGCCAGGCGCATCCGGCAGGCGTGGCAGATCGGGGCCAGCGGATCGTCGGTGATCTCGCAGCCCGCCAGCGCGGGCACCTCGTCGTCCAGGAGCCCTACCAGCAGGCGCGCCATGCGGGTCTTGGCCTGGCCGCGCTCGCCGAGGAAGACGATGTCCTGGCCGCTGAGGAGGGCGTTCTCGATCTGCGGGACGACGCTCTCCTCGTAGCCGATGATGCCCGGGAACAGCGCCTCGCCTTGCTTGAGCCGGGCGATGAGGTTTTCGCGCAGCTCCTGTTTCACCGATCTCGGCGCGTACCCGCTCTCGCGCAGCTCCCCGACCGTGCGCGCTTTCGCCATGGTTGGCTGCATGATGTGGCCTCGGCCCATCGCTGTCAACGTGGCGCGGCCGGCGCCGGGCCCGCTCGTCGAGGCATCGCCGATGCTGGCTGGCCTGGTCGGCGCCTCGGTTGCCGCGGCCGCGTCGCGCTGGGCCCGGGCGCGGGGGCGCGGGTGCGGCGCGTGGGGCAAGACCCGGACACGCCGGGGGCCCCCGCCCACCGCGCGCCTGGGCGTGGGCCGCACTGATCCGCCGGTGTCATGCACGCGATTCTCGCCCAACTCGGGCTGGCGCCGGCCCGAGCCCCCGCGGACCGGCCCCGCCCCAGCCCGCGACCCCGCCGCGGCCACCGGGTCACCCCCGGCCGGCGGCCAGGCGGGCCTCTCACGGTCCGCTCAGAGGCCCTCCCAGATCGACGGCGACGGCCGCCAGGGCAGCCGTCTCCGCCGCTCACGCGGCCCTGTCCCGGGAGGAGGATCACCGCGGGAGCCGGATCAGAGTCGGGCGGTCTCGGCTCCGGGGCCGGCGGCTCGACGACGCTGGGGTCTTTCACGGGGGTCCTGGATGCCCGCTGCACGGGCCGCGTGATGCGAGCTGGCGTTGTGGAAATCGCTAGGCAATGACCTTCAGTGTTGTCACCCTCGAGAAATCCCGATCATGCGTCACCAGGGCATCGGCGTTGATGGCGATGGCGCTGGCCACCTGCACCGCGTCCGGCAGCTTGATGTTCAGGCTCGCGCGCAGCCGCGCGGCACTTTCTGCGATGTCCGCCGATAACTCAACGACCTGCCAGGATTCCAGCACCGCCCGGTAGCGCTTGACGAGCACCTCGTCGCCGGCATTGAGCGGGCCGGTAAGAACTTCCGCGATCGTGATGGTGGTGACGGCGAACGCAATTTCGCCCTTCGCGTGGCGATCGAAGAGGGGCTGGAAACGCCGCGCGAGCTTGGGGTGGCCTTCCAGAACGTAGATGATGGGCGCGCTATCAACCAGCACCAGCGCCCCGTCCGGCAGCGCCGCGGCGTCTAGCGGCTCCATTCGTCGCGCAGTCGCCGCACGGTACGCGCGCTGTCCCTGCCCCACATCCCCTTGCCTGACCCGGCCAGCGCGGTGAGCGCCTTTTGCCGAGAGCCGGTAACGCCCTTCACCGGGACCAAAGCGGCAATCGAACGCCCGTGGCGCGTGATGATGGTCGCGCGGCCCTTTTCCGCTTCAGCGAGCAGAGCCGGCAGTCGGTTGCGCGCTTCTTCCGCGCCGGTGTGTTGAAGTTTTCCCATGCGGCAACTGTACAGACTGTACGGAAAGAAGTCAAGCGCGCCGCGCGCCCGGGTGTCCGCTCTCGACCAGGGAGCGCGCGAGCACGCCCGCTTCCGAATACGGGCGCTTCACGGTCTCCAGGCCGATCATCTCGGCGCTGAAGCGCCCGCTGGCGATCGCCGCGCGCACGGAGCCGCGCCGGCCGCTGCGTCCGTATCGGAAGTGATGAGCCCGGAGGCCCTGCGGCGCGGCGGCCCTCGCGCTCGCGCGTCAGCCGGCCGGCTCCCCCGCGTTGACCGCCAGCACCTGGCCCGAGACGCTGCGCGCCATGTCACTGCAGAAGAAGAGTGTGGCGTCCACGATGTCGTCGGCGGTGACCATGCGCTTGAGCGGCGAGCGCTCGATCATGGCCTGGCGCATCGCGTCCACCGAGATGCCGCGGACCTCGGCCTGGCCGGCGATGACGCGGTCGATGCGGTCGCCCTCGACGGCGCCGGGGGCGACGCAGTTGACGCGGATGCCGTGCGGCGCCAGCTCCAGCGCCATGCCGTACGTCATGCCGACCTGGCCGGCCTTGGCCGAGCAGTAGCCGATGCGGTAGGGCAGGCCGCGGCGGCCCGCCATCGAGGAGATGTTCACGATCGCGCCGCCGCCCGCCTTGATCATCTCCGGCACGACGAAGCGCGTGCAGAGATACGACGAGGTCAGGCAGGAGTCGATCGTGTAGCGCCAGTCCTCCATCAGGTAGTCCTGCACCGGCTTGGTGGGCCCGCCGTCGCCCGCGTTGTTGACGAGCGTGTCGATCTTGCCGAACGCCTTCACGGTCACTTCCACCAGACGGCGGACGGCGTCCTCGTTCGACGCGTCGCACACCACCGCGATGGCCTGGCCGCCGGCCTTCTGCACCTGCGCAGCCGTCTTCTTCACGAGGTCGGCCGAGCGGGCGGCGCAGGCGACCTTCGCGCCCTCCAGGGAGAAACGCAGGCCTAGCGCGCGCCCGATGCCCTTCGACGCTCCGGTGACGATCGCGACCCTGCCGTCGAGCAAGCCCATGGGTCCTCTCCCTGTTCTCGCGAGTTGATTGGCGGAGCGGCCCGCTACACAGGGGGCCGCACAGATTCCGGTGACGACCGATGTTCGCTTCCGCGCGGCTCCGCGACCGTGCGCGCTCTCGCCCTGCCCGGCTGCATGATGTCGCTTCGCGCCATCGCTGTCAACGTGGCGCGGCCGCCGCGCGCGCGACGGGCTCAGCGCCCCCTCCGGCCGCTCGCTCCTGGCCTGCAACTTCGGGGTATAGTGACGCCATGTCCCCGAGCGAGCCCGCCCCCAATTTCATCCGCAAGCTGATCGCCGACGATCTGGTCTCCGGCCGGTTCGGCGGCCGGGTCATCACGCGCTTCCCCCCCGAGCCCAACGGGTACCTCCACATCGGCCACGCCAAGAGCATCTGCCTGAACTTCGGGCTGGCGGCCGAGCACCCGGGGGACCGCTGCCACCTGCGCTTCGACGACACCAACCCGACCAAGGAGACGACCGAGTACGCCGAGTCCATCATGGACGACGTCCGGTGGCTGGGCTTCGACTGGGGCCCGCACCTCTATCACGCCTCCGACTACTTCGACCGCCTCTACGAGTGGGCGGTCGCGCTGATCAAGGCCGGAAAGGCGTACGTGGACGATCTGAGCGCGGACGAGATCCGCCAGCACCGCGGCACGCTCACCCAGCCGGGCACGGAGAGCCCGTACCGCGCCCGGAGCGTGGAGGAGAGCCTGGACCTCTTCGAGCGGATGCGGGCCGGCGAGTTTCCCGACGGCTCCCGTGTGCTCCGGGCGAAGATCGACATGGCCTCCCCGAATCTCAATATGCGCGATCCCACCATGTACCGGATCCGCAAGGTGGCGCATCAGCGCACCGGCGACCGCTGGTGCATCTACCCGATGTACGACTACGCCCATGGCCAGTCGGACTCCATCGAGGGGATCACCCACTCGATCTGCACCATGGAGTACGAGGACCACCGGCCGCTGTACGACTGGTTCCTCGACGCCCTTGGCATCTACCACCCGCAGCAGATCGAGTTCGCGCGCCTGAATCTGAGCCACACGGTGCTGAGCAAGCGGAAGCTCCTGGAGCTGGTGGAGGGCGGCCACGTGAGCGGCTGGGACGACCCGCGGATGCCGACCATCGCGGGCTTGCGGCGGCGCGGCTACACTGCCGAGGCGCTCCGCGAGTTCTGCGAGCGTATCGGCGTGGCCAAGAAGGACGCGCTGGTGGACGTGGCGCATCTCGAGCACTGCCTGCGGGAGGACCTCAACCGGCGGGCGCCGCGCGCCATGGCCGTGTTGCGGCCGCTCAGGCTCGTGATCGAGAACTACCCGGAGGGCCAGGCGGAGATCATGGAGGCGGTCAACAACCCCGAGGACGCCTCCATGGGCACGCGGCAGGTGCCCTTCTCGCGGGTGCTCTACATCGAGCAGGACGACTTTCGCGAGGAGCCGTCCAGGAAGTACTACCGCCTGGCCCCCGGCACCGAGGTGCGGCTGCGCTACGCCTATCTCGTGCGCTGCACCGGGGTCGTCAAGGACGAGCGCACGGGCGAGGTGGTGGAGGTGCGCGTGAGCTACGACCCGGCGACGCGCGGCGGCGATGCGCCCGACGGGCGCAAGGTCCGCGGGACGATCCACTGGGTGTCGGCCGCGCATGCGGTGGAGGCCGAGGTGCGGCTGTACGACCACCTCTTCCTCGTCCCGCGACCCGGGGGCGAGGACGAGGCCGGCGACTGGAAGGCCGATCTGAACCCGCGCTCGCTGGAGCGCCTCACGGGCTGCCGGCTGGAGCCGGGCCTCGAGGCCGCCGCGCCGGGCAGCCGGTACCAGTTCGAGCGCAACGGCTACTTCTGCGTGGACGTGAAGGACTCCTCCCCCGGCCGGCCTGTGTGGAACCGCACCGTCTCGCTCCGCGACACCTGGGCGAAGATCGAGAAGGGCGCGAAGGCCTAGGCTCCCCCATGGCCGGCATCGCCCATCGCATCGTCGAGACCAACGGCATCCGGATGCACGTGGCCGAGCAGGGGAGCGGGCCGGCCGTGCTCCTGTGTCACGGCTTCCCGGAGTCCTGGTACTCCTGGCGCCATCAGCTGCAGGCGCTCGCGGCCGCCGGGTACCGCGCCGTCGCGCCGGACATGCGCGGCTACGGCCGTACCGACCGGCCCGCGGAGATCGAGAAGTACACGACCCTCCACCACGTGGGCGACATGGTCGGACTCCTCGACGCGCTCGGGGAGCAGACGGCCGTGATCGTGGGGCACGACTGGGGCGCGCCGGTTGCCTGGAACTGCGCGCTGATGCGGCCCGACCGCTTCCGCGCCGCGATGGTGCTCTCCGTGCCGTACTCGCCGCGGGGCTCGGTCCGTCCCACTGCCGCGCTCCGTCAGGTGGCAGGCGACCACTTCATGTACATGCTCCATTTCCAGGAGCCGGGGGTGGCCGAGGTCGAGCTGGAGGGCGACGTGCGCGCGACGCTCCGCCGGGTGCTCTACTCGGCCTCGGGCGATGCGCCTCCGGAGCACGGGTGGCGTCCCATCATGCCGAAGACGGCGCGGTTCCTCGACACGTTGACGGATCCTACGCTGTTGCCGGCGTGGCTCACCGAGGCCGACCTCGACCTCTACACGAGCGAATTCCAGCGCACCGGCTTCCGCGGGGGACTCAGCTGGTATCGCGCCATGGACCTGACCTGGGAGCTGATGGCGGCCTACCACCACGCGAAGGTGGTGCAGCCCGCGCTGTTCGTGGCCGGCGACCGCGACCTGGTCATCGCGATGCAGAGGCGCGCGCTCGACCAGATGAAGGAAACGGTGCCCGGCCTGAGGCGGCTCGTGATGCTTCCGGGCTGCGGCCACTGGACTCAGCAGGAGCGCCCCGCCGAGGTCAACGCAGAGATGATCACCTTCCTTCGCGGGCTCGACGGCTGACGCGGCCGGGGGCAGGTGGCGCCACACAGGAGCCGGATTTCGAGTATGGTGTGGGCCGGTATGGCGCTCCTTCTACGTGGGTGCCCCTCGCAGATTGCCGAAAAACCCGCAGGCTGCTCAAAAAGGTCCAGATGCGAGGCGGCGCCCGACGGCCGCACGCGAGGCGTACTCCGCTTGGCGAGCTGAGCCGGAGGCGAGGCGAGCATATCCGGAGATCCGGCGAGCGCAAGCGAGCCACGTTGAGCGTTCGGCTGAGGGCGCCAACGAAGCAGATGGGCCTTTTTCAGCAGACTGCTAGTGGTGACCCCCGTGCCCAGTCTATCCGAGCTCCTCCGGTACTTCCTCTATCTCGGCGCCCTCGGCTTCGGCGGGCCCGTGGCCCTCGTGGGCTACATGCAGCGGGACCTGGTGGAGCAGCGGAAGTGGTTCACCCTGGAGGAGTACAAGAAGGCGCTGGCGCTCTCCCAGCTGGCCCCGGGGCCGCTGGCCGCCCAGCTCGCCATCTGCCTCGGCTACATCCATTCCAAGGTCTGGGGCGCCACCCTGGTCAGCCTCGTCTTCATCCTGCCCTCCTACGTGATGACGGTCGCTATCGGCATGCTCTACGTGCGCTACGGGGGGCTCTCGTGGATGCAGGCGGCCTTCCTCGGCGTGGGCGCCGCCGTCATCGCGATCATCGTGCGCGCCGCGTACCGGCTGGCGCGGCTCACCATGAGCCGGGACCGGCTGCTCTGGGCCATCTTCTTCGTGATGGCCGTCGTCACCGCGTGGACCGAGTCCGAGATCGCGACGCTCTTCGTCATGTGCGGCGTCGTGGCGCTGCTCGTCCAGGCGCCCCCGGCCTGGCTGCGCCGGCTGATGGGAGCGCGGGCGGCGCTCTGGTCGGTGGGGCCGCTGCCGCTCTTCCTGATCCAGGGCCTGCGCGAGCCCGCCTCGCTGGCCACGCTCGGCACGATCCTCGGCTTCTTCGCCAAGGCGGGCGCCTTCGTCTTCGGCAGCGGGCTCGCCATCGTCCCCTTCCTCTATGGCGGCGTCGTCCAGGAGCATGGCTGGGTCAACGACAAGCAGTTCCTGGACGCCGTGGCGGTGGCCATGATCACGCCGGGGCCCGTGGTGATCACCGTGGCCTTCATCGGCTACCTCGTGGCGGGGCAGGCGGGCGCGCTGCTGGCAGCGATCGGGGTCTTCCTGCCGGTCTATCTCTTCGTCGTGATCCCCTTCCCGTGGTTCGACCGCGTGAGCGGCAACCCGCAGGTCAAGGCCTTCGTGGGCGGGGTGACGGCCGCTGCCGCGGGCGCCATCGCCGGGGCCTGCTTCGTCCTCGCCCGCCGGGCCATCGTGGACGTCCCGACGCTCCTGATCGGGCTCGTAGCGCTTGGACTCAGCTGGCGCTTCAAGATTCCCGAGCCCGTGCTCATCGCCGGCGCCGCGGCCGTGGGCCTGCTGCTCTTCTGGACGAGGGGGTGAGCGACGACTGATGAAATGGGTCACCCGCCGCAAGGCTCGCGTGGACCGCATCGCCTGCCCCTGGCTCATCCGGAGGTTCCTCGATCCCGCGGCCGAGTTCCTCTTCGTCGCCGACGCGGAGGTCATGGAGACGGCGCGGCGCGAGGGCGCCGTGCCCTTCGATGTCCCGGGGGTGGAGCTGGGACATCACGGCGACCGCTGTTCCTTCGACGCCTTCCTCGACACGTACCGGCTCGACGACCCGGCGCTCCACGCCCTGGCCCTGATCGTCCGCGGGGCCGACACGGACGCCCGGAGCCTGGCACCCGAGACCTCGGGACTCTACGCCGTGGCCAGCGGCTTCAGGCTCATCAGCCGCGACGACCACGAGAACATGGCGCGGCAGTTCCCCGTCTACGATGCCCTCTATGCCTACTGCCAGGAGCTGACCGCTGCCGGCCCGTGACCCGGTCGGGCCTCCCAGGCCGGACCGGCCGGCGGCGCCGCGGCCGGGACCGCCGCGACGGCGGGGATCCGCCGAAGCCCGAGCCGCCGCCGCTCGTCGGGTGGAGGGCGGGGGACCCTGTGCTATCCTTGGGTGCGGTCGTCCCGCCACGTGCGTCACTCCGGAGCCTCCCTCGGCGAAGCGCGGCGGTAGCGCGGGGCGGCGTTTCAGGGGGAGGCCGCAGCGGCGGCCATGGGCTGCGAATTCAACCGTGCGAGAGTGGCGGAACTGGCAGACGCGCTGGACTTAGGATCCAGAGGGGCATCCCCGTGGGGGTTCAACTCCCCCCTCTCGCACCAGATCGACGCAGGGTGAGTGGAGAGGCCGCGGCGAGGCGAATGACATCTGAGGAGTCGGGATGAAAGTTGACATTCAGGAGCTGGGAGCCTGCAAGCGGCGCCTCCAGGTGGAGGAGGCGCCGGAGGTGGTGACTCAGGCGTGGGAGCGGGCCTTCACCCTTGTGCAGCGGGAAGCCAGGCTGCCAGGCTTCCGCAAGGGCAAGGTCCCGCGCAGCATGATCAAGATCCACTTCGCCGATGACGTGAAGAAGGAAGTGGCGCGCCATCTCATCCCCGAGGTGTACCGCCAGGCGCTCAGCGAGACGCGCATCGAGCCCGTGGAGGAGCCGGATCTCCAGGAGGTGCGGCTCGAGGAGGGCGCGCCGCTGTCCTTCGCCGCCGTCGTCGAGATCAAGCCCACCATCGCGCTCGGGACCTACACGGGTCTTAGCGTCCAGCACGCGCCCAAGCCCTTCGCGGAAGACGAGGTGGAGGAGGCGCTCGGCCACGTGAGGGAGCGCCACGCCGAGTACCGCGCCGTGGAGCGGGCCGCCGACCTGGGAGATCTCGCGATCGTGGACTACACGCTCACCCCCGAGGGCATGGAGCCCCGCACAGAGACCGATTACGGGATCGTCCTCGGCCAGGGGGCGGTGATGCCCGAGATCGAGGAGGCGGTGATCGGGCTCGGTCCCGGCGGCTCACGCCAGGCGCGCATCCGCTTCCCCGATGACCACCGCACCGAGGCGCTGCGCGGCCTCGCGGGGGAGGCCACGGTCACGGTGAAAGAGGTGAAGGAGAAGGTGCTCCCGCCGCTGGACGACGACTTCGCCAAGGCCATGGGCCCCTTCGAGACCCTGGAGGCGCTCAAGGCCGAGCTGCGGAAGGACCTCGAGGCGCGCCGGGCCCGCGAGAACCGGCGCACGCTGGAGGAGGCCGTGGTGGAGGCGCTCCTGGCGGCGCACGCGTTCCAGGTGCCCGACGCGCTCGTGCTCCGGCAGGTGGGGCACCAGATCGAGCACACGCGGGAGCGGCTCCGCCAGCAGGGCGTGGATCCCGACCGGCTGCCGTGGGACTACCCGAAGCTGCTCGAGGAGATGCGGCCGGGGGCGGAGCGCGCCGTGCGCCGAGCGCTCCTGCTGGAAACCATCGCCGAGAAGGAAGGGCTCGTGCCCGGCGCCGCCGAGGTGGACGCGGAGGTCGAGCGCATCGCCCAGGCCAGCCAACGGCCGGCGGCGGCAGTGCGGAGCATGATGGAGAAGAGCGGGGACCTGGGCACCCTGCGGCTCTCGCTGCGCGAGTCGCGGACGCTCGACTTCCTCATCGAGCGCGCCCAGATCACCTCCTGAGGTACACTACCGACATGGCAAGGAGACGGCCGATGGGCCTGATTCCGATGGTTGTGGAGCAGACGCCGCGCGGCGAGCGGGCGTTCGACATCTTCTCGCGGCTCCTCAAGGAGCGGATCATCTTCCTCCCGACGTACATCGAGGACGAGATCGCGAACCTCGTCATCGCCCAGATGCTGTTCCTGGAGGCGGAGGATCCGGACAAGGACATCCACCTCTACATCAACTCGCCGGGCGGATCGGTGACGGCCGGCATGGCCATCTACGACACCATGCAGTACGTGAAGCCCCCGGTGTCCACCATCTGCATGGGGCAGGCGGCCTCCATGGGCGCGCTCCTGCTGGCCGCCGGCGCCAAGGGCAAGCGCTTCGCCCTGCCGCACGCGCGGATCATGATCCACCAGCCCCTGGGCGGGGTGCAGGGGCAGGCCACCGACATCGACATCCAGGCCCGCGAGATCCTCCGCATGCGCGAGGAGCTGAACCGCATCCTGATGCACCACACGGGCCAGTCCATGGAGAAGCTCCAGCGAGACACCGACCGGGACTTCTTCATGACCGCCGATCAGGCGAAGGAATACCACATCGTGGACGAGGTGATCTCCTCCAAGCCGACCCCGCGCCCGGTGAGCGAGGCTGCGGCGGTGGCGGGCCTGAAGTAGCGCGCGCCCCATGGCCCGCGCGCGCGAGGGCGGGGGGTCGCTCAAGTGCTCGTTCTGCGGCAAGAGCCAGAACGACGTCCGCAAGCTGATCGCCGGCCCCACGGTCTACATCTGCGATGAGTGCATCGAGCTCTGCAACGACATCATCGCGGAGGAGTGGCAGGAGGAGAAGAGCCGGGAGATCCGGAGCCTCCCCAAGCCCGTCGAGGTCAAGGCCCTCCTCGACCAGTACGTCGTGGGGCAGGAGCGCGCGAAGAAGATCTTGGCCGTCGCCGTCCACAACCACTACAAGCGGATCGAGGCCGGCTCCGAGGTCGGCGAGGTGGAGCTGCAGAAGGCCAACATCCTCCTGATCGGCCCCACCGGCTCCGGCAAGACGCTCCTGGCCCAGACCCTCGCCAAGATGCTCAAGGTCCCCTTCACCATCGCGGATGCCACCACGCTCACCGAGGCGGGCTACGTGGGCGAGGACGTGGAGAACATCATCCTCCGGCTGCTGCAGGCGGCCGACTACGACGTGGAGCGGGCGCAGCGCGGCATCGTCTACATCGACGAGATCGACAAGATCGCGCGGAAGTCGGAGAACCCCTCCATCACCCGCGACGTCTCGGGCGAGGGCGTCCAGCAGGCGCTGCTGAAAATCCTCGAGGGCACGGTGGCCAACGTGCCGCCCCAGGGCGGGCGCAAGCACCCGCACCAGGAGTTCATCCAGGTCGACACGACCAACGTGCTCTTCCTCTGCGGCGGCGCCTTCGTGGGGCTGGACAAGATCGTGGAGAGCCGGGTGGGCAAGAGCGGCATGGGCTTCGGGGCCGAGGTGCGGAGCCGGGACGAGCGCCGCGTGGGCGACCTCCTGGCCATGGTGCAGCCCGAGGACCTGCTCAAGTTCGGGATGATCCCGGAGTTCGTGGGACGCCTGCCCGTGGTCGCCACGCTGCACGACCTGGACGAGCCCGCGCTCATCCGCATCCTCCGGGAGCCGAGGAACGCCATTATCAAGCAGTACCAGAAGTACTTCGAGCTGGAGCGGGTGCGGCTCAAGTTCACCGACGACGCGGTGGCCGCCGTGGCCCGCGAAGCCATGAAGCGCGGCACGGGCGCCCGCGGCCTCCGGGCCGTGCTCGAGGAAGTGATGCTGGAGGTGATGTACGATCTGCCGTCGATCCCGGGGCTCAAGGAGTGCATCGTCACCCGGGAGGCGATCCTGAACAAGGACCGGCCCATCCTGATATCGGAGCAGAAGGCCGAGTCTGCCTGACCCACTGGGCCCGCTTCACCGCACCCCTGCGAAAACGTCCGGGGCACAGGCTCCGCGAGTCGTGTACACTTTCACCGCCCAGCACGCGTCGGTTCATCGGGAACCCTCCTCGCTGCCGGGCCACGTCCCGAGCTTCTTCCGAGTTCTGGCCGTGCACAGTGCGGAAGCCGGGGAAGGGGTACTTCAATGGCCGTGAAGCTGTTCGTGGGTGGGCTGTCGTTTTCCACGTCCAATGACGGGCTCCGCGCGGCGTTCGCCGCGGTGGGGTCGGTCGAGTCCGCGAGCGTGGTGACCGATCGGGACACCGGCCGCTCGCGCGGGTTTGGGTTCGTCGAGATGGCGACGGCCGAGGAGGCCAACGAGGCCGTGTCCCGGCTGAACGGGACCCAGCTCGATGGCCGCCAGATCAAGGTCGAGATCGCCAAGGGCCCGACCGGCGGTGGCGGTGGCGGGCAGCGGCGCGGCGGGGGCGGCGGCGGCTTCGGCGGCGCCGGCCACGGCGGCTGGCGCGGCGGGCGCTGAGCCGGCGACCCTCCTGGGCTCGGCCGGCCGGGGGCCCCTCCCCGGCCGGCCACGCATCAGCACTCCCTTCCACACGGGAGACAGAGGCCCTCCGCGGCGCGCCCACTCCGTGAGAGAACAGGCGTGCCCATGAGCGCGGGGACCCTCTACGTCGTCGCGACCCCCATCGGGAACCTCGAGGACCTGACGCTCCGCGCCCTCCGCGTGCTCAAGGAAGTGGATCTCGTCGCCTGCGAGGACACGCGCCGGACGCGCGTCCTCCTGAGCCACTTCGGCGTCCACGTGGCCATGACGAGCTACTTCGAGCACAACAAGCTCAGCAAGGGCGAGCGCATCCTCCGGACGCTCCGGGACGGCCGATCGGTGGCGCTCGTGACGGACGCCGGCACGCCCGGCATCTCCGATCCCGGGTTCCTCCTGGTGCGGCAGGCGCGGGAGGCCGGCATTCCCGTCGTGCCCGTGCCCGGGCCGTCGGCCGTCGTGGCGGCGCTCTCGGCGGCCGGCGTCCCCGCGGACCGCTTCGCCTTCGCCGGCTTCCTGCCCGTCAAGCCCGGGCGGCGCATCAGCTCCCTCATGGCGCTCCGCGAGCTCGAGATGACCGTGGTCTGCTACGAGTCGCCCCACCGGCTGCTCGCCTCCCTCGAGGCCGTTGCCGCCGTCTTCGGCGAGGTGCCGATGGTGCTGGCACGGGAGCTCACGAAGCAGTTCGAAGAGATCGTGGAGGGCACGCCGCAGGCGCTCTCGGAGCGCTTCGCGGGAGGCCCCATCCGCGGGGAATTCACCCTCATCATCCCGTATACTAAGAGGCCATGCGCATCCCCAGAGCCCTGACCATCGCCGGGTCCGACTCGGGCGGCGGGGCGGGCATCCAGGCCGATCTCAAGACCTTCTCCGCCTTTCGCGTCTTCGGGATGTCCGTGATCACGGCCGTCACCGCGCAGAACTCGGTGGGCGTGCAGGGCGTCGAGAATCTGCCTCCCGCCTTCGTCGCCAAGCAACTCCGCTCCGTCCTGTCCGATTTCGGCGCCGACGCCGCCAAGTGCGGGATGCTGTCCACCGCGCCCATCATCGAGGCGGTGGCGGATGTGCTCGCCGAGCATCCGATCCGCCACCTGGTGGTGGACCCGGTCATGGTCGCCAAGTCCGGCGACCCGCTCCTCCGTCCCGACGCCCGCCAGGCGCTGATCAGCCGCATCCTCCCGCTGGCGCTGGTGGTGACGCCCAATCTCCCCGAGGCCGAGGCGCTGAGCGGCATCTCGGTGACGGGGCGCGAGGGAATGGAGGAGGCCGCCCGGCGCATCCACGCGCTGGGGCCCCGACACGTGCTCGTCAAGGGCGGCCACCTCGAGGGCGACGCGCTGGACCTCCTCTGGGACGGGCGGGACTTCACGGAGCTTTCCGCCCCGCGCGTGGACAGCCCCAATACCCACGGCACCGGCTGCACGTTCTCGGCCGCCATCGTCGCCGGACTCGCCCTCGGCCAGTCGCTGCTCGAGGCCGTGCGCCGCGCCAAAGCCTACGTCACGCGGGCGATCCAGGACGGCTTCCAGGCGGGCCGCGGCGTGGGGCAGCTCCGCCACTTTCTCACGGACTGGTGATGGCCGAGACCCACGACGCGAAGATGTCCTTCATGGAGCACCTGGGCGAGCTCCGGACACGCATCGTCTGGAGCCTCGTGCCGGCGGGGATCGGGCTCCTCATCGCGTTCTACTTCACCGACCGCATCATGAAGTTCCTCTCGCGGCCGGTGGCCGCCATGCACATGAAGCTCGTCTTCACGACGCCCACCGAGGCCTTCTGGACCTACATGAAGGTGGCGATGATCACGGGGCTCTTCATCGCCATGCCGGTGATCCTCTGGAACGTCTGGGCCTTCGTCTCGCCGGGGCTGCACAAGCGCGAGCGCAAGTACGCCGCCCCCTTCGTGATCGTCGGCTCCCTCCTCTTCCTCCTGGGCGGCGCCTTCGCGCTCCTGGTCGTCGTCCCGTTCGCGTCCACCTTCCTCGTCTCCTTCGGCCAGGAGCAGGGGCTGCAGCCGCTGCTCTCGGTGGCGAGCTACATGGACTTCGTCATCAAGTTCACCCTCGCCTTCGGGCTGGTCTTCGAGATGCCGGTGGTGATCACGCTGCTCTCCATGATCGGAGTCGTGACGCCGCAGTTCCTGTCGAGGAATCGCAAGTACGCCATCCTCATCAACTTCATGATCGCGGCGATCCTCACGCCGACCCCCGATGCCGTGAACCAGACGCTGATGGCCGGCCCCCTGATCGTCCTGTATGAAGTCGGGATCATCTCGGCGCGTATCTTCGGCCGGCGCGCGAAGAAGCCCGTCCCCGCACAGGAGACGGCGGAGGCGCCCGCGGCCTCCTCGGACGCCACATGACCACAGCCCTCGAGCTCGCCGCTCTCGATCTGCCGGAGCCGGTCCGGCGCGGCATCCGGGATGCCGGGTTCGTCACCGCGACGGCGATCCAGGAGGCCGCCCTTCCGCTGGCCCTCAAAGGCAAGGACGTGGCGGGCCAGTCGCAGACCGGCACCGGGAAGACCGCGGCCTTCCTGATCGCCGCCTTCACCCGCTGCCTGCGCCACCCGGCGCCGGCCCGCAGCGGGCCGACGGCGCCCCGCGTGCTGATCATCGCCCCCACCCGCGAGCTGGTGGTGCAGATCCGGGCCGACGCGCAGCTCCTCGGGGCCCACACGGGCCTGCGCATCCTGGCGGTGTACGGCGGCGTCGACTACGCCAAGCAGCGCGACGAGCTGGGCGAGGCGTGCGACGTCCTGGTGGGCACGCCCGGCCGGCTCATCGACTACCTCAAGCAGCTCGTCTGGTCTCCGGCCCGCGTGGAAGTGCTCGTCATCGACGAGGCCGACCGGCTGTTCGACATGGGCTTCATCGCCGACCTGCGCTTCATCCTGCGGAAGCTGCCCAAGCCCGAGAAGCGGCAGTCCTTTCTCTTCTCGGCGACACTGTCCTTCCGGGTGATGGAGCTGACGTGGGAGTTCATGAACAATCCCACGCAGATCACCATCACGCCCCACCAGAAGACGGCGGAGAACGCCGAGCAGGTCCTCTACCACGTGGGGCGCGAGGAGAAGTTCAGCCTGCTGCTGGGCCTCCTGCGACAGGAGGGCGGCAGCCGCATCCTCATCTTCGCCAACACGCGCGAGGAGGCCCGCCGGCTCGAGGACCGCCTCGGCCGCAACGGCTGGCAGGCCCGGGCGCTCACGGGCGACGTGGACCAGAAGAAGCGGCTCAAGCTGCTGAACGACTTCAAGGACGGGACGCTGCCCATTCTCGTGGCCACCGATGTCGCCTCGCGCGGGCTCCACATCGAGGGCGTGAGTCACGTCGTCAACTGGGACCTGCCGCAGGATGCCGAGGACTACGTCCATCGCATCGGCCGCACGGCGCGCGCGGGCGCGGCGGGCAAGGCCATCAGCCTCGCCGACGAGGCGGGGGCGCTCGAGCTCGAGCCCATCGAGAAGTTCATCGGGGAGAAGATCCGGGTCGAGTGGGCCGAGGACGAGTGGTACCTGCCCGAGATCAAGCCCACCAGCGAGGAGCGGCGCCGCTACGCGGAGGAGAAGCGCCAGCGGATGGCGGCCCGCGGCGGCCGCGTCGGCAGCGGTCCGGGGCGCTCGGGCGGATCCCGCGGCGGGCGGCCCGGCGCCTCGCCCGGCGGGCGACCCGGCGGCCCCTCGCGCGGCCCCCGCCGCGGCCGCTGACCAGCGCTCCAGGCCGCCCCAAAAGGTCCAGATGCAAGGCGGCGCCCGACGGCCGCACGCGAGGCGTACTCCGCTTGGCGAGCCGAGCCGGAGGCGAGGCGAGCGGATCCGGCGGTCCGGGCGAGCGTGAGCGAGCCACGTTGAGCGTGCGGCCGAGGGCGCCGTACCTCCGCAGATGGGCCTGTTTCAGCGGCCCGGCTAGAAGCGGCGGCGGCCGCTGAGGTGCTTCTTGCGGAGGCGGAGCGACTTCGGCGTGACCTCGAGCAGCTCGTCCTCGCGGATCCACTCGAGGGACTGCTCGAGGCTCATCAGCTGCGGCGGCGTGAGCCGCGCGGCCTCGTCCGAGGTGGACGCGCGCATGTTGGTGAGCTTCTTTTCCTTGGTGATGTTCACGTCGAGGTCGTTGTCGCGGGCGTTCTCGCCGACGACCTGGCCTTCGTAGACCGGCTCGCCCGGCGCGAGGAACAGGACGCCGCGCGGCTGGAGATGGTCGATGGCGTAGGCGGTGGTCCGGCCGGCGCGGTCGGACACCATGGCGCCGTTCCCGCGGTGGGGGATGTCCCCCTGCCAGGGGGCGTAGCCGTCGAAGAGGTGGTTCAGGAGTCCGGTGCCCCGCGTGTCGGTGAGGAACTCGGTGCGGTAGCCGATGAGCCCGCGCGAGGGGATGCGGTACTCGAGGCGCACGCGGCCGGTGCCGTGGTTCACCATCTTGGTCATCTGGCCCTTCCGGGGGCCGAGCTTCTGGGTGACGGCGCCGATGAACTCCTCGGGGATGTCCACCACCAGGGACTCCATGGGCTCGAGCGTCTGCCCGTGCTCCTCCCGGGTGATGATCTGGGGCTTGCCCACCTCCATCTCGAAGCCTTCGCGCCGCATCGTCTCGATGATGATGGCCAGCTGGAGCTCGCCTCGGCCGGAGAGGCGGAACGTGTCCGGCGAGTCGGTCTCGTCGACGTGGATGGCCACGTTGGTCCGCCGCTCCTTCCAGAGCCGGTCGCGGAGCTGGGTCGAGGTGACGAAGCGCCCCTCGCGCCCCGCGAAGGGCGAGACGTTGGCGGAGAAGAGCATGGACACGGTGGGCTCGTCGATGTGCATCACCGGCAGGGCCAGCGGCGTCTCGGCGTCCGCGATGGTCTCCCCGATCTCGATGGCCTCGATGCCCGCCACGGCGACCAGGTCGCCGGCCCAGGCCTCGGCGACCTCCACGCGCTTCAGCCCCTCGTAGCCGTAGAGCACGGTGACCTTGGAATGCTCCACGCTGCCGTCCCGGTGGACGACGGCCACCCGATCGTACTGGCGGATGCGGCCGTTGACGATCCGGCCGATGATGAGCCGGCCCACGTAGTCGTCCCAGTCGAGCGAGGCGGCGCGGAGCTGGAGCCCATGGTGCTCCTCGAAGCGCGGCGGTGGGATATGGGCCAGGAGCGTGTCGAAGAGGGGGGCGAGGGTCTTCCCCTCCTCCTGCAGGTCCGTGGTGGCGGCGCCTTTCCGCGCATCCGTGTAGAGGACGGGGAAGTCCAGCTGGTCCTCGGAGGCGTCCAGGTCGATGAAGAGGTCGTACACCTCGTCGAGCACCTGCGCCGCGCGGGCGTCCTGGCGGTCGATCTTGTTGATGACGACAATCGGGGGGAGCCCGGCCTCCAGCGCCTTCTTGAGCACGAAGCGCGTCTGGGGCAGCGGTCCCTCGGCGGCGTCCACGAGGAGCAGCACGCCGTCCACCAGGGTCAGCGTTCGCTCCACCTCGCCGCCGAAGTCGGCGTGGCCTGGCGTGTCCACGATGTTGATCTTCACGTCGCGGTAGTGGACGGACGTGTTCTTCGCCATGATCGTGATGCCCTTCTCGCGCTCGAGGTCGATGGAGTCCATGACCCGTTCGGCCACGTGCTCGTTGGCGCGGAAGATGCCGGACTGCCACAGCATGGCGTCCACCAGCGTGGTCTTGCCGTGGTCCACGTGGGCGATGATGGCGACGTTTCGGATGTCAGGACGCTGCGGCATGTCTTCACTGTAGCATGGATCGTTCGCGCCGGGCCCCGGGGCTCGCTCACGCTCGGCGGCTCTGGCATAATGGCGCATTCCTATTCTCAAGGAGGCCCCCCGATGCGGTTCCGACACCTCGCCCTCGTCATGGGTACGGCTGCGCTGCTCGCGGGCCAGGGGCTGGCGTTCCCCGCGGCCGAGGCCCAACAAGGAGGCAAGAAGGTAAAACAGTCAGCGGTCATCACCATGGAGAAGGGCGGCGAGATCAAGCTGGACTTCTTTCCCGCCGACGCGCCGAAGACGGTCGAGAACTTCGTCACGCTGGCGAAGAAGGGCTTCTACGACGGGCTCACCTTCCACCGGGTGGAGCCGGGCTTCGTCGTCCAGGGCGGGGATCCAAAGGGAGACGGCACCGGCGGTCCCGGCTACATGATCAAGGCGGAGTTCAACAAGCAGAAGCATCTCCGCGGCGCGCTGGCCATGGCGCGCTCCCAGAACCCGGACTCCGCCGGCAGCCAGTTCTACATCTGCCTCGCGGCGGCGCCCTTCCTCGACGGCAACTACACCGTGTTCGGCATCGTCACCTCGGGCATGGACGCCGTGGACAAGATCAAGAGGGGCGACAAGATGAAGTCCGTGAAGATCATCGAGGCGGGGCAGTAGCCATGGCCTGGTCGCTCCTCATCCGGAACGGCACGGTGCTGGACGGCAGCGGCGCCCCGGGCGAAGGCAACGATGTGGCGGTGGAAGGTGACCGCATCGCCGATGTCGCCCCCGGGCTCGCCGGCGCGGCGGCCCGCGTCATCGACGCCAGCGGCCTCATGGTAGCGCCCGGCTTCATCGACATCCACTCGCACTCCGACCTCTTCTATCACGCCTGCCCCTCGGCCGAGTCCAAGGTGCGCCAGGGCGTCACCACCGAGGTCGTGGGGATGTGCTCCTTCTCGCCGGCTCCCGTGGGGCCGGGACGCGCCGAGCTGGTGAAGGCCTGGGCGGGTGGGATCGGCTCGCGCCTCCCGATCGCCTGGGAGAGTTTCGGCCAGTATCTCGAGCACCTGCGGCGCCTCGGCCCCTCGGTCAACATCGTCCAGTTCGTGGGGCAGGGCGCGCTGCGGCTCGCCACGGTCGGGCCCGACAACCGGCCGCCCACCGCGGCCGAGCATGCGGCCATGGAGCGGTATCTCGCGGAGGCGCTCGAGGCCGGGGCCTTCGGCTTCTCCACGGGGCTCGTCTACCCGCCGAGCCTCTACGCGTTCACCGAGGAATTGATCGCGCTGGCGCGCAGCATGGCCCGGCGTGGCGGTCTCTACTTCTCCCACATCCGTGGCGAGGCGGCGATGCTGGAGGATGCCATCGCCGAGGCGATCCGGATCGGCGAGGAGGGTGGGGTGCCGGTGCAGATCGCGCACATCAAGGCGGCCGGCCGGGAGAACTGGGGCCGGATGGAGCGCGCTCTGCGCCTCGTGGACGAGGCCCGCGCCCGCGGCGTCGAGGTCACGGCCGACGTCTATCCCTATACCGCCGGCAGCACGAAGATGGACAATCTGATGCCAAGCTGGATGCACGATGGCGGCATCCCCCGCCTGCTCGGGCGCCTCGCCGATTCCGAAGCCCGGCGGCGCGCCATGGAGGAGTGCCTGGTGGACGGCGAGCGCTGGCTCACGCTCTCCGGAGCGACGGGCTGGGACGAGATCGTGATCGCCACCTGCTCGCGCCCGGAGATCGAGGGGATGAGCCTCGCGGCCCTGGCGCGGCAGAGCGGCAAGCCTCCGGCCGAGGCGATGTTCGACCTGATCCTCTCGGAGCGGGCGAGCGTGTCCATGGTGCTCTTCTCCCAGAGCGAGGACAACGTCGCGAAGGCCCTCGGCCACCCGCACGTCATGGTGGGATCCGACTCGCTGGGTCTCTCCGCGGGGCCGGGGCCCCATCCCGGCAAGCCCCACCCACGCATGTACGGGACCTTCCCGCGGGTGCTCGGCCGCTACTGCCGCGAGCAGCGGCTCTTCTCCTGGGAGACGGCGGTGCACAAGATGACCGGCATGCCGGCCGCCAAGCTCCGCTTCAAGGACCGCGGCCTCGTGCGCAAGGGCTTCGCTGCCGACCTGACGCTCTTCGACCCGGCGACCGTCCGGGACGAGGCGACCTACCCCGATCCCCATCGCCACCCGACCGGCATCCCCTATGTCGTGGTGAACGGGCAGGTGGTGGTGGACGGGCCCCGCTTCAACGCCGTCCCGGCCGGCCGGGTGCTCACCCCGGCCTGAGCCCATGGGGGCCCTGGCCTGGGCGTGGCGGAGGCTCGCGCGGGCTGTCCTCCTGGCGGGCGCCCTGCTGACGGGGCTCGCCGAGCCGAGCGCGGCGGTCTCGATCACCGTCATCCTGGCCACCACGACGAGTCTGCAGGACTCCGGCCTGCTGGACGTGCTCGTGCCCATGTTCGAGAAGAGGACGGGGCTGACGGTGAAGACGATATCGGTGGGCACGGGGCAGGCGCTGGCCCTGGCGGCCCGGGGCGAGGCGGATGTGACGCTCGCGCATGCCCCGGCCCGAGAGAGGAAGTACGTCGACGAGGGCCGGCTGCTCCGCCGGCGCCTGGTCATGTACAACGACTTCGTCCTCATCGGCCCGGCCGAGGACCCGGCGGCGATCAGGGGGCTCCACCAGGCGGTCGACGCCATGAGGCGCATCGCCGTGAGCCGGTCGCGGTTCGTGTCGCGCGGCGACAGGTCGGGCACCCACACCATCGAGATCGCGCTCTGGCAGCAGGCGGCCATCGAGCCCCGGGGCGCCTGGTACATCGAGTCGGGCCAGGGAATGGGCCAGACCCTCGCCATCGCCGATGACCGCCGGGCCTACACGCTGACGGACCGCGCCACCTGGCTCGCCTTCCGGAAGCGGATCAGCCTGCCGATTCTCGTGGAGAAGGACCGGCCGCTCCTCAACCTCTACTCGGTCCTGGAGGTCGCCCCGGCCAGCGGGCCGCGGGTGAACGCTGCCGGGGGAAAGGCCTTCGCCGATTTCATGCTGTCGTCGGAGGCCCAGGCGGCCATCAAGGTATTCGGGGAGGCTCAGTACGGCCAGCCGCTCTTTGTCCCCGCCGCCGGGAAAACCGACGCCGACCTTTAGAGCGTCGACCTGCTGTATCCACCATTGCACAGTATGCAGGATCGGTTGGGCGAGCTACGGTGGCGTCGACATGGATCGGAGGGCGCGACGTCAGCTCAGCCTCCCGCTGCCTTGTGACAATCGCGAGGCTCGTGCTAGTCTTTCGCATGCCCTTGAGACTCAGGCTGTCACCGAGGGGCTTGACCATGGTGACGCCGGGCTCGCTCCTCTCGGGGAGGAGACGGGCGTGAAGCGCCTCGCTCCGCAGCTTTCAACCCACCTGGGACTCCTCTACGGCACGGATTGCTTCAACCTGTTTTCGGCCCTCAAAGAGGAGTCCATCCACTGCGTCTTTGCGGACCCGCCATTCAATCTCGGCAAAGATTACGGTCGCGGCGCCATGAAGGACGCGCTCGAGAAGCGTGATTATCTCAAGTGGTCATTTGCCTGGCTCGACGAGTGTGTTCGACTGCTGACGCCCGGTGGCGCGCTGTTCGTGTACATCCTCCCGCAATGGGGCTACCATCTGGCCTCGCACATCGAAGAGCGGGGAATGCTCTTTCGCCATTGGATCGCGTTGTCGATGAAAGGCACCTTCCCGCGCGGCCGCAAGCTGTACCCGGCGCATTACACCCTCCTCTACTTCACCAAGGGAGAGCCGAGGGTCTTCAATCACGTTCGACTGCCGGTGCCGGTGTGTCGTCACTGTGGGAAGGACGTGAAGGATTACGGCGGCCATCGCAAGTACCTGAATCCGCTTGGACTCAACCTCACCGACTTCTGGGACGACACTTCACCCGCGAGGCACCAGAAATTCAAGGCCCGGTGGCACATCAATGAGCTGAAGCCGATGATTCCCAGCCGCTGCATCCAGGTTGCGACCAACGAGGGGGACATCGTGCTTGACCCATTCGGCGGCGGCGGCTCGACGTATGAAGCTGCTGAGGGGTTGAAGCGTCACTGGCTTGGCACTGAGATAGCGACCAGCGCCGCCATTCGGGATCGGTTCAGGCGACATGTCCCCGATCTGAAGCCCGCCTCCCCTGTGACGCTACAGCGTGGGAAT
>Ga0209211_10003075_pt1 | contig 27732 bp, 29 predicted proteins | sample RifGroA2_FD_183992 | JGI IMG/M metagenome (GOLD analysis project Ga0209211, IMG submission 183992) | Groundwater microbial communities from Rifle, Colorado, USA - Groundwater A2 (SPAdes) (version 2) | ecosystem: Environmental > Aquatic > Deep subsurface > Groundwater | place: Rifle, Colorado...
TATCTTAAGGAAGTGGAGTATCGATTCAATCATCGCAAGGAGAATCTTTTCAAGTTATTTCTAACAACCTATTTTGGTTACGTTTCCAACTAATTACCTTGTTTTTTAAGCATCAATTTAAAAAATAGAAGCTATGTCTTTAGAAATGTACAATACAACAAAGAAACATATTTAAAGAAAGTAAGTGAGCTGAATCTCGGCAGCTCTCTAGCACTTATTAAAATACGTGATGAATTTTTAGATTTTATAAAATCTCGTGCTATACATAGATTCGCTAATATAGTTAAGTCGATAAATTCAACAGGCGATAATATTTTGAATTCTAAAAATGCAAAGAATTCGTTTGAGGTTTACGGAGCCGAGGATGTTAAGCATTGTTGCCGCGTTTTAGAGGGAGCGAAAGACGGATACGATTGTTATGGTTTTGGCATCAATGAACTGGTTTACGAGGGAATTGCAAACGGGTTTAATAATTATAGAATCTCCTTTGATTTATTTGTCGATGCTTCAAATGAGGTTCACTACTCTACTTTTTGCACTAATTCCTCAAACCTCTTTGCCTGCATCGGATTACGCAACAAATCCCACTGCATCTTAAACCGCCAATACACCAAGGAAGAGTATGAAAAGTTAGTCCCCAGGATCATAGAGCACATGAACTCCATGCCCTATATAGATAAGAAAGGCAGAGTATATAAATACGGTGAATTCTTCCCCCCGGAACTCTCTCCGTTCGCATATAACGAAACCATAGCCCAGGAATACTTCCCCCTAACCCGCGAACAAGCCATTGAACAAGGATACTTCTGGAAAGACCCGGAACCCCGAAACTACGAGATCCAGATTAAAAATGACCAGATACCGGATCATATTAAAGATGTAGGAGATGATATTATCAATAAAGTCATTGAATGCGCTCATAATATCGGGACATCCGATGTCCCAAAGTGTAACGAGCAGTGTACCGAGGCCTTTAAGATTATCCCCCAAGAGCTTGCCTTTTATCGTAAAATGAGTATTCCCTTACCCCGTTTATGCCCCAACTGCCGGCATTATCAGAGAATCAAACAAAGAAACCCCTTGAAACTGTGGCATAGGAAGTGCATGTGCGGAGGAGCGCAAGGTAATCCTTCGACAGGCTCAGGACATTCCTATCGGAATGCCGCCACTCATATCCATGGCGAGCATCCCTGCCCCAATGAGTTTGAGACAAGTTACGCGCCAAAAAGGCCGGAGATAGTGTATTGCGAAGCGTGCTACAATTCTGAAGTTGTATAATGAAAGCACGCGGAGTCCCGTACCAATTTGGAGAAATACCCGGATTAACGTCTGACGGAGCCGTAGGCGACACCGCGGAAAACCCCACATATTGCACGGAGTTAAAATGAAATTGGTGTGGGATGAACAATGCTATAATGCGGAAGTTGTATAAATAAAAACAGTTACCTTATGCTTACTAGCGACCGCTGGTAAGCATAAGGTTATAGGATATCGTATAAAAATAAAAGTGGATGGCTTTCTTCTTGTAAAGAGAGCAGTTTTTGTTACTATAAGAGGTATATGGCTTATAAAAATAAGCGGAAAAATGGGCGGGATACGGATGGACGTAAGCCGGAAGCTGGAAGCCGTAAGCTGGATTTTGCGCGAGCTTGGCATGCGGATCTGCATCCGGAAACCAAAAAAAGCATTGCGGCGGTATTTTTTTTCATTATCGCGGTTATTTTTGCTTTAAGTTACATTGGCAAAGGCGGGGCAGTGGGCGGAGCGTTGTATCGCGTGCTTTATTTTCTTATTGGTTCCGGTTATTTTTTTGCGCCCTTGAGCATGCTTTTAATCGGATTTTCTTTAATCTGGACGCGGCATGAGCGCATTTTTGGCGCAACCGTTGCCGGGGGATTTATATTCCTGGTTTCCATCCTTTCACTTTTTGAAATTTTATTCAGCGATCACTCTGGAGGATTTATCGGGCGCGCAGCTGGCGGCACGCTTTTTCGCTTATTTGATTTTTGGGCAAGTTTGATTATAAGCATCGGAATCTTGGCAATTTCATTCTTGCTGACTTTTAATATTCCGATTTGGCGCAGGAAAGAAGAAATTGAAGAAGAAGAGGAAGATGACAAAAAAATAGATGGTTCGACTTCGCTTACCATAAATTCCGAGGGTCTGGTGGCAACCCTAAAAGAAGCGCTTAAAGAAATTCGGGGAGGGGGAGAGGCCTCGGAAATTCGCCAAGCCATTCCGGATGCGCCGTCTAAAACCACCATAACCGAAGAACGGCATGATGGAGAAAATCAGACATCGCATCCATTGGCCGATTCCCGCAAAGATGAAGCACTCATCCCGCTTCGCAAAATTGCCAAAAAATTTAATTATAAAAAACCGCCGGTGGAACTTTTGCAGGGGGATCGCGGCACCCCCTCATCGGGCGACATAAAAGCCAATGCCAACATCATCAAACGGACTCTGGAAAATTTTGGGATTGACGTGGAAATGGGTGAAGTATCGGTGGGGCCTACGGTTACGCAATACACGCTTCGTCCGGCCGAGGGTGTAAAACTTGCGCGGATCATTGCGCTGCATAATGACTTGTCGCTGGCTCTGGCCGCGCATCCTATAAGAATTGAAGCCCCGATTCCCGGCAGATCGCTCGTAGGAATTGAAGTGCCGAATCGTTCTATTGCCTTGGTGGGATTGAAAGCGCTTCTGGAGCATAAAATTTTTCAGGATTTGACTCAGCCCCTGCTGTTGGCCATAGGCCGCGATGTGTCTGGTGGCCCGGTATTTGCCGATTTGTCCAAAATGCCGCATCTTTTGATTGCCGGCGCAACCGGAGCAGGCAAATCAGTTTGCATCCATACGATTTTGGCCTCATTTCTTTATCGCAATCCGCCCGAGATTTTGCGATTTATCCTGGTGGATCCCAAGCGGGTTGAACTTTCCATTTATAATGATATTCCGCATCTTTTAACTCCGGTTATCACTGATCCGAAAAAAACCATACAAGCCTTGCGTTGGGCAACCAAAGAAATGGACCGAAGGTATGAGTTGCTTTCGCAAAGCCATACGCGGGATATTGCGAGTTACAACGCCGCGATTGCCAAACTGCTGGACGAGGAATTATTGCCGTATCTGGTAATAATCATTGATGAACTCGCGGATTTAATGGCAACTTTTCCGCGTGAAGTTGAATCATCTATTATCCGTTTGGCGCAGATGGCCCGGGCCGTGGGGATACATTTGATTGTCTCCACCCAGCGTCCGTCGGTTGAAGTAATCACCGGCCTTATTAAAGCCAATATTACCTCGCGGATTGCTTTTCAGGTCGCTTCCCAAGTTGATTCGCGCACTATTTTAGACATGTCCGGCGCGGAAAAACTTTTGGGAAACGGCGATATGCTGTTTTTGGCAGGCGATACGGCTAAACCCCGCCGGATTCAAGGGGCGTTTGTTTCCGAGCCGGAAGTCAAAAAAATAGTCGGATTTTTACGGGAAGAAATGGAAGCGCCCGAATATGACGAGGGTATTTTGGAGACAAGAATGGAGGAAGCGGATAAGACGCAAGATAATTTCGGAGATGATGACCCGTTGTATGAGGAAGCCAGGGGATTGGTGCTGGAGGCGGGCAAGGCCTCGGCTTCATATTTGCAAAGGCGCTTGCGTGTCGGATATGCGCGCGCGGCGCGGCTTCTGGATATAATGGAATCGCGCGGCGTAGTTGGGCCGGCAGACGGAGCCAAACCCAGAGAAGTGTTTGGGAAAAATTCTGGTAGCGACGAAGAGGAAATATTAGAAGCGTAATTTTTTTGTTATGCCTTCTTTTATCAAATCTGAATCATTGGGTACGCGCCTTGGAGCGCTGCGCGAATCAGAAAAACTGACGCGCGAACAGGTTGCGCGGGAGATAGGCGCGCCGCCATTACTCATTCGGGCACTTGAGGAAGATGATTATGCCGCTTTACCGGCGCAGATTTATGCCATGGGTTATTGCAAAAAATACCTTAATTTTTTGCAAGTGGAGGATGAGGAAAAAGAGGCCATTTTGAGTGAACTAAGGGCCGAGTTGGAAGTGAGTGTGATAAATAAAACAAGTAATCTTGCGCCTTTGCAGGAGCGAAACTCCGCGTCTAAATACTTGCGTCCGTTTAAAATTCCGGCTTTACTCGGGGCCTTGGCCGCGCTGATTTTTTTAGGATATGTTGCGGCGCGCCTCGGAAATTTTTTGGGGAAACCAGAATTGTCAATCACCGAGCCGGTGCGGGAAACAACGGTAAATGTCCCCTTTACGTTTTTGCGGGGAAAAGTTGAGAAAGAAAGCCATTTGACAGTAAATGGACGCGAGATTACAATTGATCAATACGGAAATTTTGATGCCCGGTTTGAGCTGGCAACCGGTCTAAATATTCTTGAGTTTTGGGTGGAGGACAGGTTTGGAAAAATAAACAAAGAGGTGAGGTATGTACTTGTAAAATAAAATCCGAAGCACGAAATCCTAAATCCGAAACTGACCCGCTAGTCGGCGGGTCATCCTGAAGGAGCGAAGCGACTGAAGGAACCTATGAGTTCCTTCGCTACGCTCAGGACGACCTATCGGTCGATTTCGAATTTCGGTATTCGAATTTTACCCATGGTAAAAGATGACAAATTAGACAAAGTAAAGCTTCTTGAGTCCGCAGTCAAAGAAATTCAGGATAAATATGGTGAGGGGTCTATTATGAAATTGGGCGAGGCCAAGCGGGTGGATGTGGATGCCATACCTACCGGGTCTTTTTCGTTGGATGCGGCTCTGGGCGTAGGAGGAGTGCCGCGCGGACGGATCGTGGAAGTTTTTGGTCCAGAGTCGGGTGGTAAAACCACCTTAGCGCTGCATATCATACGCGAGGCACAAAGAAAGGGGGGGTTGGCCGCATTTATTGACGCGGAACACGCGCTTGACCCCGAATACGCCAAAAAATTAGGTGTTCAAATCAATGATCTTTTAATTTCCCAGCCGGACACTGGAGAGCAAGCGTTGGATATCGTAGAGTCCTTGGTGCGCGCCAACGCCGTGGATGTGATTGTTGTTGATTCAGTAGCCGCGCTTACTCCAAAAGCTGAAATTGAAGGAGAAATGGGTCAACAGCACATGGGGTTGCAGGCGCGTTTAATGTCGCATGCTCTGCGAAAGCTTACCGCAATTGTAGGCAAATCTAAGACCGTGATTATTTTTATCAATCAGATCCGGATGCAAATCGGCATTATGTGGGGAAATCCGGAAACCACGCCTGGAGGCAAGGCGCTGAAATTTTACTCATCCGTCCGGATTGACATCCGGCGCGCGGCGCAGATTAAAAAAGGCGAGGAGATTGTGGGAAACCGGGTTAAGGCCAAAGTAGTTAAAAATAAAGTTGCGCCGCCTTTTAAGGTAGCAGAGTTTGATCTTTTCTTCAATGAGGGCATATCGTATGAAGCGGAAATTTTAAATACCGCGCTAGCCAAGGATATAATTAAAAAATCCGGCGCCTCGTTTACTTATGGCACCGTGCGTTTGGGACACGGGTTTGACGCGGCCAAAAATTATCTGAAGGAAAATACCAAGGTGAGGGATGAGATAATGAAGAAGATAAAGGAGACGGGAAAAGAGGAATGAGTGCTCGGCACTATACATTTTGTTCAAGTGCTGCGTCTCGGAAAAATAGAGCCAAAAATGCGGCGGGAACCCTCATCGTCGCCCGCGGGCGCGATGTTTCCCCTGCCGCATTTTTTCACCATTTTTTATCCTCGCCTCCGCAAATTTCACAAAATTGTATAGTGCCTCGCCAGTTCTTCCCATTATTGGAAGGGAAGAAAGTTTTTTGAATGCAGCGCATTTCGCGCTTTTTTATTTGACAATATGTGACTGGTATAGTATCATACTTACAGTACTCAAATTCAATCAAATTGGAGGAGTATGGCATTTTCTGATATACTTTTGTGGGCAGTGGTTGTGGCAGTTTATCTGCATGTTGGACATTGGGTAGCAGAGCTTTCGCGAAGAGTTTACTCAAAATGGGGGCTCTCTACTCGTTCATTTGAAACCAGCATGTTCGTGCGGGTATTGCTATTTCCTGTTAGTGCGGCCGATAGTATGGAAAAAGAAAGTCCTAGCCCGAGTGACGTTTTTCTGGCCAACTGGTTCAACGGAACAAGGAAAAAGCAGGTTATATACAAACTTTGGACCATGTTTACATATTCAGCGCGTCTTGGTGTGAATGTGGGTACTATTTTAGTGCTTTATCTCATTCTTCCCTTGGTGGTGATTGCGGTGGCATATGTAGTGGATACTTTGTGTAGTTTGTATTCCGCAGTTTTTAGTTGAATCGAAAAAGACTTAGTAAAAAAGCCGGGCAGACGCTTATCTAGATAACCAAAGCACCTCATAATTGAGGTGCGTTTTATGAATGTTAGACACTCGGTGTCGCACATTATCGCGTAGTAAACGGTAAAAGAGCCAGATAGCGGGCGCGTTTGACTGCCTCGGTCAAGCGGCGCTGGTGCTTGGCGCAAAGGCCGGATTTGCGGCGCGGATAAATTTTGGCCAGGCCGCTCAAAAAACGCCGCAGGGTTTCGGTGTCTTTGTAATCAATTACCGCGCGGCTGGTGGTGCAGAAATAACATTGTTTTTTTTCTTGCTGTAACATACGCGAACAGCTCTGTTAGTGTTTAAAATGGAATATCTTTCACATTAATCTCTTCATCCTCTGCAATATCAATTATCGGAGTTGTTTCTTCGGGCGGCACGGCTTTGGGGGCCGCGGGTCCTCGTGCTTGATTTTGGGCCGGTTCAAAATTTTCATTTTCTATCCCTGCCCCCTCGTATCCTCCGCCGCCGGGCTTGGGTCCGAGTTGAATTCGTTCGGCAATAATTTCCGTGCGCCAATGTTTCTGTCCCTGTTGATCCTGCCAGCTTCGGGTTTGCAAGCGCCCTTCTACCAGCACCGAACTGCCCTTTTTCAGATATTGATTCACGATCTCGGCTTGCCGGCCCCAGGCCACGATATTATGGAATTCGGCTTGCTTTTGTTTTTGTCCGGTGGAATCGGTATAGAAGCGATTGGTGGCAATGCTAAAAGAGCAGACCGCCTGACCCGAAGAGGTTTGGCGCAGTTCCGGATCACGGGTCAGATTTCCTAAAACGAATACTTTATTCAAGTTCATTTTTTGTAAAGCGAGGTTATTTCAATTTTAAACAATGGGAAGACAAAATTGCTTGGTTTTCTCCGCCCGTGGCGGAGAAAAATTTCGTCCGACCTTTAGCGAGGCCGCCGCAGGAGCGGCCGAGTCGTGTTTAAAATTGCAATGACCGAGCGAATTTATTTCCCTAATATTTCCTCCAACTTTTTATCCAGCGCCTCCAGGTCAAGTTTCTCTTCCGGTTTTTCCGTTTCGCGAAGAATCGGGCGCGTAACAGGAGCGGTGGGTATGGTGCGCAGTCGCATGGGACGGACGGGCGCTGTTTTCCGGGTTTCTTCCAAGATGAGCAGACGGATTATTTTCCCCAGCGCTTTTAATACCTTTTTGATTTCAGCAAGCTTTTCCGGAACAACGGTAAAGGTCGTCCATCCAAAATAGGCCTGGGTTTCTTTCTGAATCGGATAGCCAAGCCTGCGAAGATATGGTTCTTCCACCCGGCGCACTATGCCTTTGGCATCCGTGATCGCATGAGTGATTTTACCGGCCCAGGTTAAAACCTCTCCTTCGGGAACGGAGGAGGAAAGAAGATAGGCAAGTTCGTAGTTTTTGGAATCAGCCATAATATATGCGCTTAAACGAGTATATCAGATTTATACAATCACTATCAATATTGACCCCGTTAGAGATTTGTTTTATAGTATAATCGACGGTTTTAACTATCGAGGTTTCGCCTCTATAGAAAATCTTGAGGAGAAATGCCGTAAAATAGGCGCTTCATAGATAAATCGGACTCCATGAATATTTTTTCTTTTTTTCCAAACCTCTCTAAAAACACCAATCACATAATCCAAATGTTCCTTTGCATACACGCGACGGGGGATAGCCAGGCGCAATAATTCTTGGCGCGCTTTTTTGTTCTGGTGCGTTTCGGGATCGCGCCCCTCCATTAATGAGCCAACCTCAACTCCGCGTATTCCGCCTTCAATGTATGCGGCAACGGCAAGCGCATGTCCAGGAAATTGATTATACGGAATGTGCGGGAGCATCCGGCCGGCGTCAATATACGCTGCATGTCCGCCAAAAGGTTGTAATACCGGAATTCCGATTTTGGCCATTTCCTCTCCAAGGTATTTAACTTGTCCGATGCGATGATTAAGATATTCTTCGTCAATGCCTTCCCCGAGTCCGACAGCCAACGCTTCCATGTCGCGTCCGGCCATGCCGCCGTAATTCAAGAATCCCTCCATTAAAATCGCGCGCGGACCAAGTTCTTGGAAAAGTTTTTTATCGCGCAAGGCGATAAATCCGCCGATATTCATAATTGCGTCCTTTTTAGCGCTCATTAACGCACCGTTCGCATAGCGCATCATTTCGCGGACTATTCCTGCGATTGGCCATTTACGGTATTTTTTTTCGCGCATTTTTATGAAAAAGGCATTTTCGGCAAAACGCGCGATATCAAAAAATAAAGGAGTGCGAAAACGCTTTGCCAGCCGCGAAACATTTTTTATGTTTTCCAAGGACACCGGCTGGCCCCCGATCTGGTTGCAGGTAACGGTAAGCAAAATATAAGCAACGCGGCCGGAGTATTTTTGCAAAATCCGTTCAAGTTTTTTCAAATCCGCGTTTCCTTTGAATGGATTGCGCGAACGAAAGTCATAGGCCGCCGCAATCGTGCAATCCAGCGGCAGACCTTGGTTGTGCTCAATATGGGCGCGGGTGGTGTCAAAATGCGCATTGCCCGGCACAATCATTCCGTTCTTAACTAATGAAGAATTAAAAACATTTTCTGCGCCCCGGCCCTGATGGCAGGGAATTACATATGGAAATCCTAAAATATCGCGGACCGCTTTCTGCATATGGCGGAAGCTGGCGGATCCGGCGTATGATTCGTCGCCCCGCATCAGCGCGGCCCATTGGTCTTGGGACATAGCGCCGGTTCCGGAATCGGTCAAAAAATCAATATAAACATCCCCGGAATTAAGGAAAAAAAGATTATATCCGGCGCGGCGCATACGATCCATCCGCTCCTTTTTGGGCAGTAGGCGGATTTTTTCAATTGATTTGGTTTTATACGGCAGAAACGCCATTGGCTTGAATATACCATGTAAATAAACTATATTAAAGAAATGATATTCGCTGTAAAACAGGAAAAATTTGAAGGGCCGCTGGAGCTTTTGCTTGACTTGATTGAGAAAGAAAAGCTTTCAATCTCCGAAATTTCGCTGGCCAAGGTGACGGATGATTATATCCGTCACGTAAAATCCTTGGAAAAGATAGATCCGGAGTCGCTGGCCGAATTTTTAGTCGTGGCGGCGCAATTGATGTTGATAAAATCCCGTTCGCTTTTGCCGGATTTGAAGTTTTCCGCCGAGGATGAAGTATCAATTGAAGAACTTGCCAAGCGCCTTGAAGAGTACCGGAGGGTGCGTGAACTTGCCAAGGGCCTGAAGACAATTGAGGCGGGCGGAAAGCAAATTATAACTCGGGAATCATTTTTGGGACTGGATCCGATTTTTTACCCTCCGCCGAAATTAACGCTGGAATCCTTTAAGCATGCTTTTGCGGAATTTATGTCTGCGCTTCCTAAAATAGAAAAACTTGCCGAGGATAAGATCAAGCGTATAATATCTTTGGAAGAAAAAGTGAAGGAAATTCAGCAATTTTTACAGTCAAGTCTGGAACGCGTCTTTTCCGATATCGTAAAAGGCGCCCAAGAGAAAATTGAAGTAATTGTGAGTTTTCTGGCGATTCTGGAGCTTGCCAAGCAAAAATTCGTATCTCTGGAGCAGAAAAAAATGTTTGAGGACATAATTGTCAAAAAAATATGACGAATTTAAAATCTGCCATTGAATCCGTCCTTTTTGTCTATGGCGAGCCGATGTCCGCAGAAAAGCTCGCTAAAATTTGTCATGTCTCAAAGTCCGAAATTCAAGCCGCGCTGGAAGCGCTTAGGGGCGAATATAAGGGTCGGGGCATTGTGATTTTGGAAAAAGACGGCCAGTTCCAGCTCGGAACCAATCCGCAAAATGCAGATATTATAAAAGAACTTACCAAGAGTGAATTTTCCGAAGAATTGACCAAGGCGGGGCTTGAGACCTTAACCATAGTTGCTTACAAGGGTCCGCTGACACGCGCCCAAATTGAATTTGTGCGCGGGGTTAATTCTTCATTTACGTTGCGTAATTTACTTCTGCGCGGGTTAGTGGAAAGAATAGATAATCCTAAGGATTTGCGTTCGTATCTTTATCGCATTTCGTTTGATTTTCTAAAACATTTTGGGTTTATCAAGATAGAAGAACTTCCGGGTTACGAAGAATTTAAAAAAGAAAAAATTGAGGTTTTAGAAGAATCGCCGCGGCCTGTTAATTAATATAAAATTGATGTTTACCAACAAAATAAATTATTTTCTTCTTGTTCTTCTTTTTATTCAGGTTTCCACACTTTTTTTCGTGCTCAAGGGAAACGATTTTAGCAATGCATCGGTGGTCGCGCCAGAGCCGGACGAAGCCCCGCAGACAAGTATGCTGTCTTTATCGCAAACGGCGCCTTTTCCCTCGCCAATTTTGCTTGAAACGCCGGAATATCCTCCATTTCCGGACTTAAACGCGCACGCCTATATCGTAAAAATTATAGGCAAGGATCAACCGCTTGCCAGTCAGCGCGCGCAAAAGCGCTTAGCGCCTGCAAGTTTGACTAAAATTATGACTGTCCTAATTGCCCGTGAAGAACTTGTCCAAGCTGAAAAAATTACCTTCTCCGCCGGGGCAAAAAACACCGAAGACAAGCGAAGCCCGGTTAAAGCCGGAGAAACGCTTTGGCGGGACGACGCAGTACGGCTTGCGCTTATCCCATCTTATAATGATGCGGCTTTTGCTCTGGCGGAAAAAATCGGAGAAAAACATGGTGGTGAAACATCTGAAGAGCGGATAAAAATTTTTCTTGATATAATGAATGTAAAAGCGCAGGCGTTGGGATTGGCTGACTCGCATTTTGAAAATCCTTCGGGGCTGGATGCCCCGGGGCATGAAATGAGCGTTGGAGACATCGCGCGTCTTGCTGAATATATTTGGCAAAATCAGCGCTCGCTTTGGGATGTGACACTTACGTTTGAAACAGTGGTACGCCATTTGGGCGGGCCGCCGCAAGCGAGCCTCGCCTCGCCGGGCGAGGAGGGTATAGTTATCCGAAACACTAATGAACTTTTGCCGGAATTTCCGGCGCTCTATGGCGGAAAAACCGGATTTACGGACAATGCCCAAGGGGCTTTACTACTGTTATATCCCGTAAAGCCGGATGAAATTGCGGTTATTGTCATTTTGGGGTCGGAAGACAGATTCGGGGACGGAAGAAAAATTATCCATTGGCTTGATAAAATCGTTCGGTAATGCGACATCTCAACATTTTGGGTATCGCGACACGATTCGGCCTCTCCGGCGGAGGCCTCACTAAGGGTCGGCGGAATTTTCGTTTCGTATCCAACGAAACGAACCAAGCAAATTCCGCCTCCCATTGTCGCTCTACCTAAAATGTTTCGATCGCATTGGTCGCCTAAGAGATTTTCTTAATGTATCCGCCCGCGGCAGAAATTATCAACTGAAATTAGCTTTATGAACGAATTCAATAATCTTGCTAATGTGATTAAGGTCTTCGGGTTGTCGGCCTTTTCTTTTGCCCTGGCGATTTTTTGGACCCCGGCTCTTACTCATTATCTTTATAAATACAAACTTTGGCGCAAAGACGTGCGTCAAATGTCCCCGGATGGATCGCGAACCCCGCTTTTTGCCGCGCTTCACAAAGACCGCGAAACATCCGTACCGCGTCTGGGAGGGGTGCTGGTATGGCTGACCGTTCTTTTTGTTGCGCTTTTTTTCTGGATAGCCGCGAAGGTATTTGACGTGGACTTTTTCGGAAAGGCGAATTTTTTGTCCCGCAATCAAACCTGGCTGCCTTTATTCACCATGCTGGCCGCATCCATCCTCGGCTTAGCGGATGATCTTATGCAGGTCTTTCGTAAAGAGAATTACGCGGCTAGAGGTATCAACCCCCACATCCTCTTTTATAAATTTATGTCTGCCATAAGACCACGGAGGCAAAATATTCAAGAAGGCGGGGGGGTGAAATTTCGACATCGGCTTTTGGCGGTATTTTTGATTGCGCTGGCCGGCGCCTGGTGGTTTTATTTCAAATTGGATTGGCGCACAATTTATATTCCCGGGTACGGCGATTTTTATCTCGGCCTTTGGTATATTCCGCTTTTTGTTGCCGCCATGATTATACTTTTTTCCTCGTCCATCGTAGATGGAATTGATGGTTTGGCTGGCGGGGTGTTCGGCGCCGCGTTTGCCGCCTACGGCGGAATTGCTTTTTTTCGCGGGCAGATTGATATTGCGGCCTTTGCCGGAGTGGTGCTTGGCGCTCTGCTTGCTTTTCTGTGGTTTAATATTCCGCCGGCCCGTTTCTATATGGGCGAATCCGGTATTTTGGGGCTTACCACCTCGCTTACGGTAATAGCGTTTTTAACCGATTCGGTGGTGGTTTTGCCGATTATCGGATTCATACTCATGGCAGAAGTTGCATCAGATGTAATACAATTTGTCTCTAAAAAGTTTTTAGGCCGCAAAGTTTTTTTGATTGCGCCGATCCATCATCATTTTGAAGCTCTGGGCTGGCCTCCGGAGAAAGTTACGATGCGTTTTTGGGTGGTCAGCGTGGTGGCGGCCATTATCGGCATGGCCATAGCGCTTATCGGAAGATAATGAACTACCCCGATGCAAGCATCGGGGTATCAGATGGTAATCCTTCGACTACGCTCAGGATATTTTAGCTTCCGTTTTGTATCCTCGCGGCAAGCCGCGAGGCATTGAGGCTAAAATAAAAAGGGCTTTTAGCGAACCCCTTCATTTTCCCAGAGTTGGATAATCGGCTCCAATGCGATGTAGGCGTCAATGCCGTGTTTGAATTTCAGGGAGGTTCTCCTTAAGAAATCATGCCGGCTTAACACGCCTTTTACCTCAATGGCGTCAATAGCTTCGGATATGCCGAGAAATTTTTTGGGCTCTTCAAACAGGAAATCCACTTCATAGGTGAATGGTTTTCCTTCGCGGTCCACGCAATCAAATTTGACGTGCGGTTTGAAGCGAATATTGTGTTTCAAAAGAATTTTTGCGCAGCGCGCTTCCAGCATGCTTGCGTATTCATGTACATCTTCGGGGAGTCCAACGGCCTTATGTCCCCCAACTTTCTCTTTGACGGCTCGTCCAGTATAATAACTTTTCCCGTGGCGCTTCGACATGGTCCACCTCTGGTTGGCAAATAGCTGAATTAATTATATACCGTATGATTTAAATTTTAAACTCAATCACATCTCCATCTTGGACAATGTATTCTCTTCCCTCGGTTTTTAGCAGGCCAAACTCTTTGGTTTTTGACCAGCCGCCAGTTTCAAGCAGTTTTTCCCAGTTAATCATATCCGCCCGGATGAATTTTTCTTCAAAATCCGAATGGATGGCGCGTCCGGCGCGGGGCGCTTTGGATCCTTGCGGGATTGTCCAGGCTCGCGTTTCGTCCTCCCCGGTTGTAAAAAAAGTTATTAGTCCGAGTGTTTCATAGCCGAGCCGGATAACGCGGTCAAGTCCGCTTTCACGGATTCCAAGTGTCTCAAGATATTCGAGCCGTTCCTCGCCGTTGAGTTCGTTTAGTTCAGATTCTATTTTTGCCGAAATAACCGTGTATGACGATTTGCCGATACGCGCACGTAATTGTTCGTCCGGCTGCCAGGCATTTTTGATCTGGCTTTCGGAGGCGTTGAAAATGTAAATAAACGGTTTTGCCGTGAGAAGCTGCAATTCATTCATCAGATTTCCGGCAATATCAGTTTCACGCTCCGAAAATTTTGTATGGATAAATATTTCCCCCGCCGGAATATCTGAAGAAAGGCCTTTTTTAAGGGCGTGTAGAACCGAAAGAATTTCTGCCGCATTTTGTTTTCGTCCCTTAAGATCCGATTCTGCGCCGGGGATGCGTTTTTCGACATTCTCGATGTCTTTCAATATTAGCTCGCATTCAATAATATCTATGTCTGAAAGCGGATCACATAGTCCGGCAACATGTATTATCTCCGAATCCTCGAATACGCGTATGACCTCCGCAATAGCATTCACTTCTTTGATATGCGAAAGGAATTTATTGCCGAGCCCTTCGCCTTCAGCCGCTCCCTTAACGAGCCCGGCGATATCTACAAATTCGACCACGGCCGGGACGATTTTTCTGGAACGCGAAAGCGCGGCCAGTTTTAGCAGGCGCTCGTCTGGCACTTCCACAATCCCGACATTGGGTTCAATGGTGCAAAAAGGATAATTTGAAATATCAACCTTTTTACGGGTTAAGGCGTTGAATAATGTAGACTTGCCCACATTGGGTAGTCCCACGATTCCTATCTTTAAAGACATATAAAAATAGCATATAATAATAAGACCTATGGCGCAATAATTTTTTGTGACGAAATGAAGAAATTGTAGAAAAGATTATTGCGCTATAGGTCTGTAAAATATGCGAATCAATCCTTGCATTTTTAAGGCATATGACATCCGCGGTAAGTATCCGACCGAACTTAATGAAATGGCGGCGGAAAAGATAGGCCATGCGTTAGCGGTATATTTAAGTAAAAAGTACCGGGCGCGAGGGCTTGAAATTCTGGTTTGTCGCGATCTTAGAATTTCTTCGGCGCCGCTCCGGGCGGCTCTTGCCAAAGGCATAATTTCTACCGGATGTAATGTAATAGACGGTGGTATTGGAACGACTCCCTTCTTTTATTTTTTAATGCATAAAATTAAACCGGACGGAGGAGTCATGATCACCGCTTCCCACAATCCAAAAGAATATAATGGGTTTAAATTACGAGGAAGAGGGGATATACCAATTTTGGGCGGAACCGGACTCGAAAAAATTGTGGCATTAACCCAAAGAACACATGTAAAAAGTACTGCACCTAAAGGATCAGTCCTGCTTTGCAAAGATTACCGTGATGATTACGTAAAATTTTTGGGTCACGGTATAACTATTCCAAATCGTCTTCGCGTGGTGGTCGATGCTGCTGGCGGGGCCACATCTCTTTTTCTTCCTAGACTTCTTTCCCGGTTCAGTAACTTCATTTATAAACCGCTTTTTTTTGAACCGGATGGGTCATTTAAGCGCCACTTGCCGAATCCCTTTCTTCCGGATGCGCAGGTATATGCGAAAGAGGAGTTGAAGTCCGACGGATTCAATTTCGGAGTGATTTTCGACGGGGACGGAGACCGGATCGTATTTCTTGATGAAAAGGGAGGTTTTGTGCACCCTGACTATATAGCCGCGCTTTTGGCTGAAGAAGAGTTGAAGACGAAACCGGGAAGTTGGTTTGTATTTACGGCCAATACGTCAAAAAATGCCTGGGAGTATATACAGGAACGCGGCGGAAAAATACGTATAAGCCGAGTCGGGTATGTATTTATGCAGGGCGCTATGAAAAAAACTTCAGCTCTGATCGGATCGGAAATCTCCGGTCACTATTGCTTCAAGGATTTTTTCAATGATGATTCTGCTCTTTTGGCATTTTTACGCCTGGCTGACCTTCTTTCACGCACCAAACGGCCTCTTTCGCAATTAATCAAGGCCGTGGAACGCTACGTAACTTCCGAGGAGATGAATTTCTCAGTGCAGGATAAGGGCACGGTGTTAAAACGGGTACAGGATTTTTATCAGGATGGAAAAATTTCACGGTTGGACGGTATTAGCGTTGATTTTCCGGATTGGTGGTTTAATCTTCGTCCCTCCAATACCGAGCCGTATATCCGTTTGGTGATGGAGGCAAAAACGCAGGAGATGTATGATGAGAAAATGAAAGAACTTGAGCGGATTATAGGAAAGCGATAGGATAAAAAGTACACTTACGCGTTTGATGTTTTGAAGTCGGACTTCATGGAGTTAAATATGGGTTATGATTTTTTTATTCTGATTATCGTGATAATAGCCGGATTCGCGGCTGTTTTTTGGTTTTTGGCGCGCTCCAAAATGCCGTCGGACAACGGAGAGAAAATAGGGGCTTTAATGGAGCGCCTGTCATCGCTGGCTGAACAAAACAAGGATTTACGCCAGACCCTTGATTCAAAATTAAGTGAAACGCACCGGGCCAATCAGGAACAATTCGGACAAGCTACGCGCTTGATACAAGGCATTTCCGGACAATCCGCCAAACTGATTGCCGAGGTTACGGAGCGCCTCACCAAACTTGATGAGACCAACAAGCAGGTGATTAATTTTTCCGGGCAATTGCAAAATCTGCAGGATATTTTAAAAAACCCGAAACAGCGCGGAATTTTGGGGGAGTATTATTTGGAAACGGTTTTGAAAAATGTATTGCCTCCGGGATCGTACCAAATGCAATATCCGTTTTCGGATAAAGTGATAGTGGATGCGGTGGTTTTTGTAGATAAGCGTATTATCCCTATTGACTCCAAATTTTCGCTTGAAAATTACAATCGGATACTTGAGGCGCGCGATCCGGCTGAAAGAAAAAAATATGAATCCGCACTCGTGGCTGATTTAAAGGTGCGAATTGATGAGACCTCAAAGTATGTGAAGCCGGAGGAAAATACCATGGATTTCGCGTTTATGTTCATTCCTTCCGAGGCGGTATATTATGACCTGCTTATCAATAAAGTCGGCGCGGTAGAGGATGATACCAGGAATCTGATTCACTATGCCGGGCAAAAACGGGTGATCATCGTATCTCCAACCTCATTTTTGGCATATCTGCAGACGGTCTTGCAGGGATTGAAAAACCAAAAAATTTCCGAGCAAGCCAAAGAAATAATCAAACAAGTGGAGAATTTAAGAAGACATTTGAGGGGGTATGAGGATTATATGCAGCGTCTTGGCAAAAATCTTGGAACTACTGTGAGTATGTACAATAACGCCTATAAAGAGTTCGGGAAAATTGATAAAGACGTTTTGCGGATCACCGGGGAGAAAATCGGAGTGGAGGTAGACGCCATTGAGCCTCCCAAAGAATCGGTGGAATGAACTTTGTCTTGCAAAATTTGGTTTATTCTGATATTCTTTTCAAATCATGCAAATTGCGGTAATTAAAACCCCCGCACAAATTTCGTCCCAGTCTCAATGGTTATAGGGGTTTTTCTCGCGGCAACGCTTACGGCTTATTCCGTGCTATTTCAAGAAATTTCTTGAAATTTGTAGGGGGCAGGCCGGTGGTAAGTATTATGTTACAGTTGGCAGTGATTAAAACCGGTGGCAAGCAATATATAGTTAGCCCCGGAAAAAAGTTAAAAATTGAGAAATTAGACGTCCCGGAGGGCGGGAAAGTTGTATTTGATCAGGTTTTATTGGTTGGAGACGGAGATAACGTGGAAATTGGGAAACCGCTGGTTTTGAACGTCAAGGTTGAAGGGAAAGTATTAACGCAGGGCAGAGCGCGTAAAGTCATTGTTTTCAAATACCACCGTAAAACCAGATATCGCAAGAAAAAAGGGCATCGTCAGCATTTTACTGAAATAGAGATTACGAAAATAACATTATAAAAAGAGCCAGTTTTTCACCGGCTTATTTGTCTTTTTTACTCCGACTTAGCTTGAACTTTATTCCTTTTTAACATCTCAGGGCTCAAAATAAAATTTTGGCCGGCAGGAAGAATCATCACTTCAATTTTGCTTCCAAGTTTATCAACCAAATTGTACTGAATAAGTTCAGGAGTAATGGAGGCGGAAAGTTTACGATTTGCTTCTGCTAGCAGGGTAGATTTTTCAAGGGCGGCGCGGCCCTCGCCTTTCGCCGTTTCAACGCTTTGGGCGGCTACGTGTTTAGCAACCTGAACCCTTTGTTCTTCTTCCAGGGCTTTCTGCGTTGCAATTTGTTTATCTTCAATTGATTTCTTGAACTCCTTCTGGAAGTCAATATTATTGAGCAACAAATCAGGTACTTCAATCGAATACGGAGAAAGCTCTTTCTTTAACCTTTCTGTTACTGAATGTCTGATTTTTTCACGATTCGGCGCTATGTCCACGCTTTTATACCCGACAGTCTCGTCCTTAAAATTTTGGTCCATTCTTGGGGCGACGAGTATATTAAAATAATCAGGGCCCACGGTGCGATAAAGACCTTGGACAGCATCTGGTGAAACCCTGATATTAAGCGTAGCCTCTACAAAAACGTCTTGACTTTCTGAACTAAAAGATGAAAGTCTGTTTTTACCCGTGAATAAGTGACTTTGAACCTGAATGTTTGCCGGGATCATCTTTCGCCATGGTGCTATAAACTGCAAGCCCTCTCCAATTTGGTCAACAATGGCGCCGAATGAGTAAACCACGCCGACATGACCAGCCTTGATTTGATAAGTAGAAGCAACCAAAGTGCTCAACCCGCCAACCACCAAAAAAAGAGATACGGCAATGGCTCTGGCATGTTGAGAAATATCTGTAAGCAGTTTCGAATCGCTGTCCCGGAAAAGACGGTTGAGCCCAGTAGCACATAAAGACACAAGCATTACAAACACCATCCAGATAATCCAACCCATAAAAACCTCCTTTAGTACGGTAGTAGTTAGTTAAAAATCTATAGAGGAGTATAGCAAACAGCTAAAAGTTTGTCAATGATCCGCGGTAATGATCCGCGGTAATGTGCAAGCACATATGGCGGTTTCTCCTCACCTGCGTGTTTAATTGATGTTAAAAAAATAGCGCGCTGAAAATGCGCGCTTTAGTTTGATGGACTCTGGCTTGGATGTTTCTTCGGCCTTTTGCGGATAATGGTGACGGTTGGCGAAGGACCAGCTTTAATTTTGTGAGAGTGACTTTTGACCTGCGTTGCGGGTCGTATTTTCATAATTTCTTTAAGAAACGCGTGATTGATATTCCGTTTCCATTTGAAGTTCATACACACTCCTGTGTAAAAAGTGCTTCAGACATCGCGAATTTATTCACAATCAGGGCAGAAGCTCAAAATAAAAAGATTTTTCACACAATCCGCGCAGATAACCCCGCTGAATGTTATCAGTATTGGAGCTTTGCTGCTTTGTTACAATATAGTGGTGCTGGTGGCCTCTCTTATTATCTCCACCAAATGGGGGTGGAATAAACCGAAAGTATGGAGAAGCTTCGTGGGAGATGAAAATGTATGGAGTGCATCCAGCACTGAAAATAGCAAATTGCGCAGGGATTTGAAATATTGCCGACTTGTCAAAAATCTTTAAAGTCATAAACCCTCCTAACGATGATTAGGTAGAGTATAAGATACTACTTTCTATTTGTCAAGGCGTTTTTCAAGGTTACCTCATCCGCATATTCAAGTTCAGAGCCAAGGGAAAGTCCGCGTCCCAGACGCGAAATTTTAAGTCCGGCATGCAGTTTTTGCAGAGGAGCCAAAATCCTATCAATATAAAGCGCGGTCATGTCGCCTTCGGTGGTGGCGCCGGTTGCCAAAATTACTTCGCATTTTTCTTCTTTTTCCAGAAGCATTTTTATTCGTTCATATAATTCTTTAAGATGGAGATTTTTGGCCGAGTTGGGGTCAAGCGGCGCAATAAGTCCGTCTAAAACATGATATAGGCCTGCAAAGGCCCCAGTTTTTTCCATATTTTGCAAATCCGCCTCTTTTTCCACAACTGCGATTTGCCGTTGGTTTCGTTTGGCATCGCGACAAAATTGGCAATGCGGATTTTTTTGTTCGCCGATTTTCTCTAAAGCCCGATAACACAATTGGCAAAATGCGATTTTGGCATCAACTTCCGTTAAGGTCGAGGTTAACTCATGAATAACCGGACGGTTTTTTAGCATAAAAAAAACAAACCGGGTGGCTTGCCTGGGGCCGATACCGGGAAATTTAGTGAATAGGTCAATTAATTTTTGGATAGATTCTGGATATGCGCCCATTTATTTATTCGTAAATTCGCACCGGATTCGTTATTCGTTGATTATATTCTCCATATGCTTTTCAATCGCCCGGAAAGAGGCGGTTTCTTCGTGGAAATATAGGTCTAATTTTCCAGTAGGGCCGTTGCGGTGTTTTTCAATCCGGATTTCCGCGATGTTTTTGCGCTCGCTGTTTTCTTTCACCTTATCTTCGCGATAGATAAACATAACCACATCCGCATCTTGTTCGATACTCCCACTTTCACGCAGATCCGAAAGTTTGGGTATGGAGGACGGGCGCATCTCAACTCCGCGGGATAACTGGGAAAGTGCTAAAACCGGTACATTTAATTCTTTAGCCATGGCTTTGAGCGAGCGCGAAATTTCCGAAACCTCCTGTACGCGTGATTCCGGACTGCCGTATCCTTTGATTAGTTGTAAATAATCAACTATAACCAGTTCAAGTTTTTTTTCGGATTGCAGGCGGCGCGCTTTGGCGCGAAGCTCCATAACGGTGGGGGAGGGAGTATCATCAAGATACAGCGGCAGTTCCGAAAGAGTTGACATGGCGCTTTGCAGGCGCGAAAAATCATCTCCATTTCCCTGTTGATTTAGATGGCCGGTGCGAAGCCGCCAAAGATCTACCGCGGCTTCGGATGCAATCAGACGATCCACTAATTGCTCTTTGGACATTTCCAAACTAAATACCCCGACAGCGTGTTTGGCGCGCGCGGCATTGCGCGCTATATCCAAAGCGAGCGAGGTTTTCCCCAAGCTTGGGCGTGAGGCAAGCACTACTAAATCCGATTTCTGCAAGCCGCCTAAAATTGAATCAAGCTCCTTGAATCCCGTAGTAACCCCGCGCAGGGCATCGCGGTTATTGTGGATTTTTTCAATGCGCTCCCAGGCCTCTTCCAGCGCGTCTTTAATAACTAAAAATTCCTGGCGCAGCGAGTCCCGCGATATGCCGAATATTCTTTGTTCCGCCTCGTCAATCAGCACTTCCACATCCTCCGCTTCTTTATAGCCGAGTTGCGCAATATAACTGGAGGCCTCAATTAAGTCGCGCAGTAGGCGCTTGCGCCGCACAATTGAGGCGTAATGCGCCACATGGGTGGCGGTGGGCACCACATTTACCAAACTCGTGATATAGGCAGATCCCCCAACTTCTTCCATTCTCCCTTTTTCGCGCAAGCGCGCGGTGACGGACAAAACATCAATCGGCTCGCGATGGCTGAAAATATCCAGCATGGCCTCATAAATTTCCCGATGAGCGGATTTATAAAAATCCAGCGGCTTTAAAAAATCCGCGACTTTAAAAATCGCGTCCCGATCCAGCATCAGAGATCCCAAGGCCGACATTTCCGCTTCCACGTTTTGGGGCGGCATGCGCAGCTCAATGGGGTTTTGGGTGGAGATCTGAACCATGGATTAATTATAAACTCCGGCGGAAATCTTTGGCAAGTGTAAGAACAAGGGAAAACCTGTGGGTTTTGTCACCTATTCGGATATTGCAGTATTTTGTAGGAAATGCTAAATCTAAAGAACGTTCTTTTTCAAGGAAAGTTCAATGAAAATTAACAATAAAACATTTTTGGCCGGGGCAATAATTTTTAATCTGGCTTTTGTATTTGGCGGATGCGGTGGATTAAGCATTCCGCTCAGCAAAACCCAGATTATCCCTAAGGGAGTCGCCAATAGTGCCGATCAACTCGTGGACAAATTAAACGCTATCGTCAAAGACACCCAGTACGTGGAGGTTATGAAACAGCTGAATATCACCCGTAAGACCCCGAATGTGGGTGACGTGTTGATGGCTGAAGAAAAACAAAAGCTTCTTTACGGAAATTTGCAGATTATCGTTTCAAATCCTGCAGCTGCCAGAGAGCACCGCGATGAGATGGAACGTACCCGTATAAAATCAATACGGTTTGTTATGACCAAGAGTCCCATGGTGTTGGACTCGCCGGTTTCAGCATCATTTCCGCGAAGCGGCGAATCGTTGATCGCTTATTTGATTTTCTTTGATGACAAATTTGTCAAGGCGATTCTACCTGACAATTATGTGATTAACGAAGACACGAGGAAATATATTACCGACCCGATAACGGGCGCGTTTTCCGGCGCAGCTGGACAGGGATTAAGACAAATAAGATAACCGCAGGCAATTTGCCCGCGGCTTTTTAATCACGGCGTTTTTTGATTTGCGGACCATGCGGCAAATCCTTGATTTCATACCCGGCTTCCGTAATTTTTTTCCGTAAGTCATCCGCTTCCTGCCATTTTTTTGCTTGACGGAACGCTTCGCGTTCTTTGCCAAGTTTGAGAATATTAGCGGGAATTTTTTCTGACTTTATGTTTTTAAGTCCCAAGCCGAGAACCTTATCAAACTCATATAGCATTCTTAATACCTCCTGCGTTCGGTAGCGCGCGGGATTTTTATTATAAGCATGGATTAAATCCCACACTACCGAAAGCGTTTTGGAGGTATTGAGATCATCCAGCACGGCCCCCCGAAATGCTTTTACTATCGAGGCTGAACTTCTATAGTGATTGCCAGGGTTTAGCCTCGATAGTCGCTCCGACCTTATTTTTTTCGTAAAATCATACAGCCGTTCCAGCGAGCATTTGGCCGCCTCCAACGACTCCCAAGTGAAGTTTAATTTTGAACGATAATGCGCGCCAAGCGCAAGGTATCGGAACGCGAAAGGATTGAAGCCTTTTTCAACCAACGTATTCAAGGTGATAAAATTTCCTACTGATTTTCCCATGCGCGCTTGATCAAGCAAAAGAAATTCGCCATGCATCCAATATTTTACTAGGGGCTTCCCAAACGCCCCTTCGGATTGAGCAATCTCATTTGTGTGGTGGACGCTGATATGGTCAACTCCGCCGGTGTGAATATCAAAAGGCTGACCTAAATATTTTGTCGAGATCGCGGAGCACTCAATATGCCAGCCCGGAAAACCATCGCCCCAGGGAGAGGACCAATGCAAGGCATGGTTTTTGAATTTTCCTATGCGTTTAAACCACAGCGCGAAGTCAGGCGGGTTTTTTTTCTTCGGATCTTGAATAACCTCGGCGCGGGCGGCAGTAATTTTTTCATCAATTCTTTGGCGGGACAGTTTTGTATATGTTTTGAATTTTGAAACATCAAAATAGACCGCCTGTGTGGTTTCATATGCAAAGCCCTTTTGAAAAAGTTTTTTAATCAGTGTAATCTGCTGTTTGATATTTTTTGTCGCCGGAGCCAGTACGCCCGCCCTTTTTATATTGAGTCGCGAAATATCATTGAGAAATGCGCCGGTATAAAATTCTGCAATATCCCAGACGGATTTTTTTTCTTGCCTTGCTCCTTTTTCAAGTTTATCTTCGCCCTCATCCGCATCGGATGTCAGATGTCCCACATCGGTAATATTCATTACATGTTTTATTTTATATCCGGCATATTCAAGCGTGCGCCGCAAAACATCTTCAAAAATATAGGTTCGTAAATTCCCTATATGCGCATAATTATAGACCGTGGGGCCGCAGGTATATAAACCAACCCAATTTTTGTGAATTGGGCGAAAAATCTCTTTTTTGCGGGTTAGAGTATTATATAGCTTTATTTTCACAACCTTCCGATAAAACTTTTATTGTTTTACCGTCCTACACCAATTTTTTCCACTTCAACATATACCAAACAACCGCCGTAACTATCACCATAATACTGGTCACTATCCAAAACGCCAAAGGGTTATCCGCATACGGAAGATGTATATTCATGCCGTAGAAATTAGCGATCATGGTAGGAATAAACGTGATAAACGCGAGTACCGTGAATACCCGGATTATTTCATTGGTCTTGGAAACTAGCAGGGCGTTATTTGTTTCATATAGCGCGTCCAGCGCCTCTTTATGATTTTCCAAGAGGTTCCATACCTTTAAATATTCATTTACGAGTTCCGTTAAAAGCGGCTTAACTTTTTCGCCATATAATTGGGATCCTTGGATAGCAAGCGATTCAAGTGTTAACTGCTGAGGTTTAACCGCGCGTCGAAAATCCAGGACATTACGTTTTAACACCGATATATCGTGTAAAATTTCTTTTTCAAACCCCTCAAAAACATCGTCTTCAATCGCGTCAATTCTTTCCTGAATCTGATCCAGCTCTTTCAAAGAAAAAGAGAAGAATTTATGCAAAATAAAATAGAGGAGATGGACCACGGTTTTACCATATTCGGCGTTTATGGCTTTGGCACCCACGCATTCGGTGCAGATAGAACCCAAAAGCCGGTCATCCTCGTATTGAACAGTTATAAGCGTATCGCCAATCAAAATAAAATCAATTTCATGCGATATCACTTTGCCTTGATTTTCCAAAAAATTAGGGAAGTGCAGAACCATATAAAGGTGGTGGTCGTGCATTTCCACGTGGGATGGTCGGATGGTGGGCGCGGCTAAATCCTCCGCAATCAGCGGATGCAGTTCGGGGAAACGATCATTGAGCATTTGGATGTCTTTGGCTGTTGGCCGGATAATGGAAATCCAGGTTACGTTTTTTATTTTTTGTTCGGTCATAAGTTAAGTTATTCCTATATGGTTATTGTTTATACTACAACAAAATGGGGAAAAAGTAACTGTGGAAAACACACATACTCGTTTATGCGGCCCATTTAACATAATTGCCATAGATGTTTTTTATTTTAACATTTTATGTCCGATCGGACATAAAATGTTAAAATAAGTTGGTTTAGGAAAAATAATAACCGTCCGGGTTAATTCGGAGCGGTTTTTAAAACCAAGCGATTCTTAGCAGTTTCTGCGCTTTAGAATATCACCAGTGCCATAAGAAATGATGAAAACAATGAATAGCGTACCATTTAATTGCGCAGAAAAAAAATTCATATCCCACGGTGTTGGCGCGCTAAGTAATTCCCATATGGTAGAATCCAAAATCACAGCAATAATCGCACCAGCCAGCGCGCACCATACGATTTTTGAATATCCACAGTATCCGCAGACAAATCCAAATACCGTAACTCCCAACCCTTCATAAATTAATGGGGAAATTCCCAAAAAATAAACACTTGTCAGGAAACTCGCGATGGCGGCGATTGAAAATATGAATCCGGTTGCAGCAATCAGACGTAAAACGAATATGGACATTTTTCTGCCATAAAAAGGTCTAATTCAAATTTATCCCAATGTAACAATTTAATCAAACGCAAAGCGCTACCTTTATAAATTCTTAATGCGAATCAAATTGGTAATGCCGAAAACCAATAAATGAGCGGAATTAGCACTCGACTTGACAGAGTGCTAATTATCCCTATAATTAAGAATAATGTTTAATTTGGCGTAGAGATTTGCGTTTATAATCCCTGCCATAAGACCATGGGCTTGCCCAGGGTTGAATGGCAGCCCGAAGCGAAGCGGAGGGGATTATATAGACCCAGTAATTTTGCAAAGCATATACGCATTTTGCAAAATTACTGGAAGGTACGGAGTACCACGGGCTTGCCCGCGGGTCTCTATTTTTGCTTCTATGGTATTAAAAGAGCGTCAAAAATCCATATTAGACGCGGTAATTCAGGAATATATTGAAACCGCCCATCCGGTGGCCTCCCGCGGCATAACGCGCAAATTTAGATTCAGCGTAAGTCCTGCCACCATCCGTAATGAAATGGGAGAGTTGGATGAGTTGGGATATTTGGAACAGCCGCATACCTCTGCCGGAAGAATTCCCACAGACAAAGGATACCGATTTTTCGTTGATGGAACTTCGGATAAAGAAGCGCCGGATCAAAATAATTCACGCCGGATGTCTTATTGGACATCTATTCATTGCAGAGAAGCAGAAGAATTTTTCCATGATGCTACCAAAATTATAGCGGAATTGACCCATAGTTTTGCGGTATTTGGCATGCCTGCGCGGCATAATTTTGAGAAAAGCGGATTTTCTGAAATTATGCGGGAGCCCGAATTTACCGATATGGAATTTATCCGAGAGTTCGGGGAACTGGCTGACGAGTTTGAAGACGCATTTGAAAGTTTCTTTCGGGAATTGGACCAATCGAGCGCCCCGCGTGCATTCATTGGCAGTGAAAATCCGATTCATTCGGCTTGGCGCTGCGGCGTGGTTGTTTCGCGCATGCCGGTTCCGGAGGATCAAGACGGATTTTTGGCGTTGATCGGGCCTAAACGTATGGATTATCGCAAAAACATTTCTTTAATTGGCGAGTTACAAAATTATGCCAGAAAATACGCAAAACAATAATCAACTGTCGGAAAATTCAAGTCAAGATCAGCCTGCGGTTTCAGATGTTCTGGCGCAATGCGAAAAAGAAAAGCAGGAATATCTTGCCGGATGGCAAAGAGCCAAGGCCGACCATATAAATTATCGCAAGGACGAAGCCAAGCGATTTGAAGACATGGCGCGATTTGTGACCGCGGGTTTAATCCAGGACGTTTTACCGGTATTGGATAGTTTTGATTTGGCTTTATCGCACGGCGCATCTTCTGAAATAGAAAAAGGAGTACTCCTTATTAAATCCCAGCTTGGTGATATACTGAAAAAGCGCGGATTGGAAGAAATCAAAATTAGTCCGGGCGAACAGTTTGATCCGGAGAAACATGAATCGGTTGGCGAGATAGAATCGGAACATCCGGCAGGCACCATCGCCGAGGAGGTGCAAAAAGGTTATTATTTTCAAGGCAGAGTTTTAAGACCTACGAGGGTTAGATTAGTTAAAAATAAAATATTGTAAAATCCGAAATTCTAAATCCGAAATCCGAAACAACATTTAAATCCAAAATCCTAAATTCAAAACGTATTTAGAACTTTGGGCATTTGAATTTTTAATTTGTTTCGAATTTCGTGCTTCGAATTTTGAGTTTTAGGCAAATATGTCAAAAATCTTAGGTATTGACCTTGGCACCACTAATTCCGCCATGGCGGTGATTGAGAGCGGGGAGCCAAAAATTATTGAGAATAAAGAAGGAGCTCGCACCACGCCCTCTATTGTGGCTTTGTCCAAATCCGGGGATCGTCTGGTGGGGTTACTTGCCAAGCGCCAATCCGTAACTAATCCCCAAAACACGCTTTTTTCCATAAAACGCCTGATCGGCCGCAAGTTTACGGACGCGGAAGTTAAACGCGACAAAGAATGGCTGCCGTATGAAATTAAAGAGGCGTCCAACGGCGGAGTAGAAATAAAACTGCAGGATAAATGGCAAAGACCGGAGGAAATTTCCGCCATGATCCTGCAGAAAATGAAACATGATGCCGAGGACAAGCTCGGGCAAAAAATTACCGAAGCCGTTATTACGGTTCCGGCTTATTTTGACGATTCACAGCGTAAAGCCACCCAAGCCTCCGGGGAAATTGCCGGATTCAAAGTGCGACGCATTTTGAATGAACCGACCGCCGCGGCGCTGGCTTACGGATTTAACAAAAAGAAAAATGAACAAATCGTGGTGTATGATTTCGGCGGAGGCACATTTGATCTCTCGGTGCTGGAAGTCACGGCCGACACGATTGAAGTAAAAGCTGTGGGCGGGGACACGCATTTGGGCGGTGATGATTTTGACCAAAGGATTATAAAATGGATTGCCAATGAATTTAAAAAAGAGCAGGGAATTGATTTGTCCAAAGATACTTTGGCGCTTCAGCGCCTGAAAGAGTCGGCAGAAAAAG